>Ga0335085_10002772_pt1 | contig 31905 bp, 34 predicted proteins | sample Lox_Sample_45_FD_206712 | JGI IMG/M metagenome (GOLD analysis project Ga0335085, IMG submission 206712) | Soil microbial communities from Loxahatchee National Wildlife Refuge, Florida, United States - Lox_Sample_4.5 | ecosystem: Environmental > Terrestrial > Soil > Wetlands | place: USA... | reverse complement strand
CCGCACGCTCACCGGGCCAGAAGCGGTGGGCATCACCCCGGCCAGCGTGCCGGAGGCCGCACGCACCAGCGACATCGGCGCTGATCAGGCCGCCGCCGGGTTCACCTTGCCCGGGCTGCGCACCGGCTGCCCTGCCTGGCCTCGGCTCTGGTCCGCCAGCGCGGCGATGATCTGATCGTCTACTGCACGGCGTGGCGGGTGCGCAACACCGCCGGCCACTACGGCAAGACCAACTTCGCCCTCGATTTCGCTACCAGACAGCTGACCTGCCCGGCCGGGGTGGCCATGGCCTTCGAACCGGCAAGACCGTGCACTTCCCCCCGTGCATCTGCGCGGCCGGTGAGCTGCGGCAGCGCTGCACATCCAGCCCGCCGGGGCGCAGCATGAGCATCCATCCCGGCCAGGCGTTACTGCCGAACTGCGCCAACGCCAGCAAACCCCCACTGGGCGTGCGCAACCCCGCGAACGCAGCCGGGTCGAGCACGCGCTCGCCCACGTCGGGCACTGGCAAGGCCGCAGTGCCCGCTACCGCGGCACCCGCAAGAACCTGTCCGGCCTGCGCCGCGCCGCCGTGGTCCACAACCTCCACGTCATCGCCCGCCAGGAATCCGCCTGCCAGCCAGCCGCCTGACGCTGACTACAACTACTTGACCGGCGCTCTGGGCGCTGCGGCCCCATGGGCCGGCTGGCCGTACGCGCGGCCAGCAGGCTGGTCGTGGCCCCGGACTCGGACAGCCGCCGCGCTCGCCGCCCGCCGGCGGCCCGAGCGCACAGGTCCGCGGTCTCCTTCCCACACGGGTTCGGGCCGGTGGTCATCGTCACCGTCGCCGCGGGGCCGGTGCCGAATTGACTCTGTACCGCCTGGGCACGGCAAGCTCGCCACCGACAGGCAGCGCAGAGTCGGCGATTTGGCCTAACGCCAAGCGCGAGTTCGGATTACGCTCTGTGCCTGGCGCTGGTCCGCTTGCCGTTTGTAAGTAGCTGCCGGTCTGATCGGCTGCGTGGCCAAAGATTGGCGAGGCAGCCGGCCGCGCCGATGGGACGATCAGTGCGCTGGCCCGTGGGTGCCGGGCCTGATCGATCTGGTGTCGGTGCCACCCGCTACCGTGCGGGTATCGGTGAATCGGGCGGAGCAGGCGATGGCAGAACGGGCGGCCGAGTTCAAGGTCCTCGGCCCGTGGTCGCTGGGGACCAGCCGGCGGTTCTGGGAAGGCTTCACCCCCGCAGCGCTAGCAGGCGAGCCGGCCGGGCCGGGGCTGCGCACGGTGTTCTGTGCCGAGGGTGACTGGCGCCGCGCCGAGGCAGAGGTGACCCAGGCCGGGGATACCGCGCACGTGGTGCTGACGGGCGATGGTGATCTTGATGCGGCCGGTGCGCAGGCGTGCCGGTTCCTGGCGCTGGACGTCGACGGGCGTGGCTGGCCGGAGGTGGGCGGCCGGGATGCGGTGATTGCCGACGCGCAGGCGCGGCTGCCCGGGCTGCGGCCGTGCGGTTTCCATTCGCCCTATGAGGCCGCGGCGTGGTCGGTGCTGGCGCAGCGGCTGCGCATCGTGCAGGCCGCCCTGCTGCGCGCGGAGCTGACCGCCCGCCACGGCCAAGGCGGCGCGTTCCCACCGCCGCGCACCCTGGCCCGGCTCGACCTGGATCTTCCGGGCCGTAAGGGTGAGTACCTGCGGGCGGTCGCCGAGGCAGCGCTCGACGGGCTGCTGGACGGCGCGGCGCTGCGCGCACTCGACCCCGATGAGGCTGTCCAGCGCGTGCAGCAGGTCAAAGGGCTTGGCCCATTCGCTGCCGAGCTGGTCGTCGTCCGCGGCGCGAACGCCCCCGACGCGCTGCCTCACCACGAACGCCGGCTCGACGCCGAGATCGCCGAGCGGTACGGCCCCGGCCGCACCCTCGCCGAAGTCTCGCAGGCGTGGCGACCCTACCGCACCTGGGCCGCCGTCCACCTGCGTGTGCTGCGCGAAGAGCGGACCGGCGAGATCGCCGGCCGCTGAGCCACCCGGCCCGTCCCGGCACCCCCAGTGACCATGCCTTGATCGTTGAGCTACGCTAACCGCCGTTCGGAGCGTCTTCACGAGTGTCGTTGGAGCCGACCAGGGTCACGCAGATCGGGGTTATCTGCACGTGGTCTTGCGTGGGTCGGCGCAGTTTGACCCACCGCCGGCGAGCTTCAGCCGCCGCAACCCAATGGGGCAGGCCAGTGCCGCCCACAGCCGTGCCGCAGAAATCTCCGGGGTGACGCGCCAGTCCGGCGAAAGCGTCCCTACGGCGACCACCCGGCGGGCAGGGCTGCGACGCCCTGGCCGCATCCGAGGCGTGCAGCACCGGTCACCGGCTAGCTTGTTTAGGTGCGAGAGCACGCAGACAATCATCCGCCGAGCTTGGCGGATGTTCTCGGGGATGAGGCCGGGGGACCTTCTGGGCGCCGGCCGGATGACACCCGGAATGGAGGGTGTGATGCCGCAGCTCGAGGTCAACGGTGCCGAGCTCTACTACGAGGTGTGCGGCGGCGGGCCGCCGGTGCTGCTCATCATGGGCTTCACCGGCGACGCCGGGCACTTCGAGACACTTGCCGACGCGCTCGCCAGCGAGTTCACTGTCATCAGCTATGACCGGCGGGGGAACGGCCGAAGTCCCCGCCCGCCCGGGTGGGCAGCGACAAGGCCGGAGGAACAGGCCGACGACGCGGCCGCGCTGCTCGCCGCGCTCGGTCTATCTCCGGCTGCGGTCTTCGGTACCAGCGCCGGCGCGAACTTCGCTCTTTGCCTGCTGATTCGCCATCCCGAGACGGTGAGCGGCGCGGTCTTGCACGAGACCGCACTGGTGAGGTTGTTCGACGATCCGGGGGCGCGCGGCGCGGTCTCGGAGCTCGTCCAGGAAGCCATGGGGACCGGCGGCACGCCGGCGGCGCTCGAAGCGCTCTGGCGGTATGTGGCGGGAGGTCCTAACTGGGAGCGTCTCCAGCCCGCCCTACGGGCGCGCATGCAGTCCAGTGCCGAGACCTTCTTCGGGGTCGAGCTCGGGAGCTACGAGAGCTTCCTGCCCGATGACAAGACGCTGGCCGCGATCGCGGTGCCCGTCATGGTGCTCGTGAGCGAGCAAAGCCACGCCGTCTACGCCCAGGCCGCCGGCCGACTGGCCCACCGCCTGGGTGTCGAGGTCACGCGCACGCCCGGCACGCACACCGCCTACCACGACCACCCGCACGAACTGGCACAGACCATCCGGCCGTTCCTGCGGCGATGTGCTGCCAGCGGCGGTGATCACGGCACTGCACCCAGCGGGCTCGCCAAGGAGCCATAACGAGGCGTTCCGCATCACGGACGGGAACATCGCGGCTGGCAACCAGGCCGCGCCGAGTCGGCAGGAGCGGCCACCAGGATGGCCGTGATGACCTTGCGTGATCATCTGGGGGGCGTCGATGATCTGCACGCGCCGCAGGGTGACGGATAGGGTGGCGCTCAACGGCTAAAGCCCTTGCTCTGGAGGAGGCCCGATGGCCGCATCCCAGCCGGGCATGGTAAGACCGGTCCCCGAGCACCTACACACGGTCACCCCGCGCCTGGTGGTGGCCGATGGCGCGGCCGCGATCGCCTTCTATGCGAAGGCGTTCGGCGCCCAGCCGATGGGTGAGCGGTTCACCGGGCCAGGCGGCGAGCTGATCCATGCCGAGATCCGGATCGGGAACTCGGTCGTGATGATCACCGAAGACGCCGTGGACGGGCCGGTCAGCTCCCCGCAGCGTCTGGGCGGGAAAGTCACCTGTGTGATGGCGCTTTATTGGGAGGACGTGGACGCGGCCTGGGAGCGGGCGGTGGCCGCGGGGGCCGAGGTGATCTACCCGCTGGAGGATCAGTTCTACGGTGAGCGCGGGGGCCGGGTGCGTGACCCGTTTGGCCAGCAGTGGATGATGAGCCAGCACATCGAGGACGTCCCGGCCGATGAGATGGCCCGCCGCGCCGCAGCCTTCTTCAGCCAGTAGTGGTCCCAAAAGCGACTCGCCCGCACCTGGCCGATAGCTACCTCCCGTAGCTGGTGACACCGCTGACGACAAGCGCGAATACCCGCCGTTCTGGTCGGTGACTTGGTTCGTGGGATTGACCGCCGAGAGCGCGCAGAACTTGCTTATCTGCGCGGCGCGGTCCGCAGGTTCACCGGGTCGAGGAGTCCAGCTGGAATAGGCTGACGGGCGCTGCTGGAGGGCTCCGCGGTCCGGGTAAGGCGGCTGGGCTGAAGATTTCGGGCACCGATTGAAACCTGATGTTGTGCCCGAGGCATCTTTCCCTTGCGAGCGTCAGCTGGTCGGCGTGGGTCGGCCGCCTTGGAGGAGCGCTGGTCACGTGACAGCCGAGGAGGAGTTCGTCGAGTTCGCCGGGGCCGTATCATCGCGCCTGCAGGGGATGGCGTTCTTGCTGTGCGGCGACTGGCACACCGCTGAGGATCTTGTTCAGGCGACGCTGGTGAAGGTCTTTGTCTCCTGGCGCAGGATCAGGGCGCAGGAGACAGCGCACGCTTACGCTACGCGCACGCTGGTGAACACCTACCTGGCGCACAAGCGCCTGAGGCGTACCGGGGAGATTCCCACCAGCGAGCTTCCCGAACGGGCGGCCGGGCTGCCGGCGCCAGAGACACGGGTGGTGGTGCTCGCCGCGCTGGCCACACTGCCGCCCAAGGGCCGCGCGGTTGTGATGCTGCGGTATTGGGCCGACCTGAGCGTAGACCAGGTGGCGGCGGTCCTTGGCTGCTCGCCGGGTGCGGTGAAGAGCCAAAGCGCCCGGGCGCTGGACAAGCTGCGGGGCGTGCTGGGCGACGCCACCACCGAATCCGGCGCTCACGCTCGCCCGCCGGAAACACGGCATGAGGCAAGGGATGCCCGGCATGGATGAGACATCACTGCGCAGGCTGCTGGACAGCGCCCTGGTCGGCAGGCCGCCGATGGGGCCAGTAGCTCACAACGCGCTGCGGGCGGGGCTCAAGCTCCGCCGCCGCCGCCGCATGCAGCGAGCCGCCGGTGGCGCGGCTGCTGTCGCCATCATCGCCGTCACCATCCCGGCAACCATCGGGATACTCGGCCACACCCCAGGGCCCGCCGCAGGGCACCGGTCGGCCGGGCTCGCTGGCGGCCCGAAGTTCTTCGCCGGGATCACAGAAGAACCGCGGGGGCAGGACGCGCGGATCACCGTGGTGAACATCTACCGGTCCGCGACCGGGCGGGTGGTCGCGTCCATCCGGCCGCCCAGGCCGTATCACGACTTCGTGGCGGTGAGCAGGCTGGGCGGCGACCGCACGTTCGTGGCGGCCGTCATCACCGCCTTCGGCCCGACCGCCTGCACCTCGCATCTCTTCCAGTTCAGCATCGACGGCCAGGGCCACCCCAGCGGGCTGACGCCGCTGAGCGTGCCGCAAGTCACCACCGGGCAGGTGGCCGAACTCGTCAGCAGCGCCGACGGGAAAGCGCTGGCGTACACGGTCTCCGGGTGCGCCACGGGGCTGGCGGCCGGCATGATCAACCTCGCCACCGGGCAGACCACCACGTGGACAGTCCCGCACCACGGCATCCACTCGGTGATCTCCGGCAGCCTGTCCCTGACCGCGGACGGCTCGAGGCTGGGCTTCGTGGCCGGCTCCCCCGTTGGTATCGGGCCAACGAATGCGTATGTCTTGCCCACCGATTCGCCGTCTGGCCCGCTCATGCGGCACGCCACGAAGGTGCTGCACGTGCCCACCGGCGTGTTCCGGGTGGTCCTCAGCAACAACGGTTCACAGGCATACGTGGAGACGCAGTCGGCCCCGCACACGGGCGCAGTGGTTCTCAGTCAGTACAGCACCGCGACTGGTCAACGGGTCCGGCTGCTCGGGCAGCTGCGCCCGGGCGGCCGCTTCCCCGGGCTTAGCGAGTTGTCCGTCACCGCGGACGCGGCCGGAAAGCACCTGCTGGCCTACAGCGACGCCCACCGGGTAACGGCGGTAAACCTCACCACCGGCCACCAGGCCTCGATAACGGCCGCTCAGATCCCCTACCTGGACGCCGCCTACAACACAGCCGCCTGGTGAACACGCGCCGAAGCCGGCCGGTACCCGTGCCGGTGACCGGCGACGGAGATCGTGATCTTCGCGACTTGCCCTGGGCTGGGCCCGCGGCGGCGAGCGCAGTCGAACGCCTGCCGGGCAAGGCAGCCAGGCCCGTTCTCATTCCTGGCTGGCGCGGCCCCCGGCGAGCCTTGCCGATTTCCTAGCCGATGGCCCGGCCCCATCCTGGCTTGTCCGGGTCGGGACGTGCCTCGCGCTTCACTTCCCGGGCAACCACCGGCTGTGCCTTGACCGTCCTGGCCTGCTGGTTCGGGAGCTCGGCCGCCGCCTGTTCGCGGTCCTTCCCGGCCCTGCCGCGAAAGAGACCCATAGCGCTGCGAAAGAGACCCATAGCGGGAGCATAGGCCGCCGGCTCGCTGACTTCTCGCATCCTGAGGGCAGATCAGCCGGCATGTCCCAGTGTTTCGTGCGTACCAGAGGGCGATCGGACGAGTGGCCCAGCTGCGAGTACCGTGATGACCGGCAGGCCCAACGGGCCGCAAGGGCCGCAGGGCCCGAAGGGGGGATACGGGTGACACACGGGTACGCCGGGCACCGGTGCGACGGTCGCCTCCTGGCCTCCGGCGACCCCAACTGTCCCAATGGCGGCGCGTCGGGCTTATCCGGCCTCCGCATTCGGATACTCGCCTCGCTCGGCGCATTCGTCGCGCTTGGGAAGGCACTCTCCTGATCCCGACCGGCCGTACTCATCTGACCCTGTCCGCTCGCACTCTTCTAGCCGCATAGAGTTCATCATCTTGGTGGTGACGCCGGTCGCGGGTCGCGGCGGAGAGGGTGATCGGCGGGAACCTCGACCAAGACGATCTGGATGCCATCGGGGTCCTGGATCCACATCTCAGTCAAACCCCAGGGCTCGGTTGCGGGCCCGCGGATGATGGGCACTCCGGCTGCGGCCAGCCCGGCGTGCTCGGCGTGGACGTCGCGGACCTGGATCCAGATCATCACCGAGTGCCCGGCCGGGCCGGGCGTGTGCCCGGAGACCTCCAGCAATCCCGGGCCGAGGAAGAACACCACCCCGGGATCGTCCCGGGGGACCGAACTCCCGGTAGATCGCCAGGCCCAGTACGTCGCGGTAGAAGCGGCGGCTGCGGTCCAGGTCGCTGGGCCGCAGCAGGATTCGGCTGCTCAGAACGTCCATGCGGCTATTTCAGCAGCATGTTGAGTGACATGGCACGTCAGCGAGAACGCGCGCAGCCCCGCCGTTCTGGGCGGTACTCAGTCGTTGGCGATGACCGCTCCGTGCTGCGCATAACAGAGGTGATCTGTGCGTGGATGGGCGCGTTTGTGCGGGCAGCGGTGGGCGCAGGGAACCCCCGCGTCAGGCAGGTGTGCTACGTGCGGGTGGTCGCTGGCGGGGTTCGGCCGAGGGGCGGTTGCCGGGCGGACTGGGCGACGTTGGCTCACACGGCCAGCAGCGGGATGAACGCGCCAGGGGCGGCGTGGTTGAGAGGTGATGCCTGCCTGGCCAGACTGTGGTTGTGGGAGTTGCTCCCGGGACCTACCTGCGGCTGATGGCCCAGGACCTGGCCGAGGCACGGCCGCTGTGGCGTCTTCGGGTGAGTGCAGCCAGTGTCCAGGCCGTAGCGCATGCGTTCGCGCTGCTTGGCCTGGTCAGCGCCGAGGATGCCGAGGCTGCGATGACGCAGGCCAGCCGGGCGCTTGGACTTCCCGGTGCTGGCGGCTCGGAGCCGGGGTTGTGGCCGGGGCCAGCTTGCGGCTACTGGAACATGCGCGCTCAGGGGCGGCATGCTCTGGCCTGGGTCCCTCGGGCTGTCGCCGCCGGCGCGTTGCGGTTTTCGGTGGCAGCGGCCGACCTGCGCTGCGACTGGTTTCGGATGGCCCGGGCTGGCCTGCGGTTTCAGGTCCAGGCGGCCGCGGTGGGCCAGCAGCCGCTCTCACGGCATGCGGGCACGGCCCTCGGCGAGTTGTCGGCGGCCGATGACGCCGGGCATGCGTACCGGCTGCGCTGGGACGGCGGCCGCGGGAGCGACCGGCGCTGGGTGGGCGAGGTCGTCGCGGAGCCAATGTCTGAACATGAGCGGCCGGATGATGTTGCCTGGTTCGAACTGGCCACCGTGGACGGTCCGGCTGCCCGCGTCGTCTTTGCGACCCCGCCGGCGATCCCGGTGGGGCCGGCCGCCCCGCCGTGGCCAACGCCTGCGGAGTGCTACCTCGCCTGGCTGAGCCGGCAAGATCCGGCGCCAGAACTTGGCCGCAGCGGCGGCACGGAGGTCGTGGCGGCGGTCGCCGAGGGACTGGTGTCGGTCGGCGCGGTGCCGGCGCACAGCCCTCTGTTGCCGCCGATCCTGGGCAAGCACACGCGCTCATCGCACCCGGACCTGCCCCTTACGTGGCCGCAGCCTGTCCGCCTGGGCACACCGCCCGATCTGCAGATCGCGCTGTGCGTTGCCCTGCCGTTCGAGCACGCAGCTGTAGTGATCGAGGGCTTGTCGGCGTGGGGCGAAGACATCCAGCTCCACATTTACGGCTGGCCGTGGGTCCAGGGCCAGTATTGGCCGGCCGCGATTCCCTGCTTCAAGGTCCGCGCCATCGATGATCTCGGCCAAGAACACGAAGGCCACGTGGGCAGCTGGCGCCACTACGGCGCTGGCGAAGCACACGGTGAGTTCACCCTCTGGCCTTCCGTGCCGCGCGGCACAGGCCGCCTGCGGGTCGTCATCAGCACCCTCTGGGAAGCGCGATGGGCCGATATCGAGCTGCCGAGCCGGTGACACCGTCCGCACGACTGCGTGGAGGTTGCCGGGCGAACTCACCGGCTCCCCGCAGACAGCCCGGCCGGCCGCACCTTAACTGGCATGGTGTCGTTCTCGGCGCTGCTGCTGCCACCGGCGGCTGCGCAGGCGGCGGACCCACGCTGCGTGATCCGCTCCGCCATTGCCGAGGCGCACACTCCCGCCGTTCTGCACGAACGTCGGCTTGATGCTGGTCCCGATTTTGGCCATCCAGATATGGGCGTTCTGCGCCACCGCAGGACGCGGTGCATCAAGATCTCTGATCTTGGCTCCTGGGTTGGCCGGGTCAACCTCACGTAGCCGATGTGGGGTGTGTTCGCTGCGCTGCCTTTCAGGCGCGGGAGTGCCGCTTGGAGGGCCGGGTCCGGTCCGGGGATCGGGGATTACCACAAAGCACGGCGGCCGATATTGTCGCGGGGATATCGCACCGATGCGAGCCGAACGGATGGGGCTGCTCGCCGATGACTGACCGGTACGAAGATCTCATGACGCGCCTGGAGGCGCTGGGGATGAGTGCTACAGGCGCATGCAGGCTACGCGCGAGCGGATCTACCAGACGGCTCCGCTGGTTTCCATGTCGTGGCGCTCTTCTGGGGTGGTCTTGTCCCCGGACGACCGGCTCAGCGTGGAGGCGGAGGAGTTGGACGAGCATCACCGGCGCCGTCATTACTGCCTGTGGTCGGAGCTGGACGGGACGATTCGTGAAATGCCCGCGCCGGCCGGCGGCGAAGAGCAGGTGGTGTTCTCACCCGATCCCCGGCTCGGCGCTGGCGGCAAGGATCCGGGCCTTGGCGAGTTGCCCACGCTGGCCCGCCGGTACCTGGGACAGGCCGCTGCGGATGCCTGGCTGAGCTTGCTGTCGCCGGGCATCGGCCTTGTGCACGCTGAGCCCGGCGATCCGGTCATCGCCCAGCTCGGCGGCCTGCTTGCGCTGCCCATAAATTCGTGGCCGGTCTGGCCGGGCAACGGTCCGCTGAGCCATGTCCTCAGCGTCGACTGCGCTTCCCTGGCGATGCTGATGCCCGGGTGGGATATGCCCGGCTCCGGGCGACTGGCGTTCTTTTACTTCGACGGAGAGCACTGGGGGCCGGAGATCCCAGTCACCGGGTCGGTGGCTATCCGGAACCGATCCAGCCGCGGACCGTGGAGTGGGAAGCGGAACAGGCCGAGCGCGCCTTGCGTGGCGCCAGCACGCCTTCCGCCGGACCCGCTGCCGACGAGGATCTGCGCGGATGGCGCTTGCTCGCCCAGATCGACTCCGACGATGCGGCGAAGATGAGGTGGGGTGACGTCGGCAAGCTGTACTTCATGATCCGCCCAGACGACCTGCGAGCCCGGCGCTTCGGCCAGGCACGATTTGCCTGGCAGTGCACGTGATAACCGGACACGTCCGTGAGTACGGATGAGCAGGCACACCTGTCCGGGAATCGTTCCGTCAGCACCACCCAGGAACCGATCCCAGCCGATCCCAAAAAGAGACCCCCGCATCTGCGCGTCCGCCGACGTCGCCCCTCCATCCACACCACCGTCTGCAACATCGGCATCGCCGCAAGATCCCTGGTCGGCGGCCTCACCCTGCAAAACGCCGGCACCGGCGTCCTGCCTTGGGCCGCATCCTGCTCGCCGCCACCACGCCTTCTCCCCCACCGCCGGCAGGCCCGCAGCCCGTCATCGGGCGTCGCATGGGGTGAGGCGCACATCCGGGCCGTATAACGCTAGCTACACGGGTGATCCTCGCTGATTTTCCGGTCCGACATACGGAGATGATCACCCGTGTGTCACTCGATCGGCGCGGTCTCGCAAGGCGGCGGCGCTCGCGCCCGGTTCCCGCCTGGGCTTTCGGACCGGGCCTGCCGCGCGGTCGTGTCGCCGGCCACGATGATGCTGCGCCGACCAGGAGGTGAACGGACAGCGGGCCGCCGGGTTGCCCCGATGGACCTTCTGCCCTGGCCGAGGTGACCTGTGCCCCTGGTACCAGCACTCGGCTGCCGCCACCGATGACGTGGAGGTGAAGGTACTGGACCAGCGGAGGCGACGCCATGTACCCGACCAAGACCACGTGGAGAATCCGGCTCACCCTGTCTGACGACTCGCACAGCCGCACGGTGTTGCACGAGACCCTCGCCGATCAGCCAGTAAGCGCGCTCCGCCTGCTTCCCCGCGACAGCGGCAGGGCCGGGATGACCGGTGAGGTGATGATCGAGGCTGCAGAAGGCGAGACCCTGGGCACCCTGCTCGGGTCGCTGCACATCATCAGCCCGCAGGTCTTCGTGACCCGCGCGGATCTGCCGCCACCACAGGCGCCAACCCTGGGGCTTGTTTCCTTGCGATAGCTGCCGCCAGGGCGGCCCGTTTCCCTGACTTGTGACACGTTCGGCGGCCCGGAGCGATGGCGGCTCGCTGACGTGGGCTTTCGCGGTTGGTCGTGAGTGAGTTTGCGCACTGAGGCGGGACCGTAGAACGGTCGGACGTTTCGTATGCGGGTCAGCTTTCCGGCGGTCCTTGGGTCCGCGTCTACCGTGGCGCCGGACACGGCCACGTCCGCAGATCGAACGGGCTCACTCGCCCGCAGCCCAGGACGCGCGGCGTGCCGTCTTCCTCGCGCCGGTCGTCGGCAGCGGGTGCTCAGGAGACGTGCCAGGCAAACCGGGTGGCCTCGCGGCTTGGCTCGATCTCTACACGCATTCCGGCCTGGGCGGCGCTGGCGCGCAGTCTTGCAAGTTCGTCACCAAGCGCTGTCCGCCCCGGTGCTGCGGGCAGTGGCGCAGCGTGGATCACGGTGGCCAGGGCACCGTCATCAGCGGTGACGTCAACCAGCACGGGAGTCCAGTGGTGAGCGATGACGGCAAAGGCTTCGCCCAGGACCTCAACCAACCGGTTGCTGGTGTGCGGGCGCAGGGCACCATCGACCGGTCCGCGGAAGCTGACCTCGGGAGCCGGTGAGAGCTGTTCGCACAAGTGCAAGACCCTGGCGCGCACTCCCCGGTTTTTGAGCTGGTGTTCCAGGCCGAAGACAGTGTCCCTGATGATCTGGATCACATGGTCCAGATCCTCGGTCGCTTGCTCGACCCGGCGGCGCACCAGCGGGTCGGCTGCTCTCGCCGCGGCGCTTTGCAGGCTCAGGCCGACGGAGAAGACTCGCTGGACGACCTCGTTCCGGAGCTCGGCAGCGATACGCTCGCGTTCCCGCCAGACGGCGTGGTCTGCGTTACCGTCTGGCGGCTGAACTGGGTACTCGGAGGCGATAATCGGGAGATCCTTTGTCGGCTGGACGCAACGCCAAGCCAGCCCGGGACCCCCGCCCCAGTCCACGGCTGGCTCGACAACCGTGACGCCAACCAGTCTGCCTCTCACCCCGGCACCAGTCCAGACAGCAAGACCGGCGAACGAGCTGGCCGAGCCGGGCGGACCTGTGTCCTGGCCGGGCCCACTGGGCCGGCCAAGGATAGGCACTGGGGCCAGATCAGGTACCTCTACCGCTCCTCGGGAGCTGGACCTTGCCAGGAGGTCTGCCGCTCCGCTGTTCCCGGCCTTGGCCCGGGGCTGGCGCAGGAGAAGCGATCACGTCACCGATGCGGTTGACGAAGCTGCGGATGGTGGCAGTGGCGGCCCGGTGCACGATCGCCCGGTCCACCTCGGCGCCGGCGGCGCACTTCGGCGGGGGCCTTCACCCGGCGCGGAACTACCGGGCAACAGCCGCCGAAAGCGGCGGCACCCCAGCGCCTGGCGGCCGGGCAAGGCGAGCTGAGCTGGCGGTCATCCGCGGCAGGTTGTGCTGTCGCGGGTGCTGTCAGTCGCTGGCGTGACCTTGACCGCGGCGCAGATGCCGGGGCAGGTCCCCCGCTGGCCCCATAGCGCCAGAACCTGCCGTCCGCAAGCGCATGCTCCTCGATGCGAGCACCCTGGTCGGCGCGGAGAAACCATCGATCTCGGGATCCGCCGCCACCGCGGGGTTCCGCCGGGCCGATGTCGAGCCGGCAGAACATGGCAATGCGGGTCTGCGGGTCCAGCTGCCGGAATGTCCCAGCGACACCGGCACTTCGGCCAGCCCCGCGACCGCCAGAAGCTGATCATCACAGGTCAGTTCCGCCGCCGCGCGGATGTCGCCGCGGAACTTGTCCGTCAATGCCTACCTCAGGGCGTCACCCATATGACGTCTCCGGCCACGCGGTAAAGGTCTGGACCAATGCGCTGCCGACTGTGACGTTGGTCACTTACCGCACGGACCCGGCGAGCGGTTCAGTGAATGCCATGTTCGTGTCGGACCAGCGCCAGTGCCCAGTCAGCTTCAGCGCTGCCCGGGCACGGCTGGTGAACCTGGCCCATGGCGGCTGGCTGGGCGGCGCGTCAGCGGCCGCCTACCGGGACGGGCTTGACCAGCTGCTGCGGGTCGGGCCCTTTGGTGACGTGCCAGGCCTGTCCCGGCTGGTGCAGGCTCATTTCCTGGAACCAGTCGACCGGGACGGCTCGGTCACCATGGCGATGCGCTGGCAAGCCACCGGTGCCACCGGCCGGCTGTTCCCGGCCCTGGATGCCGACATTACGCTGACCCCCGAAGGCGGCCAGAACACCCGGGTGACGCTGACCGGGGTGTACCGGTCCCCGCTGGGGGCGCTCGGCGCCGGGCTGGACCGGGCGCTATTGCACCACCTCGCCACCGCCACCATCCATTCCCTGCTGACCCGCATGGACAAGGCCCTGCAGGGCACCGAGCCGTCAGCAGATGCGGCCGGCTCTCCACGGTGGTGGGAGCCCGGACCGGAGACAGCCTTTTGACCAAGCACTGGCCGGCCACGTCCATCTGCGCCCAGGATGGTGCCTGTGCCCACGCGCTTGCCGAGGAAGGGCACCCGCGAGGCTGCAGGAAGTGACCATGCTGCTCAGCGCCATGACCAGCGCCGACGGCAGTATCTGGCTCAACATCACCAAGCGCCAGGTGCGGACTTGCCGTCGGCTGGCATAGATCACCCAGACAGGTTAACCGTCGCGAGGCGGAGAAGAGGCTGCGCATCAGCGACCGGTGGCGGTCCAGGGGCAACCTGGCCCGGCAGCACGCCTGGCGCGGCTTCTGGGCGTGAGGTCACGCAGGCCAAGGCATAGCGAGAGGCCCCGCCTCCGCTTCTCGCGGATCTCGATTGCGCGGTGCGCGGACCCGGGCCCGTTACTCCGCGTCTGCCTGGGGCTCTCTCGTACTGTCAGTCCACCTGAGCACGGGGGCGCACACCACCGGCGAAGGTCCCACGCGCCCGGGACTTTTGGCCGCCGCCCTGGCGGGCCGGTGGGCTGGGTGCGGCCGGTAGAACCGGCGGCTTGCGCGTACCCGGGCCGCCGGTGGTCAGCTCCGGCCGCCGCGGCACCTCGATGACTGTGGGCCGTCTCACCGGGCCGGTCTTTCCGGTTGCACGCGGCCTGCTGGAGCCGCTGTGCCAGCGGGATGGGTAAGTGCGCAGGCGAGCCGGGCGATGAAGCTGCGGATGGTCACAGCTGCGAAGCAGCGCACCATGGCCGGGTCCAGCCCGGCTCCCAGCTGTGCGGGCAGACGGTAGACCCCCGCTACCGCGAGCAGCGTGGTCTGCTGGCCGGCGGGGGAAAGTGTCAGGTCGGCGTCTAGAGCCGGGAACAGGCTGCCGCCGGGCCCGGCCGCCTGCCAGCGCAGCCACAGCCGGGCATACCTGTCCGTTTCCACCAGAACTGAGGGCTCGACCCCGGCCAGCCGGGGCGGCGCTGCCGCGAGCCCAGCCGCCTCCACCAGGCCGGTGATCCCCGCGCCATAGGCATACTCGGAGGCGGCCAGCAGCACGCCATCTGAGGCGAGGCGCTGTAGCTGGCACCGGGCGGCGTCGAAGCTGACGTCCACCAGGACCTGGTCGCTGATGAACGCATTGCCGCTCATACCGCCAGTCCACTGTTCTTTTACCCGCACGGGCAGAGGCCAGAGGTCCTGCCTGGGCATGCCGGACATCCGGCAGCTGAGCCGGTAACCGGGACGCCGCACCCCTGGTCTGCGCGCCTGCCTGGCGGGGCGGCAGCCCAAGCACACCGGCCCGCCACGGCCCCGGTCACCTCAGCGATGCCGGCGTGGCTGGCCGTTCCGCCATCACCCGGCCGTGCGGGAGGATGGGGACATGACCGACCCGGCGAATGATCCCCAGGCCGTCCGCCCCGAGGTCGTGTCGCTGCTGCTCGACACCGCTCACCCGGCCGGTGATATCGGCGACGGCCCGGCCTGCCATGCCGACGGGCGCCTGCTCGATCCCGGGGAGCTGGCGCTCATCCGCAGCCGGACCTCCGCCGAGGAACGCGCTGTCACGGCGCTCATCGACGCTGGCTGGCAGCGGTGGCATCTGCGTTCGGAGGCCCTCGCCAAGATCACTGCCATCATCGGCCAGGCGCCCCCGCTCGCCCGGGCCAGCTTCGACGCCGCCTTGTGGGCGTGTGCGGTCCCTCGCGATCTGGCCGCCATGACGCCCCGGCAATACGCCGCATGGCTCGAGGCCCACGCCCCACTCACAGCCCGGGTGGCCCGGGTGACGATCCTCCCCGATCTGCCGCCCCCGCTCCGTGAGGAAGCCGAGCGGCTGCTGCCGGTCCTTGATCCCGCCAGCGCATGACAGCGCTATCCCGCGGGCGGCACCATGGCACCCGCGGACGGGCGTGCCGAAGGCGGACGGGAGAGCGGACCACGACCGCTAGCTGCGGGCCAGCCCGGCCGTGGCAAGCGCCCGGACCGCTGGTTCGCGGCGCTGCTGGCGGCCGCCGCGTCCGCTGGCGGCTGCTCAGAGCGGACATCGGCAGCTGTCTCTACTACCGTGCCGCGACGCTGAACGGCACCGGCCAGAACTGCTACGCTCTGGCCGGTGGCGTGTGAAGACCAGCGGCGATTGTTCCCTGGTTCGGGCGGTCTGGTGCCGTGGCAGCAGATCACCGGGTTCCGCGTGGCCCGTGCGGTCCGCGCCTTGCGTCGCGCGGCGCCGCCGGGCCGGCGATCGTGAACGTGGCGCTGTCGCCGCCGTGTAGCTCGCGGACCGCCTTGCCGACGCCTACCGTGATCGGTCCGCTGTGGCCGTCGGCGAGGGTGGCGACTGTGAGTTTGGCTCCGTGGAGCGAAACGGTGATCGGCGTACGGCGGAACTGCATCGGCAGTGACAGCCCGTCCAGCCGATCGGTGAGCTTGGGATTGAAATAGAGCACGTCGTCGCGGATCTCGGTGCCGAGGTAGGCGCGCTGGACGATGTCCAGGGTGCCGGCCATCACCCCCAGGTGGATCCCCTCCTTGGTGGTGCCGCCCTGGGTGTCACCGATGTCGCTCTCGAGCGCGGCAAGGAATCGCTGCCACGAGCTCACGGGGTCGATCGCAGCCAAGACGCCGGCGTGCGTCACGAAGCTCAGCGTGGACCCGTGCGAGGTGCGCCGGTCGTAGTAGTCGATCGTCTGGCGGGCGATTTCGTCTGTGTACTCGTACCCGAGCTGCTCAAACAATCGGCGCAGCTCGCCGGCGGGGAACAGGAAGAACAGCATCACCGTGTCCGCTTGCTTGGCCAGTTTGTAGCGGTTGGGATCGTCGCCCTCGGCCCGCAAGATACGGTCGAGGCGCTGGATGTTGCCGTACCTGGAGCGGTAGCCATCCCAGTCGAGTTCCAGCAGGTCCTCGTAGCCCTCGAACTGGCTGATGATGCCGTTGCCGTGGAAGGGGACAAACATCTTGCGGCTCATCTCACGCCACCTGCGGATCTCGTCCTCCCTCAGTCCTATCCGCGCGCGGAGAACGTTGCGCCGGCTCGCGGGCAAAAGGTCGAGGACCTTCGGCGCGGTATCGCAGATCCAGGCCACCATCACGTTGGTGTACGCGTTGTTGCGCAGCCCGCCTTCAGTCGCGTCCGGGTATTTCTCGTGGAACTCGTCGGGGCCCATGACGCCATGGATCTCCCAGCGGTCGCGGTCCGGGTTGAAGTGCGCAATCGATGACCAGAAGCGCGCGATCTCGAGCATCATCTCCGCGCCGTGGTCGCGGAGGAAATCGATGTCGTGGGTGACCTGGTAATACTGCCAGACGTTGTAGAAGATCGCCGCGTTGACGTGGCGCTGGTTGCGGCTGAAGTCCGGGCCCCACCGTCCCGACACGGGGTTGAGGTGGATTACCTGCGTCTCCTCCTCGCCGTCGCTCCCGCTCTGCCACGGATACATCGCCCCCCGAAAGCCGGCTGTCTCGGCCGCCGCGCGGGCCTCGCCGATGCGGCGGTAGCGATACATCAGCAACCCCCGCGTGATCTCGGGCAGGCGGAAGTTCAGGAACGGGTACACAAACAGCTCGTCCCAGAACACATGACCGCGGTAGGCCTCGCCGTTGAGGCCGCGGGCCGGCACGCCGGCGTCGTGGTGGGCTGTGAGGCGCGAGCACGTCTGAAGCAGATGCGAGATGTGCAGGCGGAGCAGGAACTGCGCCCGCTGCTCGCGGGGCAGCTGAACGTCGCAGACCTCCCACAGCTCGTCCCACGCGTGCGCATGGCCCTCGAACGCCTCCGCGAACGCCGGGTAGCGCAGGGCGCTTTTGCCCGCGTTGCCGAGCGGCTCATTGATCGCGCGATCACGCGAGGTGTAGAGCGCCGCCATCTTCTCAACGTGGACGGGCGCGCCCTGCTGGACGTCGAACGCCAGGATCTGGAGGATGTAGTCCTCCATCTGGTGAGTGCTGCGGGTAACCGTCAGTTCCTCCTCGCCGCGGTAGACGCGCGTTCGCGCGGCTTGGGCGATCTCGATCCTCGACTGACGCGTGCGCACCTTCAGCGCGATCACGTCGGGCGGGTAAAGACGGGGGCCCTGGGCGTCGAGGTGACGGCCCCACAGTTGCTGGTAGCGCGCCACGCCACGGTTGACGATCCGCCCGTCGAGAGCCGATACCACCTCCACTCGCCCCGACCAGTTCTCGGCCGCGAGTTCCCACATGACCGCCGACAGATGCATCCTGCCCATGCTGACGAAACGCCGGCTTCTCAGGCTCGTCTCGCGCCCAGCTTCATCCCGGAAGCGCAGCTCGCGGGTGAGGAGCGGGTGGCGGAAATCGTAGCTGTGCCGGTAGGACAACAGTTCGGCGTTGGCCAGCCGGATCGGCTGCGCGCCCTCGATGCGCAGCCTGAGCGAACAGCAGTTGGGCAGGTTGACCAGGTCCTCGTTGGGAACGGGATAGCCGCCCAGGATGGTCGTCTCCCGGTTGTAGACACCATGTGCATAACTGCCGGGGTAATGCCCGTCCTGGGCGTCCTCCCACTCCGCGGCGCCACGGATGCAGAAGTAGCCGTTGCCCATTGAGGTCAACGTCTCCCGCAGCCCCTCGTTGCCCGGATCGAAGCCGTCGTAGACGAGCATGAAGTCACCCGCGGCAAATCCCTGTCCGCCATCCATGACGCTCAGCGGGCCTGCGCGGCAGGAACCGCTGTCACCTCCCGCATGCCACCAAGGCCGTCGCCGGCCGTCGTGCCCGCCTGCCATCCCGGGACCGTCCGGATCTGCCACCACAATCCCCACGCCCCGGCGAGCGCTTGGAACACGTGCTCACCAGTGATGTTGTCGCCAAGTTAAAGCGAGCACGTCCTAACCATCAAGCCCGAGGGCCTTGAGCAAGCACGGCACCGCCCTGGCCGGTCCCGCCTGCTCGTGCCGGTTGTTCCCTGGCCGTGAGGACGTCACCGGTGTATGCCCCGTGCACCGGCTCATCTAGCACGGTGCCGGGACGGCAAGCGGCGAAGGCAGAAACGCGGCTGGCGCCCGTCTGGCATGCCCCGGCAGGACCTCTGCCCCTGCCCAGGCCGGAACCGGATGAGTGGACTGGCATCATGAGCCGGGATGTGCTCGCCGGCGGCCAGGTCCTGCCGGACGCTGGCTTTGATGCCGCCCAATGCCGGCTGCAGCGCCTTGCCTCAGACGGCGTGCTGCCGGGTGCCTCCCAGTACGCCTGTGGCGTGGCTATCACAGGCCTGGCGACGGCGGGACCAGCGGCAGGGATGCCCCGGCTGGCCGGGGTGCGGTCTGGAAATCGCACGGAAGCGGGAGGCCGTTCCCAGCTCTGGCTGCGATGGGACGTGACCGGGCCCTGGCGGGATGTGCCTTCTAGCTGTGCTCCGCCGAGGCATGCGAGGCAAGCCAGGCGGCGCGAGCCGGCCGGTCGTCCCGCTCGCCACGAAAGCAAACAGGGGCCTCACCATGCTGAAGCCCTGTCCTGGAAGGAGGACATACCGTCATGGGCCGTTACGCTGAAGCGTTCCAGCAGAGCATCACCGATCCGGACACGTTCTGGGGCGCGGCCGCCTCGGGAATCGACTGGTTCCGTCAGCCGACGGTAGTGCTGGACAAGTCCAGCCCGCCCTTCTACCGCTGGTTCGCCGACGGCGTGATGAACACCTGCTTCAACGCGCTGGACCGGCATGTGCGCGATGGTCGCGGCGAGCAGGCCGCGCTGATCTACGACAGCCCGGTGACGGGCACCGATCGGACGCTTACCTACCGGCAGCTACTCGATGAGGTTGCGCGGTTCGCCGCGGCCATGCCGCGGGCTAGCGTGCCAGGCCCTCACCACCGGCAGGTGATGTTCCCAGCGGGCAAGGCGGAGTTTACCCAGCCCGCCAGCTATCGGACATGACCACCGTGCCCGACTTGCGCCCAGGGGTGTGGGGTCTATTTGACAGGGTTGGGCCAGTGGGTCGACAGGTGTGAGCCATGTTTTCGTATGTGTGTTCTAGCCATGCTGTGGGCATGCGGCGGCCGGGCTGGTGGTGCTACCCGAAGCGGTGCGAGAACGGGCACGAGCCGGGGCCGGGCCTGATCACCGTGAGCTGGTCGATCTGCGATTGCCCGCCCGCGCGGGCCGCCCAGGAGCGGGCATTTGGCCGCGGAATGCGGCGCCGCCGGGCGGCCGGCCGCTGTGGTACCGGCTCCGGCACGAACCGGGGACATAAGGGAACCATGGACGGGCCGTTCGGCCCTGACCGGGCGGCAAAAGCGGTCATGCGATGGAACAAACAGACGTGGGTGGTCAGCGTCAGGAGCAGGTAACTGACGTGCATGCCAGGGGCCACCTGGCTCGCTGTGCGCCCCGGTATCGACCCCCGCGGCGTGGCCCGGGGCTATTGCCTCATCCACTCCAGCCCTAGCCTTGGGCCGCGTCACCACCGGCCGGGCCCGTTCCCTTCAGCGGCGTAGGGGGAACGGGCCCCCCGGCTGGCCCCGGCCCCAGGCCGCGGCCGCTTTCGGCCATGGCACGCTCCGAAAGCGCAGGGGGCCGGTCGTTAGCGCCAGGTATCCACCGGATCGGCGGCAACAGCATGATCAAGGCCTACCTGACGAGCAGGCCGGCGGGGTAACTATCATCGACGTCGGGGTGCCCGGCTACTACAAGGACATCGGCGGGGAGCTGGCCGCGATGGGCCGCATGCCCGCCGACGTGCGGGCGCTGGTCCTGACCCACGGGCATTCGGACCACATCGGCTTCGCGGAGCGGCTGCGGCGCGAGCGGGCAGTCCCGGTGTCGGTCCACGAAGCCGACGCCGCGCTGGCCCGCGGCGAGGTGCCGAACCCGGCGAAGGGCTACGGGCCGGTCAAGCTTGGGCCTCTGCTCGGCTTCTTGTGGTTCACCGCCCTGCACGGCGGGCTGCGCACCCCCAAGCTGCAGCAGGTCGCCACCTACGCGGTGACCACCGGCGCCCGTGGCCCCCAGGTCGCGCCGTTCACCGCCGACGCCACCCAGGCGGTCAAATCGCTGGCCCGCCTGGAGGCGATCTCCGCTGACCAGGTGCTCCCCGGGCATGGCGACCCCTGGACCGGCGGCGTCCAGGAGGCGGTCCGGCAGATCCGCCAGACGCCGGCAGGAGCGCCTAACCCGCGACCAGCAGGGGCTGAGGCGGTGATCTGTCGGCGTTGAAGTTGTCAGTCGGCAGGTAGTAACCGTGGAGAGAACATGAGATTGGAGGCAGGCCATGGCTGAGCCGCTGGTATTGATCAACGCGTTCGAGGTTCCCGCGAGGAAGCCGAGCGGTTCATCGCTGCCTGGGAGAAGACGCGGGACTACCTGGCCTCCCAGCCGGGCTATGTGGACACGGTGCCGCACCAGGCCGTCACCCCCGGCGCGGACTTCCAGTTTGTGAACATCGCCCGCTGGCAGAGCGCCGAGGACTTTCAGGCCGCCGCCCAAGGCCCCGGATTCCGGGAGTCCGCCGCGGGCCTTGCCGGATACCGCCCGCATCCGGGTCTCTACCGCGTCGTGCGCACCTAGCAGGTTCCCGCGCAGGCGAAGCCTGGCGCTAGAACGTGGACAGAAAGTGACCCCGCGCAATCGCGGCCTCCCCGCAAGAGGGGAAGATCCCAGGTTGCCTGTCCCCTGGGCGGGGCAGCGGTGGCCTCGCTATCCCTCGCACGCGGGGTGGCCTGCGCTGCTGTGTGCGGATGTCACGGCCCGTCCGGGCGATTTTCGACTGTGTTCGGTCCGTCCTGAGCTGGTGGTTCCAGCGCGGGATTGCTGGGAAGCTCACCCAACTCGGAATACGACGGGCGTGCCCGGGATGTGCAAGCCAATGGCGATAAGCAGGACCACGCCGGTGATAACGGCGATGATGCCCAGGACCAAGCCAGCGAGGGACATGCCCTTGCCGGTGGACCGGCCCTGATTAGCCAGCCGCAGGCCAAGGCGTCGGCGAGCCGTTGCGCCTGGGCCACGTCATCGGCCGTGACGTGCTTAGGGTCGGTGGGGGATATCGACACCGATACGTGCTCGTCCTCGAAGGACAAGATCGGTGGGTTGTCGGCGTAGACGTGGCAGGCGATCCACGAGTCGCCGGTCAGCCGCAGCGCGGCGTCCACCTGGATGGCGCCCTTCGGGTAGAGCCGGATCGACGTGACGGTGGGCAGAGCCATCAGGCCACCTCCTTGGATACGGCCAGCTCGGGCAGGCCCCGGAACCGGCGCTCGACTGCCACCGCATACGCGGTGGCGGACTTGGCGAGCTGGCGGGCGAACTCCACATGGCCCGCCTCAATCTGCTCAGGGACAGTGAGCGTGACCAGCAGCGACGGGCGCCCCGCGCGGATGGTCAGCAGCGGCGCCCGCTGCGGGTAGCAGCGCAGCTCTGCGCCGGACTTGGCGTCCACCGGGACGCACAGTGACGTAGCGCGCCGAGCAGCAGCCATCACGCGGCGTCCTTGTTGGGCTGGGCCATCGGGCGCCCCGCCTTGATGCCGGTGGCACGCAGCGAGTAGCCCAGCCGCTTCGTGCGGTCGATCACGTACGGGGTGACCGTCAGATTCTCGAACTCCACCGGCTCGAACGGCGCCCGGGTCGGAGGCACCGGCATCCGGTCGGCGACCACTTTGACCAACGACCTCACGAGACCGCCCGGACAGCTCAGGGTCCAGGTCGATGACCCGGACCTGGAACACCGGCTTGCCGGTCAGCTTGTCGGTCGCCGGGGAGCGCCGCTTGGTCTCCTCGTCGTAGTCGATCGCCTCGCTGATCGAGTCCGGCACTAGGTGGCAGCCGTGCGGGAACACATCGGCCTGCGCCACGGGGAACCGGTTTCCGCCTTTGAGCATTGCCTTCACACACCTTCCGTGGTTGCGGCCCGACTATCGGGCCTGCCTCTAGACACCTACTCGACTAGAGGAGTAGTTACATGTATAGAGGAGTTGATAGGGGGTGTCAAGCTCAGTGCGCAGGCAACTCGTAGTTCAGGACATACGCCTCGGCGGACATGATCGTGTCGCACACCTCGACCGCCCGACCGTCGATGTCGTAGGCAATGCGGACCAGCCGGAACACCGGCACGCCGGGTGGCAGCGCCAGGCGCCGGGCTTCGTCGGGGGTGGGCATCCGGGCGGACACTTCCTCAGTGAACCGGTCCAGGGTGTGGCCCTGTTCTTCCAGCCGGGCGTAGATGCCACCGGGGCCAGGGTTGGGGTCGGTGATCGGCGTTCCCTCGGCGAGGTCGGCGGGGATGTAGGAGACGGCGGTCTCTACTGGCTTGCCGTCCAGCAGGTAGCGGCGGCTACGGACCACGACGGGGGAGTCGTCGCTGATCTTGAGCCGGTCGGCGACCTCGGCCGGGGGAGTCGCCTCGGTCACGGTGAGCATGTCCACTTGGGGGACCGCACCGTGCTGCTCGGCCTCGATGCTGAACGCGGCCTTGCCCTCCTTGCGGTGACGCTGGGCGAACCGGTCCGACGCCAGCCGCCGCACCGGGGGCCGGGCCCGCACATACACGCCACGGCCATGCTCAGCTGTGATCAGCCCCTCGTCTTGGAGCAGGCGCAGCGCGTTGCGCGCGGTCATCCGCGCCACGCCATAGTGCGCCATCATCTGCGCCTCGGACGGGAGCTGATCACCCGCCTCGAGCCTGCCCTGGGCTATCGCCGCCCGCAGGTGGTCGGCTATCTGTTTGTAGACGGCACGATCACTCGCCGGGTCGATGGCCTGGGAGAGCACGTCCGCGCTCATTCCCACGACTCCTCAACTCGTGCACATGTCTATGCCTGTTAGGCTACCGCAGGGGTGATCAACTTGGATACCCAGCAGCCCCGGCACTCGGTCAGCGTCGCAGGCATCATCACCGACGACCACGGCCGCGCCCTGCTCATCCAGCGCGCTGACAACCACCGCTGGGAACCACCAGGCGGCGTTCTGGAACTCGGCGAGAGCATCCCCGATGGCCTGCGCCGCGAAGTTCGCGAGGAAACCGGGCTCGACGTCGAGCCAGTCACGCTCACCGGCGTCTACAAGAACATGAACCGCGGCATCGTCGCCCTGGTCTTCCGCTGCAAGATCACCGGGGGAGACCTCGCCACCACCGACGAAGCCTCAGCCTTCCGCTGGGCCGCCGACACCGAGATCCCGGACCTGGCCGAGGAAGCCTACGCCATCCGTGTCCTAGACGCCCTCAACAGCGACCACCCGCCAGCGGTGCGCCACCACGACGGCGTGCGCCTGCTCTAGCTGGCCACCTCAGGCATGCGATGAAGGACGGCGATGCCCGCAGCTACTGCGCTACTGCGCTGCACTGCCGAATTGCGCCGTTCTTAGGATCAAGGCGGCGCGCTGCGCGCGCCGCGGCCCGGCGCCGCGCCGGGCTCTGCCTTGGAAGGCCCGCCCGGCGCACGCCGGGCTCTGCCTTGGAAGGCCCGCCCGGCGCACGCCGGGCCAGCACGCGCAACAAATCACCTGATCAGTCCGCTCATTCGCCGCGCGTCAGGCGCCACCGTCGCACAGCGTCAACCCGTCCGGCCGGTGACGGGACCGGCCACACCTGGACCTCTGACCTACACCACGCTCGGTCATGCATGAGCGGGCGCGGGTCAAAGGTCCAGGAGTGCTCCGGTCCACCAGGCCGGGGGGGCCGGTTGCGGATCGAGTGCGGGGCTGGTCTGCGAGGGCCCGTGCACGGGCGGCGCGGCATCGTTGACCTTGGCCTGGCGGGCGATGACCGCTTCGCGGGTGACGTTGAAGACCGTCAGGTCCTGGGTCACCGTCACCGGGCCGCTGTAGCTGGCGCTGATCTCCTCGAAGACGGCATCGACGCCGGGCGTCACGTCCAGGTGCCACAGCGCTGCCATCCGGGGCCTGGCCAGATCCAGGATCTTGCCCATCTGCTCCGGGACCGTGTGGGCCAGCCGGGTGATCCGCTGCGCCGTCTCCAGGGGAAGCCCTTCGGCGTGGGCGAACACCGCGGGGGACTGGAAGCACTCATGGATCAGCAGGTCCGCGCCGGTGGCCGCGTCCACCACGTGCTTGCAGGGGCGGGTGTCCCCGGAGAAGACCACGGTGAGCCCGGCGTAGCCGACGGTGTAGCCGACCGCGCCGCTTAGCCCGTGGATGGCCGGGAAGCAGGAGATGGTCACGCCGTTGCGCTCGTAGATGGCCTCCGGGCGGTCGTAGGGGATCTCGTGCCCGGTCATCGCGAAGCCGGTGGTCGGGCGGACGCCGCGGACCGAGGCGGTGTCCCAGGCCATCGCCTTGCCCATGTGCTCGACGAAGGCGGCCAGCCCCAGCGCCGGGTCCTCGCTGCCGCCGCCCCAGATCTCGACCGGGTCGACCCGGCCCACCTTGGCCAGGCTCCCGATCAGGCCGGGAATGTCCCCGATGTGGTCGGCGTGCAGATGCGACAAGAAGACCCTGGTGGTGGCCTCCACCGGCAGCATCAGCGCGGTGAAGTTCGCCAGCGCCCCCGACCCCAGATCGAAGAAGAAGAAGTCCTTCTCCGCGTTCCCCACCTCGATCAGCAGCGACCCCGACGCCTGGCTCCGCCGGATCCACGGATCGCCGCTGCCCAGCACGCTGACCCGGATCTCCCCCGCAGCCAGGCTCTCGGCACCCGGCACGTACACCGGCGCCCGGTCCTGCGCGGGGCGACCCACCACCGGCGTCCTGGTCATCGGCTCCGACCCGCCCAGATAGGCCGGTGCAGGCAGCACGTCGGACATGAGGCCCCCCAACTGCTCGGCGAATGGCCCAAACAAACCCGTGTGAGCAGTATGGTGCCTTGGGCGAGTTCACGGAAGAGAGCCGTGTCAAACCCCCCGCTCCTAGGGGCTCCGGTCGCCCCCGGCGCTTTAACCCCCTACCGGCCTGCGCGGCCAGCGACTTTCTTGGAAGGGCCGCGTTAGGAGCGTCGGCGCTCCGCACTGGCGAGGCCGCTCCGACCGGGCGCCGACGATATGCCGGGAATGGTGCAAGGAGAACGGGCCGGGCTCAGATCCGGGGATGGCCTGCGAAGTGTACGTGCCCGCCCCTCCAGCCTCAAGAACCGCCCAGACCGAAAAACTTTCAAAGAGCGAAACTTTTTTTACGGCGGCCCTTGACCCTGGAGCCTCTGCGGACACTCCGGCCAGAAACCAAGGGCCAGGCGCAGCCTGCCCGGACCGGACGCAGGCCATCCCCTGCAAGGTACAGCAGTCATCCTCTGAGGATCGATGCCGTGCCCGCTGCGTGCCCGATCGGCCGGTGATCCCGGGTATCTCACGGTCACTGAGGGACAACCCGCTGCCCGAGCTGACCTGCGGTTGAGCAGCTTACGACAGCGGCGCTCACGTCCTCCTAAGCAGTAGGTCGCGCGTTCGAATCGCGCTCGGGGCGCCAAGCAGCGCTCGGGGCGCCACCCCAAACCAGCAGGTCAACGGCCCTATCTGTGGGGTGGTCGGCGATCATCACGAAGCCCCGCGGCGCTTCCGTGTTGCGTGCGATCCGCCTTCGCGCCGGGCCGCCCCCGGGCTCAGCCTTTCCTGAGGCCCGGCAGGGCGCACGCCGGGCCACGCCTGCCAAGCACACAGATCGAGATGGCTCACCGGGCAAGCAGTTACGCCGACCCTGGACGCGGTGGCCACTCACCTGGACATTGGCGCCGATCGAGGACGGGGATGGACCAGGGCACGGTCCGGGTTCAGCTGCCGGTGCACCCCTGGCTGGTGCTCACCAGGCGGACGCCGATTCTGGATAGGTTGGTGGGGGTGATGATCTGCACCCCGGCCCCCGCGGGGAGGGCTGAGGGGCGGATCGCCAGGATCGCGTGTCCCGGCCCAGGGGCTATTGAGGGGATAACCTTCGGCAGTAGCCCAGAGACGTTGCCGTGGTACCACTGACACGGCTTCGGCTGGACGTTCGGCGGGTTTCCGAAGACGACACTGGCCGGTACGCCGTCGGCGCGGAGCTTGCGCTGCAACCCGGCCGGATCGCGCAGCTGGTTGATCCTGACATAGACCGTGCCGTCGGCGTGTTTGACTACCGTCCACGCGGTCAGGTGGATGCCGGGCTGAACGGTGGCCGAGTGGCCCGGCAGGAGCGCAGTCACGGCGAGCACCGCGGCGGCCACCACGGCCATGCCTGCGGCCAGGCCGGGAATCCGGTGGCGGTTGCGTATCGCTCGGCTGCGGCTGATGATTTGCTCTGCCGGGATCGTCATGTGCACGTCGGTGACGGACGCCTTCACCACCGTGGCCAGTTCGTCGTCGTTCATGATGGGCTCTCCTGCTGTCGTTCGGGCATAAGGTCGTTGCGCAGCGCGGACAGGGCGTGGGCCATGTGGGCCATGACCGTGTTCGGGGTGATGCCGAGCACCTCCGCAGTGGCCCTGGTGTCCAGGCCGAGGAGCAGCCGCAGGGCAACCACCTGCCGCTGCCGGGCAGGCAGCCGCATCAGGGCCGTCTTTAGCCGCGGATCGACGGAGCTGTCGGCCACCCCATCGCCCGCAGGCAGATCAGCGACCACGCTGGGATCGGGGACCGCCACCTCCCGGCGGTGGCGCCGCCACCGGGAGATGTTCATGTTCAGCGCGTTCCGCACCACCCATGCCGCGGGGCCGGATGCCTGCTGACAGTGCGCCATGATGCACACGCCCGCGCGAAGGCCTCGGCAACAAGCTCCTGCGCCGTGTCCTGGTCACCGACGCTGATCAGGACGGTACGAAGGCAGTCATCCCTGGACCTGCGGTAGAACTCCGCGAAGCCCAGTCGTTGGGTTCCCACACCAACTAAACGCACAACCGGCTCCCCCGGGATTAGCCGTGCCCGTTGCGTGCCTGTGAGCAGTGAATCGGAGCGAACAGCGGTCACTCTCGGACAAGCTCAGACGACGGCCGAACAGGGACGACGCAGGTAGCGCAGGCGACCGAGACGATCTCCTCAGCAGTAGGTCGCGCGTTCGAATCGCGCTCGGGGCGCATAAGGGCCCGGTTATGTGCGTCCGGGGTGCGGCGAGAGCTTTCGCGGGGAGGCGGGGCTGTGGCACCAGGCAGCCGTGTCGTCCTGGATCATTACGATGATGGTGTGACCGTTCATCTGACGCACTGGGGGGCATTCGAAGCGGTCAGCAATGGTGAGCGGCTGACCGAAGTGCGGCCGTGGCGCGGCGACCCGGAGCCGATGCCGCTGATCGGCAACGTAGCCTCCGCCCAGCATCACCAGGCCCGCATCACCCGGCCGCACGTGCGCAAGGGCTGGCTCGACCGCGGGCCAGGTGCGCCGGGGCGGGGCGACGAACCGTTCGTGCCGGTGCCGTGGGACACCGCGCTGGACCTGCTAGCCGGGGAGCTGCGCCGGGTCTACCGGGACCACGGGGCAGAAGCGGTGTACGGCGGCTCGTACGGCTGGGCCAGCGCAGGCCGGTTCCATCACGCGCAGAGCCAGGTGCACCGGTTCCTGAACTGCCTCGGCGGCTATGTACGGCACGTGAACAGCTACAGTCTCGGCACTTCCACGGTGCTGCTGCCCTATGTGATCGCCGACGTGAACGTGCTGCTCACCCGGGCCACGGCCAAGTCCGTGGTCGCAGAGCACAGCGAGCTGGTGGTCGCCTTCGGCGGGCTGTCACCGAAGAACGCGGCGGTGTCACCGGGCGGGGTGTCCCGGCACAATGCCCGCAGCTGGGTGAGCGCCGCCCGGGCACGGGGCTGCCGGTTCGTCTCGGTGAGCCCGTTGCGCGATGACACACCCGCCGAGGCACAGGCCGAATGGATCGCGCCGCGGCCCGGCACCGACGCCGCGCTGATGATTGCGCTGGCGCAGGTGCTGGACGCCGATGGCCTGGCAAACACCGGCTTCCTGGACCGTTACACGGTCGGTTACCCGCGGTTCGCCCGTTACCTTCGCGGCGATGTAGACGGCGTCGTTAAGGATCCCCCGTGGGCTGAAGCGATCACCGGCGTGGCAGCCGCGCGCATCCGGGAACTCGCGCACGAGATGGCCGCGGCGCGCACGTTGGTGACCGTCAGCTGGTCGCTGCAGCGAGCCCGCTACGGGGAGCAACCGCTGTGGCTAGGTGTGGTGCTGGCTGCCATGCTCGGCCAGATCGGGCTGCCAGGCGGCGGTTTCGGCCACGGCTACGGATCCGCATCCCTGGTCGGCGAGCCAGCACCCCAGGTGCCGGTGCCGCGGCTGCCGCAGGGCCGCAACGGGGTTGCCACGTTCATCCCGGTGGCGCGGATCGCCGACATGCTGCTGAATCCGGGGGCGGCCTATGACTACAACGGCCAGCGGCTGACCTACCCAGACATCCGGCTGGTGTACTGGTGCGGCGGTAATCCGTTCCATCACCACCAGGACCTCGCCCGGCTGCGCGAGGCGTTTACCCGGCCGGAGACGGCGGTGGTGCATGACCCGTTCTGGACGGCGACCACCCGGCACGCCGACATCGTGCTGCCGGTCACCATGACCATCGAACGTGACGACTACGGCTGCGGGCAAAACGACCGGATGTTTTTCCCGATGCCCGCGCTGACCCGGCCGCACGGGGAAGCTCGCGATGACTACGCCATCTTCGCCGGGCTAGCGGAAAGGCTCGGCGTGGGCAAGGATTTCACCGAGGGCCGCACCGCGATGGACTGGCTGCACTACCTGTATGAAGAATGGCGGGGCCAACTGGCTGAACGGGGGCGGGCGGTACCGGGTTTTGATCAGTTCTGGGTAAGCGATGGCCTGGAACTGCCGGTGGCCAGCGAGCCGCAGGTGGCGTTTGCTGAATTCCGCGCCGACCCGGAGGGTCACCCGCTCACCACGCCCACCGGGAAGATAGAAATCTTCTCTGAGACCATCGACAGCTACCGGTACCCAGACTGCCCCGGCCACCCGGTCTGGCGCGAACCAGACGAATGGCTCGGCTCACCCGCCGCCGAGCGCTTCGGCCTGCAACTGGTCGCCAACCAGCCGCGGTCCCGGCTGCACAGCCAACTGGATGTCGGCGCGCACAGCCAGTCGGTCAAGATTGCCGGGCGTGAACCGGTGCGGCTGCACCCTGCCGACGCGGCCGTCCGTAGCCTGCGCGACGGCGACCTCGTGCGGATCTTCAACGACCGGGGTGCCTGCCTGGCCGGCCTGGCTGTCGACGAGGCGGTACGGCCCGGGGTCGCCCAGCTGTCCACCGGTGCCTGGTACGACCCAGACCCGGCCAACCCGGCCTTTTGCCGCCACGGCAACCCCAACGTGCTCACCGCCGACCGCCCCTCCTCGACCCTCAGCCAGGGCTGCACCGGCCAGCTGGCCCTGGTCGAGATTGAGCCGTACCGCGGCACCCCGCCAGAGCTTTCGGTCACCCGGCCGCCCGCGATCGCCTGAAGCCTCCACGCTGGGCTGCGCTGTGCGGGATACCAGGCGCCGGGGGGTTCTGCTGGATGCCCGCCGCGGCGGCGGCAAGCCCCAGCGGCCCGCGGTAAGGCCAGAGACGTCGGCCCAGGTTAGGCTGGGCCGCATGTCCGTAGATCCGGCCATCCAGTTCCCGGGCGAGTCCAGCGAATACCGGCTCGCGCGCGACCGGCTGCTGGCGGCGGAGATCGAGCTGCGGCGGGCGATCGAGCGGGTCGCCGCGCAGCGGCGCGCGCTGCCGCCGGGAGGTGCCGTCCCGGAGGACTACGTCTTCGAGGAGGCGGCCGATGGGGGCGGGGCGGTGAGGTTCTCCGAGTTGTTCGCGCCGGGCAAGGACACGCTCGTCATCTACAGCTTCATGTTCCCGCGTTGGTCGGGCGACACCAGACCGGGTCCCGCCGTGGGCGAGACGGCCCGGCTGCCGCTGGCGGAGACGCCGTGCCCGTCGTGTACCTCGATCCTGGACTCGCTCGACGGTGCTGCTCCTCACCTCGCCCACCAAATCAACCTTGCCGTGGCCGCGAAGTCAGATCCGGCCCGGATCGGCACCTTCGCACAGGACCGCGGCTGGCGGAATCTCCGGCTGCTATCCTCGCGCAACAACAGCTACAACCGCGATTACCACGCGGAATCGCCGGAGGGTGAGCAGAGCCCGGTCCTGAACGTGTTCACGCGCGACGGCGACGGGTTCCGTCACCGGTGGGCGACCGAGCTGATGTTCGCGCCCCGGGAGGAAGGCGAAGAGCCCCGTCATGTCGACTTGATCTGGCCGATCTGGAATGTCCTGGACATGACGCCGGGCGGGCGGGGGAGCGATCCGGACTTCCCCGCGATGCAATACGAGTAGCAGCTCACGGGCGAGCCACCGGGCCTGCGCCGGCCGCGCGGGCGCTCAGTCCAGGCAGAACTCGTTGCCCTCGATGTCCTGCATCACGATGCATGACTCGTTGTCGTCATCGGCGGGCAGGAGCCGCACGCGTACCGCGCCGAGCGCGACCAGCCGTGCGCATTCGGCCTCAAGCGTGGCCAGGCGCTGGTCACCCACCAGCCCGGCGCCGGCCCGCACGTCCAGATGCAGCCGGTTCTTGACGACCTTGCCTTCGGGAACGCGCTGGAAGAACAGCCGCGGGCCCACACCTGAGGGATCAACGCAGGCGAACCACGAACCCTGTTGCTCAGGCGGCAGCGCGCGGTCGACATCGGCCCAGCTGGCAAACCCCTCCGGTGGCGGCGGTACCACGTACCCCAGCACCTCGCACCAGAAACGAGCGACGCGCTCAGGTTCCGCGCAGTCGAAGGTGACCTGGATCTGCTTGACCGGCGCCATCGTTCCACCATAGAGGCGCGACCCAGCCGTCGACGCGCGGGCCGGGGTCCCGCGTGACATGGGTTGCTGACCCGCTCGGGGCCGGGTGACCGCATTGGGGTCTTGCGGCAGGACCCCAGTGGTGATGCACAGTCTCAGACTGGGCCACAGGCGGCGGAAGCGAAGGAGTGGCGAATGGCCAGACATGCGGTGGTGATCGCCGGCGGAGGCCCGACAGGAATGATGCTGGCGGCCGAGCTGGCCCTGGCCCAGGTCGATGTCGTCATCGTTGAACCACGCGCCACTCCGGATCCCGACCGCGCACGCGCCGGCGGTCTGCACGCGCGCACCATCGAAGTGCTCGATCAGCGCGGCGTCGCTGATCGGTTTCTCGGGGAGGGGAAGGCGATGCAGATCCAGGGATTCGGCCGAATCCCCTTGGACATCAGTGATTTCCCATCCCGCCACAACTATGGGCTCGCCCTCCCGCAGATTCAGACCGAGCGCCTGCTGGCTGCCTGGGTCCAAGAGCTCGGGGTGCCGACCACGCGCGAACGTGAGGTGACGGGGTTCACCCAGGACGACACCGGCGTCGACGTCGCGCTGTCCGACGGCACGTCGATCCGGGCGGACTATCTGGTCGGGTGCGACG
>Ga0335085_10002771_pt1 | contig 31927 bp, 24 predicted proteins | sample Lox_Sample_45_FD_206712 | JGI IMG/M metagenome (GOLD analysis project Ga0335085, IMG submission 206712) | Soil microbial communities from Loxahatchee National Wildlife Refuge, Florida, United States - Lox_Sample_4.5 | ecosystem: Environmental > Terrestrial > Soil > Wetlands | place: USA... | reverse complement strand
CCTGCACCGCGCTGCAACTGGCGAACTTCTGGCAGGACGTGGTCCGCGACCTGGAGAAAGGCCGCATTTACATCCCGCTTTCGCACCTGGCGGAGCATGGCCTAACCGAGGCGGACATCGTGGCCCGCAAGTTTGACCCGCGCTACGCCGCGATGATGAAAGGGCTGGTCGAGTACACCCGCACGCTGTTCGCGCGCGGACGCGCCCTGGTGGGACGCGTGGCCGGGCCGCTGCGCGTGGATATCGATATGTTCAGCCGCGGCGGGCTGGCCGTCCTGGATGCCATCGAGGCCATCGGCTACAACACCATTGAACACCGCCCGGCCATCAGCAAAGGCGCGCAGGCGCGCCTGCTAGGCCGCGCGCTGGTTTCCCGCATGTTCGCTCCGCTGGCACGCGCAGAGAAGGCCCCGCCGGAGCTTGCTTCCTCCACCTCAGCCGCCCGGCCGGCTCAGGAGAAAAATGGCTGACGCGGCCCACCCAGCGGAACCGGCCGCTTCCTACGCGCATTGCCGGCGCGTGGCCCGGGCAGAGGCGCGGAACTTCTATTACGGTTTTCGCCTGTTACCGCCGGCGAAGCACGGAGCGCTCTGCGCGCTCTACGCCTTCATGCGCTGGGTGGACGACATCGCGGATGCGCCCGGTGGCGCAGCAGAAAAACTGGCCGGGCTCGAGCATGCGCGGCAGACCGTGGCGCGCGTGGCGCAGGGCGACACCACCGGCAGCGCCATGCTGCCCGCGCTGGCCCATACCCTCGCCACCTACTCCATTCCCATCAGCTACCTCGACGAACTGATCGCCGGGGCGCAGATGGACCTGGAAGTCTCCTCCTACCGCACCTTCGACGATTTGCGGCTGTATTGCCATCGCGTGGCCGGGGTCGTGGGCCAGTGTTGCGTCCACGTATTCGGATTTAAGGACTCGCGGGCGCTGGAACTCGCCGACCGCCTGGGTCTGGCCTTTCAATTGACCAACATCCTGCGGGACGTCGCTCCGGATCACGCCCTGGGCCGCGTGTATCTTCCGCAGGAGGATTTGGAACGGTTCGGTTGCCGGTCCGCTGAGATTGCCGCGGCACCCCCCTCTGCGGCTGCCCGGGAGTTGTTCCGCTTTCAGGCCGGGCGCGCGCGCGAAATCTACGCGGAGGGGGCTGCCCTGGTTCCGCTTGTGGAACCGGAAAGCCGCGCCGCCCTCTGGGCCATGGCGCGCATTTATAGCGGTCTGCTTGGAAAAATGGCCGCGCGGGACTACGACGTGACCAGCGCGCGTGTGGGCCTTTCCGCCGCGGAAAAAACCTGGATCCTGCTGCGCGCGCGGCTGGGCCTTTGGTCCGAAGAGAATGGGTTCGAAACGCATCCTGATCCTCGGCGGGGGACTGGCCGGGCTGTCGTCGGCTCTGGCACTCGCTGAAGCGGGCTTTTCCGTCGAGCTGGTGGAGAGCAAGCCGCACCTGGGCGGCCGCGCCGCTTCCTACCTGCTGCCGGACGGCGAGCACGTGGACAACTGCCAGCACGTCACCATGGCGTGCTGCACCAACCTGGAGGATTTCTACCAGCGCGCCGGGGCCGCCGGAAAAATCCGTTATTATGGGCGCGTGGTGTTTCTCGACCGGCAGGGACGCTACTCGGCGTTGCATTCCTGGGCGCTACCGCCACCGCTGCACCTGGCCCCGTCTTTTCTCGGGCTGCCGTTTCTCACCCTGGGCGACAAGCTGGCCATCGGCCGCACTATGATGCGCATCGCGCGTCAGCAGGGCGCGGGCCCTCAAGGCGATTCCATGTCCATGCTCGATTGGCTGCGCGCCGAAGAGCAGTCCGATGCGGCCATCGAGCGCGTCTGGCGCACCGTGCTGGTCAGCGCGCTCGATGAAGAATTGGACCGCGCCTCCGCGCGCTACGGCGTGGACGTTTTCTGGAAAGCGTTTTTGAAGAATCGGCGCGGCTTCGAGGTGGGCATTCCCCGCGTGCCGCTGGGGGATCTCTATGGCGGATGCCGAGCGGCCATCGAACGCCGCGGCGGCGCCGTGCGTACGCGCACTTCGGTGCGCGCGCTGCGCATCCAGGGCGGCCGCGTGGCCGCCGCCGCGCTGGATGACGGGAAGGAGTTGACCGCCGACGTATATCTCTCTGCCCTGCCTCACGACGCGCTTTTGGAACTGCTTCCTGCGGAGTTCGCGGTGAACGAGCCTGTATTCGCGCGCCTGCGCGAGCTTCGTACCTCGCCCATTACCGGCGTCCATTTGTGGCTCGACCGCGTCGTCACCGAATATCCCTATGTGGCTCTTCTGGACCGCACCACCCAGTGGATTTTCAATAAGACGAAGCTCTACTCCGCCCAATATGCTGCCGATCCAGGAGGGAGCGCCGGGGCGCTGCTTGCTGCTCCCTCTCGCGCAACGCAGCACCCAGTGACCGGCGGCCAATACCTCCAGCTCGTCATCAGCGCCTCCTACAGCTTGGTGGAAAAACCGCGGCAGGAAATCATCGATCTGTGCTGGAAAGAAGTGCAGGAGGTCTTCCTGGCGGCGCGCACTGCGCGCCTGTTGAAAGCCACGGTCGTGAAAGAAGTGGCCGCCACATTCTCTCCCGCGCCAGGATGCGATGGCCTGCGCCCGGGCGCGCGCAGCCCGGTAAACAATCTCTATTTGGCGGGCGATTGGACCGATACCGGCTGGCCGGCCACCATGGAGGGCGCGGTGCGCTCGGGCTATCTGGCGGCGGAAGCCATCCTGGCGGACGCCGGGCAACCCCGGCGTCTCCTGCGCGACGATCTCCCCGCCCAGGGGCTCGCGCGCCTGTGGTCGCCGCGATCGTCGTAAGGCGGCCCGCGGGCCGGGGAGATTTCAACAATTTGTGACGACTGGGCTACCGCGCGCGTGATTTCGGAGTATGATGGATTTCTCCCCCCGGAGGTATGAATGTCTGAGCGGAAGTATAAGCAGAGGGGCTACCAGGACTCTGGAAAGCCCGAACGCAAGGAGCGCCCGCCGGCCAAGCCGCCGGGCGGGCCGCCGCGCCAGGAGCATATCGGGCCGCGCACGCCCCGCATGGTGGGCCGCGTAACGCGCGCGCGATGCGCCAATTGCGGTGCCGTCCTCCCCCCCGGTTTTGATCCCAATGCACAATGTCCCCGCTGCCAGTTCGAATTGCATTCCTGCAAGCAGTGCCTGCATTTCGATACCGGAGCGCAGTTCGAGTGCACCGAGCCCATCCCAGAGCGCATCCCGCGGAAGGACGTGAAGAACGAATGCACCTTCTTTGCGTTCCGCACCACGGTGGAAAAAGACACCTCTCCCGCCGCGGCCGCGCCCAGCCCCGCGATCCAATCCGGCGCAGCCATCTCCGTCAACTCCGCGCGCCAGGCCTTCGACAATCTGTTCAAGAAGTAGCCGGCGGAGTCTGCGGCTTTGGCGCGCGGCTTCCTCGCCTTTTCTCCTCCCGGTGTTTTCTCTGCTGATTCTATCGCGGCGCATCGGACCCGCAGGAGCGGGCGCGCTCAGGATTGGGGCGGCTGGGGATTGGTGCCCAGCGGAAAGAGGGTAGGCTCGCGCGCCGGCTCAGAGGCGATGGCTTCAACCTGCGGATAGTGTTGCCGCAACGTTTCCGGCACCTTCACGGGCTTACCGGTCAGGATGTGGATCAGTTGCAGGGCATTCACAATGGCCTTGCCCTGGTAGTGATTGTTGGTAATCACGAAGGTCCGGCTGGCGTGCGCGGATACTTTCTCAATGCGCGCGGCCCAGGGCTCCAGCTCCTCCGCGCGGTAAAGATAGTTGTAGCGCTCCTCCGGCGGAGAGATGGGATCGTCGGTAAACCAGGTGTCATAGCGGCGGCCGTGTAGCCGCACATAGCCCACCGGGGATGTGGCGCGCTCCGAGGGCCGGAGCGACCGCCCGATCACCGGCTGGTCAATGTTGCAGAATCCCGCCCCATGGCTGTGCAGAAACTCGAAAAACTCCCGGTGGTTCCAGGTGGAGTGACGCACCTCCACCACCACCGGATACCCGCCAAAAAGCCCCAGCAGTTTCTCCAGGTGCGCGTGGTTCTCCGGCGTATTGTGGAAGGAGAAGGGGAATTGCATCAGCACCGCTCCCAGGCGCCCCGCGCCGTGCAGCACGTCCAGGCCGGCACGTGCCGCGGCCACATCCTGCGGAGAGGTGCTGCCCTCGTGGGTAAAGCGCTGCCACAGCTTCGCGGTGAACAGAAAACCGGGATTGCCGGCGACCCGCTGCAGCCAGCCGCGGCACATCTCCGGCCGCAGCGGGTTGTAAAACGAAGTGTTGATTTCTACGGTGTCGAAAAACTGCGCCAGGTATTCGGCCTCGTGAAATCCCGCGGGGCGATGCGGTGGATACACGATCCCGTTCCAGTCTGCGTACGACCAGCCCGCGGGACCCGCCAGAATCCGGCCGGGGGCATGAGGTTTTCTGGTCATTACCCGCCTGATGCGAGGCTACGACCGGGAGGAAGAAGGTGTCAAATGCCTGGAGATCTCCTACGAGGCGGCCTTTGCAGCGGCCGGAAACGCCGCAGCCATGTGCAGCTTGCGCAGCATGGAGCGTTTTTTGTCCTGGTGCGCCAGCATGCGCCGCAGGATATCGTCCAGGCTGCGCACCGCCTCCACCACGTAGGGTCCCTTGTTCAGCATCACGCATTCCGCGCGCTCGCCCATGGCCGCGTCCGTGATTTCTGAGCGCAGCGGGATTCCGCTCTTGGCCAGCGATTCCAGCACCTGCGTCGCCCAGATCACCGGAGTGTGCGCTGCCTCGCAGATCCACAGGATTTCTTCCTGCGCCTCTGCCAGCCGCTGGTAGCCGCATTCCACCGCCAGGTCGCCCCTGGCAATCATCACCCCCACCGCCCGGCTGCGCATGGCCGCGAGCAGCAGCCGGGGAAGATCCTCAAAGCCTTGGCGTGTCTCGATTTTGAGCACGATGCCCAGGCGCTCTCCACCCAGATCCGCCAGGTGCTTCTGGAGCACGCGCACGTCCTCCTCATTGCGCACAAAGGAAAATCCCACCATGTCCGCGTGCTCCACGATGAACTTCAGCAGCTTCACGTCGGCCGCGGTCAGCGGCGGCAGGCGCAGGTTGGTTTCTGGAACGTTGACCCCTTTTTCCGCGGCCAGCCGCTCGCCGCTGGGCCGGGCGTGAGTGATGGAGACGGTCACTTTGTCCGCGCCCGCCTCGCTCACCACTCCTCCAATTTTCCCGTCGTCGAACCACACCGGCTCACCGGCGCGGACACAATCGAAGAATTCCGGAAGGGTAATCCCGATGTGCGCCGGAGCGATCAGATTGCCCTTGGCATCGTAACGGGCGGGAGCGCCCGGCTTCAGCCCGCGAGTCAGCACCAAGGTGTCGCCGGGGCACAGGCGCAGGGTCTGCTCAAGCGCTGGGATGGCAACTGCGCGCGCGACCCGGGCGCGCGTCCCGCATCCGATTTGCAACCCGGTCCGCGGAGTGATGTACGCGGTCCGCTGGGAATCCGCCCAGCGGCTTTCCCCCGCCGCCGCTCGCACCCTCATGGAGCGCTTCGCCGCTCGGGCGTCCTTAAATCCAATCACGTCCCCGCGCTTGAGGGGCGCCAGCCACGCTCCCGGCACCCGCAGAATCGCATCCGCGGGCCAGGGCGGCGGCTCCGGATTTGCGGCCGGTGTGAGCCAGATGCGCGCCGGGGAGGTCACCCGTCCAAACGCGTCGCGCTTGGGGCGATACTTCAGCACCGTCGGGCCTGGCTCGAGCGGACCGGTGCGCAGCTTCGGGCCGGGGATGTCCATTTCGATCTTGCAGGCCTTGCGGGTTTCCTTTTCCGCGCGGCGCAGGTTGCGGATCATTCCCTCCCACGCTTCCGGGCTGTCGTGCGCGCAGTTGATGCGCATGCAATTCATGCCGTTGGCCACCAGATCGCGAACCAGTTCGTAATCCACGGCCGCCTCGGGTGGCATGGTCACCATGATGCGGACTTTCCGTCCCTCTGGCGCCGGGCCCAGCAGCGCCTCGGTATTGTGTTCCAGGAGTTCGCGGCCCGCGCCAAGCGACGGCCCCGCGGAGTGTTCCGGCGGCGCAATCTCCTCCAGCCCGGCCAGGCGCGAGAGCACCTGGATCACCGCAGAGAGCGCGCTGATCACATGCGATTCAGTGCGCCCCAGCGACGAAAGCCCCAGGGCCGCCAGCTCCGACTGCAACTGCCGGATGTCGTGCCGCCGCAAGGCCAGGTAGTGCATCAGGTTGGCCGCGCTGGGACGGTGTTCGTCCGGGACCGCCCCGGAGCCCCCGGAAGTTGAATCTTCCAGGTGGATCATTTCCAGCCGCAGGTTATCCAGCCGGTGAATGAGATCCGTAAGCTGTGCTTGATCCTTGTGGTTTCCGTTGCGCATGGTTGCACCCGGGGTGGAGTTCCGCGCTGGCGCCTGCCTGCGGGCCTGCGCCGGTCACAGAGAGGGAACCTGCCCACGTTGAGCATGGGGTCCCCGAAGGCGCAGAGTCGGTGAGATCTGGCACCGGCCGGTGCGACCGCGGTCACATCGCCGGAACTCCTTTTGGAATCTACTAGTAGCGGCCGCAGGGAGAGCCTGCAAGACGGATTACGAACCGTGGCCGTGTTTGGTTCGTTGCTTTCGGCACCCGGCGGTGCTAGCCTGAGACTGCAGATGAAAGTGACGCTCCCAAAGCGGCATCTGCTTTCCCTCCAAGCATCACAATCACGGTGCAACCATGAAAATCAGCCTGAGCTACAGGGGTCTTTCGACCCACAACGGAGTAGAACGGCTGTTTACCCATTACTGCGGAAAGATGGAGAAGTTCCTCAGGGCCTATAATCCCGATCTGGTGCAGTGTCACGGTGCGGTGGAATTCAGCCGCAAAAAGAATCACTACGGCCTCTCGCTGAATATGACCCTGCCCACCGCCACCCTGCACGCCGTGGCCAGCGCCAAAGACGTGCATTCGACGGTGCAAGAAGCCTTCACGGAACTCCAGTGCCAGCTCAAGAAACACAAGGAGAAGCTGCGCCACGAGCACGAGTGGAAACGCAAGCGCGCGCGCGGGCCTTTGGCATTGTCGAAGGCTTAGCGCGGGGTCACTGCCAGCGCAGATTCATGCCTTTGCCCCCGCTATGATTTCGGGTGCGCGGCAAAGAACGCCCACATCAGATCCGTCGCCGGAACCTTGTTCGTGCTCGCCGCCGTCCCCGGCCACATGTGGCGGCCTCCCTGTACCGCATAGAGCGCCACCGCCGTGCCATTCCTGCATCCGGAATAAATATCCGTGTGTACCGCCGCGGTCTCCTGGTGCTTCGGCTCGCGGGAGCATCCGTTCTCTTTGAGCCAGAAGTCCACCGCCCCGGCCACGGAATTGTCGCTGCGCCGCGCGCCCAACTGATAGGGCGTGGACCCGCCGTTGTAAGGCACCAGGCGGTCCGCGGTTCCGTGAAAAATGATCACCGCGACCGGGGCGGAGGGCCGGCACTCTACATTCAGCGCGCCTTCCACCGGAGCGATGGCCGCAATCTTGTCCGCCATTTCACAGGCCGCCCGGTAGGACATCATGGCTCCATTGGAAATCCCGGTCATATAGACCCGGCGCGGATCCACCGCATACTTCTGTTCGAGGCGGTCAATCAACGCGCGCAGAAATCCCACGTCGTCCACATGGTGGTCCAAGGCATAGGCGCAGCAATTGCCCGAATTCCAGGTAGGGAACAGGTTGGCGCGCCCGGTCCCCTTCGGGTACACGGCGATAAAGTGCTCGCGGTCCGCCTTCGCGCTCATTCCGGACATGCGCTCAACCGATTCCGGGCTCTGCGTGCCGCCGTGCAGAACCAGCACCAGCGGCAAGAGCGATTTTCCGTCGTAGCCCGCGGGGAGATGCAGCAGGTAGTCCCGTGTGATGCCGCCGAACGGCATGGTTTCCGATTGCGTGCCCTGTGATGCGGCAAAGCCCGGCACCAGGCCCGCCAGGCCGCAGACGATGGCCAAGGCCAGAGCCAGCCGGGGAAGTGCCCGTCCCGGTTTCGCCCCGCAAGCGGGTGTGGCCGTGGCACCGCGGGTCGGCCGGAAGGGAGTGCGCATCCGCGTCAACATTTGCATTCGACAAAAGATAAAACACCTCGGCCCCAGCCAGGTTGCGGAAGCGTGTGCGCGAACTGCCGTCCGGCCCGTCACCGTGGTGTTCATCCCGTGCGCGGCGCCAGAGTGGAGCCGGGGGCCGTCACCGCGCCCCCGGCGGACTGCGATTTCGATTCCACTCGTTGCAGCCAGCGCAGCACCGGCCACAGAATCAGAAGCCCCAACAGAAAAAAGACAAAGCCGCCGCGCTGGTGCAGTTTCCCGTGAAGGAAGCCCGGGTCCACATGAATGGACAGCAGGGTGAGCGTGACGATGCGGATCCCGTTTTTGATCACCAGCATGGGCACTGCCGCCAGAAGCAGAACCACCCGGGCCCACGCCGTGCGCAGGAACAAATATCCCGCCATCAGGCAGGTAATCAGCATGGCCAGAGAAGAGCGGATGCCGCTGCATTCCTGCGCGATCTCGATGGTCTGGCCGGGCACCGCGAACACGAATCCCCGGCGAAGCACCGGAGTGTCCGTGGCGCGGAAGATCCAGTAGGTGACTTCCGAGGAACCCTGCTGGAGCCAGAGAATCAGCCGGTCCACCACCGGCACCGGAATGGGCACCGCCAGCAGCAGAAACAGCATCGGAAACAGCGCCACGCGGAACGTGCCCGCCCCATAACACAAAAGGAACCCCGCCCACGCCACCAGCACCGCGGACAAAATGGTCAAGGTCAACCGCCCCGCTCCATCCGGAAAGGGGTCCAGGCGCGCTCGCAAAAAGAACAACGCGGCCCCTGCGGCCAGGCAGGCCGCGGCAGCGGGTAGGCTGGACTCCGCACGGCGAAAAATCGCTTCGCGCTGCATCCAGATGAGGCCCGCCGTCAGGAAGGGCACCAGAAGGATGTGGGAATGCGTGTCGTCGGCCAGCGCCAGGCGCACCAGTTCTCCGAGCGGCGCCCAGTAAACTGCGCAACACGCAGCCAGAAACGCGGCAAATCCCGCCGTTTGTTTCCTCATTTGGACGCGAGGCTCCGGACTCCGGGACGTGGCCGCGGCCGTCACCGGGCAGCCTCCCTGAGTGGCAATTGTGCGACGGGCCGTATGGTCAGATGCAGGGCGAACACTCCCCTATTTTACACGTGCCTGGCGAGGCTAACACCGCGCCGGATTGGAAAGAGAGACGTGAGGATACACGCCGCCCCCGGAGCGACTGGAACGGCTGTAGTGCCAATCGGCCTTCCTCGAGCCAGGAAGGCGCGGACCGAAGCGTTGGACAGCGGCGAACTATTTTGTTATAGATGGTGCACTTTCACGGAAAGTGGCCGGGCGTGGCGAGGTCGGAGCATACCGGCGCGCCGGGCAAAACAGTCCTTCGGGAGTGCGAACGTGGCAGGCTGTCGCCAGGCAGGCGTGAATCCTTACATGCTCTCCGCGGGCCGGGGCGCGCGGGCCTGGTCCGTCCGGATCGGAACCTTGATTGGCGCGGCACTGCTGGCTTTTGCCGCCGCTCCGGCGAACGGTTTCGGGCAGGATCGGCCGGAAGCATCCCCGGCACCCGCAACGATTCCCCTGAAGCAATTCCCAGCCGCGAAAGCACAGGACACCTCAACCGGCGACACAAATGCCGGCAGCGCGCATCCGGCGCCGGGCGCCGCGCCAGGCGCTATCAGTAATGAAAAGGACAGCCCCGAGGCCATCCGCCGGCGCGCCGAATGGTTTTACAAACAGCGCAGTTCGGTCAGCGGGCATATTCCCGCCGGGGCCCACCTGCAAGCGTTGCAGCATATGCAACGGATGATGGAAGCAGAAGGGAAGTTGCTGCGGCGGGCGGACGGCTCCTACGCTCCCGCGGAGCAGCCGTCTGGCGGCACCGCATGGGCGCCGGTGGGACCCACACCCACCACCGGGGGAATCTTCAGCCCAGTCACCGGCCGCATCACCACCATCGCCGTGGATCCCAGCGACTCGACCGGCAATACGCTGCTGATTGGCGGAGCCCAGGGGGGCATCTGGCGTTCCACAGACGCGGGCATCACCTGGACGCCGGTGGGAGATCAGAACGCTTCCCTGGCCATGGGCTCCATTGCGTTTGCTCCGTCCTCTCCCAGCACGGTGTATGCGGGCACTGGAGAACAGGCGTCCATCGGTTTCGACATTTACTATGGCGCTGGCGTGCTGAAGTCCATGGACGGGGGTATCACCTGGGCGCAGACCTGCACCACCCCCAGTCCTTCCTGCCCGTTCATCGGCCCCTACACGGATGAATTCTTCGGAAGTCCCGGGTTCGGGTATTTCAATTTTGGCGGCGCGCGCATCAGCTATATCTCGGTCAGCCCCTCCAACTCGAATCTGCTGCTGGCAGCGACCCAATTTGTTCTCGAGGGACCGATGGAAGGGGTCTATTGCAGCCAGGACGGCGGCGCCACCTGGAGCAACGTCTTGTCGGGCGAAATGGCCACGTTCGTGGGATTTGCCGCAAGCGGCACTGCCTACGCGGCTTTGGGAAACCCGTACGGAAGTTCACCCGGCGCTCCGCACCCAAACGGGATTTACAAGGCCACGGGTATCAGCAGCACCTGCTCTTCGATCAGCTTCAAGCCGGTGCCGGGCTCAGGGCTCCCGCAACTCACCAGCCTGGGGCGCATTGACCTGGGCATCGCCCCCAGCGACCCCAATACCATCTACGCCTCGATCTCCGGCAATGCAGACGGGTCGAGTACGAATCTGGGCGTCTTTGTATCCACCAACGGTGGAGCCAATTGGACGAAGACCGCCGCCCCGGATGTCTGCCAGTTTCAGTGCTGGTACGACAACGTTGTAAAGGTGGACCCCAACAACAAAAGCATCGCTTTTTTCGGGGGAGCGGCTGTGATTACTTCTTCCGGCGGAGCGCCCAGCTGGGTGGTGCGGACGCAGAACGCGGGCACAAACTGGTCCACGGTGATCCCGAATTCTTCTCCCGGGGATGCCGGTGTTCCCCATGTGGATACACACGCTCTGGCCTTTGTGAAACTGCCGTCCGGGAAAGTCCGTTTGTACCTTGGAAATGACGGAGGCATCTGGCGCACCGACGATGCGGAGGCCGCCTCCATCACCTAGACCAATCTGAACAATGGCGGACTGACCCTCAGCCAGTTCTATCCCTCCATTTCCATTCATCCCTCTTCGCCGCAGATCGCCTTCGGCGGCACGCAGGATAACGGCAGCCAGAACTATCAGGGAGGAACCGCCTGGGTGGACAACGGCCAGTGCGGCGACGGCACTTCGACGGGAATTGACCCGCAAATCCCCAGCACCGTCTATGTCACCTGCCCGAACTTTGGGGATGGTTTCCCGGTCTTCGCCTCCTACCAGGGCGGAGCGCCGGGCACCTTTTTCCCGGCAAATAGCGGAATCGATCCCAACGACTCCGCGGATTTTGTGGCTCCCCTGGTGGTGGATCCCAATGCGCCGAACCTGCTGTATTTCGTCGGCACTTCTGTGTATCAGTCGAAGGACGCCGGAACGTCTTGGAACCGCGTCAGCCCCCAGTTGGTGGGCGGAGCGTTGAACGACGATTTCTTCACCACCCTGGCGGTGGCCCCTGGAAATTCAAGTGTCGCTTACCTCGGCAGTTCCGCGGGCACCCTGTATGCGGGGCAGTCCCTCACCTCAACGCATGCGACCTTCACATATCTCTCTACTGCCGGCACTTCGCCCGCCCGCGCCATCACCGCCATCGCTGTGGATCCGGCCGACCCCACCGGGAGCACCATCTACGTGGCCTTCTCCGGTTTTTCCTTCCAGGGCCTGGATGCCTCCGGCCAAACGGTCAGTGATCCTCTCGGGCACATCTTCAAGGCCACGGCCACCGTCCAGTCCTCTGACCAGATAATGTTTGTGGATGTGAGTTGCTCCGTCAGCAATTGTTCCGCGCCGGCGGCTGCGGATCTGCCGAACATCCCGGTCAATGATCTGGTGCTGGATCCGGATGTTCCCGGGATTCTATACGCGGCTACGGACTTGGGCGTCTACGTGGGGGACTGCTCGGCTGCGCCGTGCACCTGGAGCACGCTGGGCACGGGCCTGCCCCACGTGGCCGTGCTCTCCCTTCGGCTGCACGAAGCTTCGCGCACCCTGCGCGCCGCCACCCACGGCCGCGGAGTCTGGGACCTGGCGCTCAACAACTTCGCGTTCACCGGTCCGCGGATCTTCTCGCTCTCGCCGGTTTCGGCCGCCCCAGGCGGCAGCGCGGTGACCCTGACCGTAAATGGCACCGGGTTGAGCGGCGGCGCGGTCCAGTGGAACGGTGCCACAACCGGCGTGACCACGCTGGCCGGCGGCACAGACACCACCCTCACCGCCACGCTCGATCCCTCCCTGTTGATCGTCGGCTCGGCGGCCATCAGCGTCAGTACCGTCAGTGCCGCCAGCAACGCCGTCCCATTTGACGTTCTGGCGCAGACCCCCACGCTCACCGGGATCAATCCCCCGAGCGTTCCGGTCGAGACCCCCAACCCCTCTTCGAGCGCGCAGATTCAGTTGACCGGCACCAACTTCGGAAACGGCGCCAAGGTTTATTGGAATGGGCAGCAGAGCGGAATTACCGCGGTGGTGAACAGCAGCACCAGCCTCACCGCGACGTTGCCCGCTAAGTTGCTCGGTCCAGTTGGCAGCGTGGACGACATCAGCGTAATCAACACGCCGCCCGGTGGCGGGAAATCCCAGGTGCAGGCTTTTCGGGTCAGTTCTCCGCCTCCGCCGAACGACAATATCGCGGCCGCGCTGCCCATCAACTCCTTGAGTGTGTACTTGGTGGAGGATAGTTCCGGAGCGACGCCGGAGGCCACCGACCCGGTGCCAGCATGCGTCCAGCAGTACACGGCGGCCCAGGGAAACACCGGCGGCCTGCCCAACGGCGCTTACAACACCGTCTGGTACACCTTCCTGCCCCTGTTCTCGGCGAAAGCGTACCTGGATACCGTCGGCAGCAGCTACGACACCGTGCTTTCGGTTTGGGTGGGAGACCCGGGACACCTGAGCTTGCTGACGTGCAACGACGACATCACACCCGGCGTGGTCACTCAGTCCCGCATCCAGAACCTTTCGCTCACCGCGGGCACCACGTACTACTTTATGGTGAGTTCTTTTGGCCCTCCCGACCCCAACCCCCTGGCGCTCGGCGGATTGAGCGCCCTGAATTTCAGCTATAACCAAGGAGAGACCCCGCCGCCGGTCCTGACCTCTCTATCTCCCATCAGCGTCAGTTCCGGAGGGCCGAACTTCACGCTCACCGTGAACGGCACCGGGTTCCTCAATGGCGCGACGGTATGGTTCACCATCAACGCGCAGGGAGTGTACCACCTGGAACCGACCACGTTTGTCAGCTCCAGTCAGGTCACGGCGACCATTCCCGCGGCTGATATTTCACTGCCGGGAGCGGCCACCGTATATGTGTACAATCCCCTGCCCACGCAGGACCTCTCAAACGGGGAGACCTTCACCGTAACCCTGGGAACCTATCCACCCCCTGTTCTGACTTCAATTAATCCGTCAAGCGTCGTCGCGGGGAGCTTGTCGCTGAACCTGATAGCGGAAGGGAGTGACTTTGCGCCGGCTGCCACCGTGAATCTGAATGGGATTCCCCTGCCGGTCAACCCGGCCATATCGCGTGGCCCCCAGGAAATCCTTGTAACCGTTCCGGCCTCGGCCCTCGCCACGCCGGGAATGGCGCAGGTCACCGTGGTGAATCCCGCGCCCGGCGGCGGCACTTCCAGCCCTTTGCCGCTGAACATCACCGTCCCTACGGTGGTGCCGGCGATTTCCAGTGTGAGTCCCAGCAGCTTCCCATCCTCATCGCCCCCCGCCAATCTAACCATAACCGGAACCAACTTCTTGCCTTCCGCTCAGGCCACCTTGAACGGAGAATTCCTGCCCTACTCCTCCATGTCCTCCACTCAAATCGTCGCGATTTTGCTTTCGGCTCCTTCGCAACACGGGATGTACCCCCTCTACGTGACTGATCTGCCCCCTGCGGGAACCTCCGCGCCCTTTCTCATTACCGTCACGGGTCCGCCGGATTTCACTCTCTCGCCGCAGGCCCCTTCGGTGACGGTAACGGCGGGGAGCACGGCCATGGTCCCGCTGAACATCCAGGCGGCCGATGGCTTCTCAGGCACGGTGACTGTCACATGTTCTGTATCGGCACCCGCCAGCAATTGCGAGGCGATCCCCAAAATGGTGAGCGCGGGGGGCAGCACCACACTTTCCATCACCACCACCGCCCGGACTCTGCTGCCGCCCCGCGGAGTGTCGTGGAGAATTCCTCAATACGGATCGCTATTCTTCGTCCCCATCGCCCTGTTGCTGTGGTTCATCGCCGCTTCGCGCCTGGGGCCTGCGCGCCTTCGCCCCTGGAACCTGTCCTTGCCTCTCGCCGTGCTCGCCCTGTATTTCCTCCTTCAGCTCTCAGGATGCGGGGGCGGTGGAAGCACGGGCGGCGGTGGCGGCGGTGGCGGAGGGAGCCAGCAGGGCACTCCGGCAGGCAATTACACCCTCATCATCATCGGGAGTTCTGGCACGACTTCGCACCAAATCGCCGTGCCCTTTACCGTCAACTGATTCTCGCCTGATCCCGGCTCCCGCTTGCGACTCGCAGGATCGACACTCCGTTCCCCCCGCCGCTTGCCCTCCAACTGTGCTTTCCGCGGAGCGTGCACTGCCCCTGTTGTAGCAACATGAAAATGTCACCCCTAATGGCCGAGTGAAAATGTCACCCCCTCCTCTTTTATAGCGCCTCGATCTGCAGTTTGTTCTCGCCGTAGAACACGGTGATCCGGCCAACAAGGTCTTCGATCAGCCGCACACGCGCCCACCGCCATTCGGAAGCCATGCCGCAAAGCCGCCAGCATCCTGCCGGACAGCCGCGCCATCCAGTTGCTTCCGCTGGGGCAGGCCAGTTCGAGCTCGCGGGCACTGTTTGTTTTGACAGGTCTCCAGCACGGCCGCAGTTCCGTATATTCCCATAGCTTCGCCGTCCTCCCGCGGGAGGCTCGGCCCCCCGGCCGGCTGCGCCAGGGAAAAAGGAGAACCGCTGATGTCCAGGAAGATGTTGATCGCCGCAATGATGTTCGGCATGTGCGGAACCGGAGCTGGGACTCTATTTGCCCAGGCCGGTCCCGGGACGCAATCGGCGCCGGCGGGCGCCCAGGGCAACACCCAGATGTCGGACCAGGACATCGAACGGGTGCGCAAAGACCTTCGCGCGCAAAAGAAGCAGATGGTGGCGGCCAATCTGACCCTCACTACAGACCAGGCCACGAAATTCTGGCCGGTCTATGACCAGTACATCGCCGAGCAGACCAAGATCCACGACCAGAAATACGCCGTCATCAAGGAATTTGCGACCTCGTGGGGCTCCATTGATGACGCCAAGGCCATGGATTTGACCCACCGGGCCCTCGCCGTGGACCAGCAAGTCACTCAGTTGCGGATCAAGTACGTCCCGATTTTTTCGAAGGTGCTCCCCGGCAAGCAGGTCGCCACGTTCTTCCAGATCGACCGCCGTCTCCAGATGGTGGTGGACTTGCAGTTGATGGCCCAGTTGCCCCTGGTTCAGGCGCAGTAGCGGCGGGCAGGCTCAAAGCCGGCCGCGCGGCCCCGGCCTTGTGAATTTCTGTTCGCTCGGGGTTCGCACCCCTTTGCGAAGCCAGGCTGAACTGTCTCCGCATGTTCCCCATCGCGTTTTCTTGTAAGATGATTCAAACGTTTCCGAGGGGCGTAGCTCAGTGGTAGAGCAGCGGCCTTTTAAGCCGTTGGTCGTGGGTTCGATCCCCACCGCCCCTACCACATATCTTATTTGTATCGTTAGGCTTGCATGCGCAAGATTTGGACGGCGGGAAACGTGCCCACCGCCCGCAGAATAAAATCACACATGGGGAATCGCAGGCACCACGCGGTCCGCTCCAGGTCGCGCTGCCATTGAGGACAGTGCTCTGTGCAGCAGTCGGTGGCTTCGCACCTAAAGGATTGGAGAACCGATTCGATCTGAAAATTGCGCGCTCATAATTCGCAGCGCCCTGGTTCGACTCGCGGCGGGCCCACTCGATTCCCCGGCTGCCACCTCTTCTCCGCAGCCCGATCTGATGCGCGCCCCCCCTGAAACTGGCGGTCAGAGCCAGTTGGATGGAGGCGTGCTGTCTACAGAACAAGACTGAAGCACAGATTTGCGATCCAGGCGCATGCGTACGCCAGCGTTCCCATATACACAAACTGCAGGATGGGCCATCTCCAACTGTTCGTCTCCCGCCGGACGAGCGCAAAGGTGGACGTGCACTGCATGGCCAGCGCGAAAAACACGAGCAGGGCCATCGCACCGGGCACGGTCAAATCCCGCTGAAGCGCGGCCGCCAGGCTCTGCGAACCCGCGCCCGGATCGGCGCCGTAGATCGTTCCCAGAGTTCCCACCATCACTTCCCGGGCCACGAACGAAGTCAGCAGGCCGACCGCAACCTTCCAGTTGAATCCAAGCGGATGAACCAGCGGTTCGATCCAATGCCCGGCACGGGAAAGCAAACTGTCGTTCATCGCGGCAAGCTGCCCTGCGCGAAGCGGAAGGTGAACCAGGAACCAGATTGCAAAGCTCACCCCCAGCACCACAGTTCCCACCTGAGTCAGAAAAATCTTCGCCCGTTCGAGCAGCATCATGGCCAGCGACCTCGGACGCGGCAGCCTGTATTCTGGCAACTCCAGCACGAATGGCATGCGCGAATTTTCGAGCACGGTCGAATTCAGCAACTTCGCAGTTGCCACGGCAGCAAAGAATCCGAGCACATACAGCCCCAGCAACGTGCAGGCGCGCAGCCCGATCGTTCCCCCGAGGATCGACCGCTGCGGTACAAACGCGGCGATCAACAGCGTGTACACCGGCAGACGGGCCGAACAGGTCATGAAAGGGATCACGAAGATCGTCGCCAGCCGGTCTCTTCTGCTGCCCACAACCCGGGTGGCCATGATGGCTGGGACCGCGCATCCATAACCGGCGAGCAACGGGATGAAACATTTCCCATTCAGTCCGATGCGCGCCATCATCCGGTCCGAAATTACCGCGGCTCTGCCCAGATATCCGGAATCCTCCATCAGCCCAAGGAACAGAAAGAGCAATAGAATGGGAGGAAGAAACACGACCACAGAGCCCATCCCTTTCCACAATCCGTCCATCAGCAGCGAACTCAAAATCTCATTGGAAATCGCCGGCCGGATCGCTGCATCGGCGCGACTCAATCCCGCGTCTATCCCGTTTCCCAGCCACAGCCCCGCGCTAAAAACCGACTGAAAGACGAACACCGTCGCCAGCAGCAGGAACACGGGACCGAAGAAGGGGTGCAGGAAAAACGAGTCCAGGCGCTTCGTCCACGGCGATTCTCTCGGCAGGCGGTATCGCGAGTCCTCTGCCACGCGTCGGGCCCATGTTCTACATCCGGATGGATTCTGTATTACGGGCGGCAGTTTCGGTGGTTCAACGGGGCCGTCCGCTTTCAGGAACCGCCCGATGCACTCGAGCCCCGTTCCTTCCGTCGCGCTAACGAGACCCACCGGAACTCCTAGCGACTCCTCCAGCGACGCCACGTCCAGCGCGCCGCCATGATTCAAAAGCGCGTCAGCCAGATTCACTAGGACCAGCGTGGGTAGTCCGAGCGCCAGGAGGTCCAGTGCCAGCGTCAGTTGGGGCTCGAGCTTCGTTCCGTCAAGGATCAGAAAAACCGCATCCGGCCTTGCCACTCCGGGCATCTTTCCCTGCAAAACTTCCCAGGCAACCTCTTCATCCTCGGAATGGGCATGTCTGCCTCGGATTCCAGGCAGGTCGATCACCGAGATGCCTTTGTCCATCGACAGCCTTCCAACGCGGTATTCCACGGTCACGCCGGGATAGTTCGCGATTTTCTGTCGGGTCCCGGTCAGGCGGTTGTAGAGCGTGGACTTCCCGCAATTGGGCGGTCCCACCAGCGCGACCACGCGAATCCTCGACGGGAGGCGCGGTTCCATCAGAGCATCCTTCGCGCCCGGCTCTGCTGCCGCGGATATGATTCCCGAACTCATTCCTGAATCTCGCGCTTCACCGAAATGCGGACTGCATCTTCCCGCCGGAGAGCAATGAGGCGTCCTTCCACCCGGAAAATGATTGGGTCGCCCTGGGGAGCGGTTCGCTCCCGGACCACCCGCACGCCCGATGCGAATCCATAGCCCTCTAGCAGTTCGGGGTGGGGATAGTCCCCGGCAATCTTCGTGATCGTCGCCGATTCACCATTCCTCAAATCACAAAGCGGGAAGGCTTCCGGTTTCCCTGCGCATGCCTCTCCTCCACCGCGGCTCTGGCCTCGACCCGGCATCGCACTCAGTCGCACAGTTCATCTCCTCCCAGCCGGTCAATCTCGTCTCGTGGTGTGTCGGCCAAGCGGCCGGGCATCGCCGCCGCAGCCGGCACATTGGCATTCGACCTCGGCTTCACAGCATTCCGCAGAAACAGGAACAGCATCGCCGACCCGAGGACCACTCCGGCCGCCGGGAGTGCGAAGAGCACCCTGCCTGTCCCGCCACCGGGAATGATCAGAATGCGCTCGCCGTACAAGGCCTTGTAGTGATCGAGGATGGCGGTCTCGCTTTCGCCGGAAGCCACCATCTGGGTGATTTCCTCGCGCATCTGTTCGGCCACCGGGCTCATGTGCTCTGCCACGGATTGCGAATAGCAGCAGGGTGCGAGCAGTCTGTCCTCCACGCGCCGGATTGCGGCGTGCTGCTGCGGTGTCAGCGCGGCCGGTGTTGCCGCGAGCGCGAGTACTAGCACGAGCAGATTCATCTTCGCTTTCTCCTTTCAGGGCTGCCCCTGCCCCACACCCCGGCCGCGCGAGAGATAAACGGCCTTCTGGTTTTCTGCTGTGCCCGTCCAGGCCACATACAACCGGCCCCCCGTGCCCGCAGCGACGGCGGGCCGCTGCGCGGAAGAGGTGATCCCGGGCACGGCGGTCGGAACTCCGAGTTTTCCGTCGGGGCTGATCTCGACGGCATACACACCGAAGGGATTCCAGCCCGCCTTCGAGCGTGGATCGCGCCCCTGAAACACCAGCACAGCCCGTCCATCGTCCCCGACGGAAAACGCCGGATAGTTCGCGTCCAGAATTCCCTGCGAGCCCATTACGGCCGGAGCCCACGTAGCGCCACCGTCGTCTGTCCACGAAAGCCGCACACCGCTGATTTCCGGCCGTGCCTCCGTAAGCCAAGCCACGTAAATGCGCTTCCCGCTGCGTGCCACCGCCGGCCCGGAGTCCGGGCAGCCGTCGATCTTCCAGTTGTCTTCGGCGATGCGCCGCGGTGCGGTGAATGTCTGCCCCTTATCCCGGCTTACGGCCACCGTCATGTCGTGAATTGGGCCCGGATAAATGTGGCGCCAGATCACCAGCACCTCGCGAGCCGGCCCAAAGGCCAACGTCGGCCGGCAGCAAGGGCAGATCTTTATGGCCACGCGCGTGTTTTTACCAAAGGTCGCGCCGCCGTCCGTGGATCGTGCGAGATAGACGGCGTAATTTTCGTCAGCTCCACCCTCGCGGTCTCGCGTGTCAATCCAGACCGCGTATACGTCGCCGTTCGGGGCCACTCCGAGCGACGGGTAACCGCTGAAGCTGTCGTCCGTCTTGTCCGCAATGGCGATGGGCTTTTCGAAACTGCCGCCCCAGTTGAGCGATCGGGCGAACAGGAGCTGATGACCCTCATTCCATGCGGCGTAGATTGCCCTCTCCGTCGCGACAAAAGCGGGACTGTTCTCTCCGCCGGATGTCACAGCCCTCCCTGAAGCGCTTACCCATACCGGCCTCCCAAAGCTGTCGCCTCCATCGGAGGATGTGAGCAGCCCGAGCCGCGACTGCTCCCCCTGCTGGAGCACCGCCAGCAGGTAGAGCGTGGGCGATGACACCCAGTCCGCTCCAAGCTTCGGAGTTCGCGAGGTGGTGACTCCCCCCTGCACCAGCACCGCCCGCGGCACGGGCTCGAATTGATATGCGTCGGGACGGCTGCGCACCAATCCACACGCGACAGTGATCCCGGCGGCCAACAGCACCCCCGCCGCCGTCCGGCCGCTTTCAATTGCTCGCACGGTCCCTCCTTGCTTCCGCGGAACCGGGCGTCCCTGCGGGGTCCGCAAATTCGGGATTGGTCAGAAAGTTTCGGTCCGTAAGCGAGTTCAGGAATGCAACCAGGTCTTTCACCTCGCCCTCGCTGATTGAAAACCCCTCGACGAACTCGCTCCTCAGCGGATTTGGTCCCAATGCAGTAAGCGCGGCGTGTCCTTTGACCGCATAGTGTTGCTGAATTACCGCCTCCAGGGTGGAGAGCGAACCGTCGTGCATGTAGGGTGCAGTGACGGCGATGTTTCTTAACGTGGGTGTACGGAAGGCTCCCTCGTCTTCAGCACGGGAGGTAACGCTACGGAGTCCGTGGTCCCAGGGTTTGTAGGCTCCGCGTGAATCCTCGTTGTAGAGCCCCGTGTTGTGGAATCCGGTTTCCGGGAAGGCGAGGCCCTTCGCGGTGTAGTTGTCGGTGAGGTTGACGCCGTCGTGGCAGTGATAGCATTCCAGCCGTTCACCGAAGAAGAGGGCTTCGCCCCGCTTGGCGGCCGCGGAAATGGCGTCCGCATCGCCATGCTTATAGCGGTCGTAGGGAGAATCGAATGAGAGCAGAGTGCGCTCAAAGGCCGCGATGGCCTTGGTCATGTGCGGCACGTCCATGCGCATTTGCTCCTGAGGAAAGGCCGCGGCGAACTCGCGCGCATAGTCCCGATCCCCGGCGAGGCGGGCGGTCAGTTCGGCCTCGCGTCCGACCATTCCCATCTCCAGGGGGTGATCGGAAAAGAGCGGGATGAGCATCTGCTTTTCAAGGGAGGTAATCAGCGGATTCGCCCAGGTGTAGGAAGGCAAGTAGGCCACGTTGGTTAGAGTCAACACGCTGCGAATCCCGGGATCACCCTTGGCCCCGAGGTGCGTGGGCTGCCCATCTGTGAAGCCGTGCGCCTGCTGGTGGCACGTGGCGCAGGACATCGTCTCGTTTACGGACAGCCGCTTGTCATAGAACAGCCTGCGCCCCAACCGCACTTTGGCCACGCTCATGGGATTGCCGGCAGGCACAGCGGGGGTGGGCGCCCAGGCGGGTTTATTCCACCGGAACGCAGCACTTGCCGCGTCCGCGCCGGAGGCAGCCGGCGCCTGTCCGGCGAGAGAACGCTGAGGAGGAGCGCAAAACAGCGAGGCAAGCACAACCATGGACGAGCACAGCCGCGGCCAGGGTCCTCCGCTCCGAGGTGCCACGGAGGGAGTGATCATCTTCTCTCACCGTAGAAGACCGTTTGCGATGTCGCTGGAGCGCCGGGAGAAACGATCCCAAGCGCTTTCATGATCGCCTGGCAGTCAGGGTCCTCCTCGCCCGACATGCACCCCGGCGCTGTGTTCGGGGCATTTGCGGTCACATCTGAACTCGCCAGGAGTCTGCCGAGATCGAAGATCACCAGGTCGGTAGCCCAATCAAACCCCTGTAGCGTTACAACGGCGCGGTTCGGATGGGTGCATTCCTCCGGAGGTGCGTTCGTGCGAATCGTCCCCCCGCATCCGGTGCTGCCGACGTGGACGGGAAAACCGCGAGCATGCGCTCGCCCTGACGGAATCTGCGATTCTCTGCCCGCTGTTTCGGGGACGGTATTGGAGGCTTGGGATGGCTCCGCCAGGACCTCCGCTCGGATGAATTTGTATCCGCTCTGCCACGTCCAGAACATTGCCGTCATGTTCAGTGGGGAAGGAGCCTCGGCCGGGTCCAGATGATCCAGTTCGAACGGAACACCGACGGTGAACCGAATTCCCGTGTACCTTCCCTGGGGAACGGACCCGGTGATTTCGGCGTGCGTCGCGGCATTTCCGTTGCGGCACTCGCCCGTTCCGTCTTCGAGGTCGATCAGAGCCAGCGACTTGTACTGCCATACACCGTCCTGATCGAGGGAAACCGGCGAGGCCCTGCCTTGCCCGTCAACCATCTCGAAGCTCGACACAAAAAAGCGCAAATCAGCGGGAGTGACGGTGGTTGCGCCGGTGCCTACGTCCGGGTACAACTTTCCACACGCGAATGGTCTTCCGGCCAGCCGGCCCTCGAATCGAAAACGCACCGGCTGGGCGTTTGAGCTGGCGCCGGCTTGCTGGAATTTCGCTCCGGGAGCCAGCAGGCAGATCAAGATCATCAGCAGCATGTATTTTTTTACTTGCGACATCGCGCTATTCCCTCCTCGATATCTCATGCTCCGCTCCCGGTCCTCACCGCGTGTGCAAATACTTCAAGAGATCGTTCACCTGCTGCGCGTCGAGCGTCTGCCTGAAAGGCGGCATGATGCCACGGCCGTCGAGAATGGTTTTTCTCACCTGGTCGTCGGTAGCCGGGGCGCCGCTGGGAAGCGTCTTCATGTTGAACAGGCCGGCGAGCTTGGGCGGCTTCTTGGCTAACTCCAGGCTATCGGCGTCGTGGCAGACGCTGCAATTTTGCAGGTAAACGGCCGAGCCGACCGTCACGGCCGGCAGGCGATCGCCGGAAGCGCCGCCGGAGTTCGGCTCACATCCGGCGATGAAAAATCCCAGCGCGCAGAGCGCGGCGAGAGTCACTCCGCGCGTCGGCCGCTTAGGTGCCGCTGGCATTTTCCACCTGCCGGATGGCGCTGAGAGCCTCGGGCGCCCTCCATTCATTGGTCATCCACTCCTTGACCACCTTGCCCTGCGGGTCCATCAGTACGGTGCACAGGCTGTGCGAGATTTGGTTGTCGGACTCGATGTATACCAGGCCGAATGCGCTGGCCAGCTTCTTGAGGTCCTCCGGGGAAGGGGCCGCGAATTGCCAGTGGGTGAATCCACCGGCGTCATCGTTGAGATACGCCAAGCCATACTTGCGCAGGACGGGGGGCGTGTCGTACTTCGGATCCAGGCTGATGGTCAGGAGCTGAGTTTTCGCGTACTCTTTCGGACTTTTCGCCAGCTCCTTGTTCACGAAGGCAAACTGGCTAGTGATCAGCGGGCAAAACGTAGGCAAGGGACAGCGGGTATAGACGAACGTGAGGAGAAGGGTCTTACCGCGGAAATCCGACAGGCGAACGAGCTTGCCGTCCTGATTGGCCAGCACAACGTCGGGAACCCCAGAGCCCTCGGAAAGCTGTTTTCCCTGCGAAACCACCAATCCGCGGCGCGATGAGTCCACCACGGAGATCCGGTCGAGCCAGTATTTGCTGCTGGATTCCACCACAACGGTTCCCCGAATCCGGTCGCCCGGTTCGATCGCGGAGAGGTCTGTCCCGGGAGAAACGGAGTAGGGCATGGTCATGGCCGCCATAAAGCCAGGAATGTCTTCGTGGTCCACCACCAAGGTATGATTTGCGGGGTCTTTGCTGATGACCTGTCCGGTCAGTTGAAAATGCCGTGTCGAGGTCCCACAGGCGGCGAATCCACAGCACAGCAAAGCGCACAAAATCCGCAACGAAATTTGCTCACGCATTTCAGTCCTCCTTTCCACGTATGCTGCAGGCAATGCCTCCCACCCGAGCGCAGGAACAAGCCCAGCGGCGCGAAAGGCCACGGCCGCGGCGCGACCAGGCAGCTTTGAAAATCTTGAGAAAACCAATACAGGGCAAATCAGAGGAAGAGAGAAGGAGGGCCGCGCTTGGAGGGTCCGAAAAAGAGTGGCGTGCCCGCGACGCATCCCGGCACAGCGCACGGAAGCGGGGAAGAGAACTGAGTGCTTCCCGTGGAGGTGGCCCTCTGTGAAAGGAACGACCTGTTGGCCACGAGGTTGGCGGCCCCGTGCCCGGCGTATGGGCAGCGCGCCGTTAGGCGGGCTCCCGAAGTATCCCCGGCGCTTCCCTTTGCGGTGCGGCGGACGGAGCACATGTGCGCGCCGTTACCCTTACAGCAGGGCGGAAGGCCGTCCTCCGGGCGGCTTGCCGCCCAGGCCGCGAACAGAGGTCCCGCGCCAAAGATCCATGCCAACAGAGCTGCCAGTGCGCGTCGCAAAGCATTCCGAGGGTATAGCACGATCTCGGACCGGTCAAGATCGCGGACGAGAACCCGATCGCCCGGGGGACGGCTACTTTCGAGTCAGCCGCAGTTCGATCATCATCCGCTCCTCGCCCTTGTCATCGATGAGGAAGTGGCGATGGAGAAGAACGCGGCCGTCCGCTTCAAGGTGCGCGCGCGCAACGGTCTTGCGCCCGGGGCGGTCGGGATCGAGCGGAGTGGCCCACAGGACGATGTTCTTGCCGTCGAAGGTGCCGTCGCTCTGGCGGATGGACATGGTGGTCTGCCGCGAATCGTACCAGACGGTGGTGAAGCGATTCGTTTTGGAGTCGAAGCCGGAGATTCCAGTCCCGGTGCTCTTCGTCCCATCGGCGTTGAAGAAGACGAAATCGGACTGGAGAAACTTGCCGTCCTGGATCATGTACTGCTTACAGGTGCCCTTGGTGACGATCGGCTTTCCATTCATGGGGAAGAAGGTCTTGACCAAATCCCAGTCGCCCGCGAATTGCGCGAGCAGCTTCTGGCCGGCGCCCGGCGCGTTCGGGGGCTCGTACTGGTTGTGGGTTTGCTGAGCGAAGGCCGCAGTGGCCAGAAGCAACGCCGCGAGGATCCAATTTTTCATGGGTGGAATACTACGCGAAAAGCACGAGAGTTGCACGAGCAGGGAGGCGCGAGCGGCCGGCGCACGCTGCGCCTGGCCAGCCGCGAAAGCGAAGCATAACAGGCTGCGACGGTACCGGCCGAAAATGAGCCGTGCGGTTCACCCCGGGTGACCGGATGAATGGGAAAGCGGGCCACCCGCAGGGCAGGCAGGCCCGCTCCCACCTCCTCCAACGAGGTCTACCAGGGGAATAGAGTTTCGTGCAGCTCCTGGGGGATGAACTTCGATCCCGCCAGGTCCGCGTCTGTAAATCCGAAAACGAAGAACTGGTTGGGGTTGGGGATCTGATTTCCGCTGCCATCGTCCACCGTGGCCAGGAAATCATTGTCATTGGCGATCCACAGCGTGTGCATCGCCGTGCCGTTCAGTTCGACGTCCGGACCGAAGGCCACGCCTTCAATCTTTGCCGGAATGTTGCCGGCGGCAACAGGATCGACCGGGAGGGTGGTCAGCGTCTTGACGATGTCGAGGAACAGCACTTTGTTGACCGCGTTGGTGGCGGCGGTGGTGCCGTCCATGCCGCTCACGTCGGTTGCGCCGGCCAGGTTGATCTTGAAGAGCTGCTTCACTTTGGCCTTGTCGCCATTGGCGCGGCCGTGTCCGTCGCGCTCGTCCACGAGGAATTCAGTGTTGTTCAGGGCCACGATCTCGCTCACGCCCGTGCCGTTGGTCAGCAGGTAAGCGTACTGGTGGGTGACCTTGCCGGAAGCGATGTCGATGGTGACGATGCGCAGCAGCTTGGCGGCGGCTCCGCCTTCATTAGCGTCCTGGATCAGCGAATTCTGCATGATGCCCACCAGTGTCCTGCCGTCGGGGGTAATGGCAAGCCCCTCCATGCCTTTATTCGCCGTGCGGCCCACCACGTTCATGGAGATTTCCGTGTTGCCGACGGGAAAGAGATTGGGCACGTAGAAGTCCGTGGGCATCGCGAAGGAACGGAGCCGTGCTCCGGTCAGCCGGTCGAACTCGTAGACGTAGGGGCCGTACTCGTCGGAGATGTAGACGCGCCGGCCGTCATTGGAGAGCCGCATCCCTTCGGAGTCCAGGCGGGCGTCGGCGGCATCACCGGAGTTGTGATGGGGGTCGAAATTGTCGGAGCGGCCGGTGAAGAAGTGGAAGAAGAGCCAGTTGATCGGCGGAACTCCGGAACCCACGCCCAGGCCGCTCCCGCTGCCGTAGACCAGCGGGGTGGGGCTCCACAGCAGCGTGGTGGCGCGCATTTCCGGGGTGAGCGTGAACGGATAGCCCGCGCCGGAGGTGTTCGGCACCAGCTTCATGTGGATGGTGTGGAAGCGGTTGATGTAGCTGGCCGTGTTGTCGATGGCGTCGTCGAATTCGACGGCATTGGGGCCGCGGTCCGGCAGCGCCAGGAAGGTGTGGCCGCCAGCGTAGCAGATGGCCGAGCCGAAACCCCCTAGGTAATTCGCCGGCACGCCGTTTTCCAAAGCATAGTGCAGGCCGGAGAGGTCCGCTTCCGAGCCGGCGCGGGTGGCGTCGAGTGTGCCGATGGCCAGGATGGGAAGGGTTTGGGTGGCGTTTTGCGCGAAGACCGCGGGTGCGGCAAAGACGCAAAGGCCGAGAAGGACCAGAGCGATGCGAAGGTTGAATGGTTTCACTGCCGACATTCCTCCTGCGTGAAAGTTTGAATGCAAAGCCAGCTCATCATGGGGAGGACGGGCGCATGAGGGGTAAATGCCGGGTGACAAATCGGTGAAATCCTCGGGGCAAAGGTGGCGCGCGGCAACGGCGCACCCCGCGAATCCATGCGGATTCGGATCAGACGGTCAAAGACCGGGCCACGTTGCGGTCAGGCCGCCGGATTGACGGCCAGGACCACGGTATGCGGACTCATCGGTATGGGGTGCTCGGAGGCCGGGGCGAAGCCCGCGCGGACATGCATCTCCGCGAGCTCGCGGAAGGTGTAGGCGTCTCCGGCAGCCGTGGTGGTGAGCATGGTCAGCGCGAACCCGGCCGGCATGGGCGGAGAGACCCGATCCTCATGGGGGACGAACTCGAGCGTGGCGGCGCAGCCGCCGGGGATCATGGCCGCGCGCACTTTCTTCAAGAGAGAAACGCAGGTATCGAAATCGAAGTGGTGCAGAAAATTGGTGAGCAGAATGGCGTTGTAGGGACCGCCGAAGTTCACATCGAACGCGCTGCCCGGCAGCATGTCGTAGCGATCGTGGACGCCCGCCTTCCGCGCGTTCTCCAGGGCCACACGCAGGACCGGAGCCCAGTCCAGCCCGGTGACATGGGCCTGGGGATTCTGCTTGGCGATTTCGATTCCGAAGAGGCCATGGCCGGCGGCGATATCCAGCACGCGCATGGGTCCCTTGCGGCCCGCCAGGACGACGCCGCCGAGGGGGCCGGCCAGGGGCGCCATCATCGGGGCCATACTCTGCGCAAACTCGACCCAAACGGGATTTTCCGGTTCGACGGTGCCCGCGCCCGCCAGGACGGTCCGGCCGTTGCGGACGATATCCGCAAGATGCTCGTAGGGTTCGCGCAGAGACGGCAGCGACAAAAAGCGCGCAATCGAAGCGAGACAATGCGGCGAGGCGGGATCGAGAAATGCGGCGCCCGAGGGAGTGTTCTGGTACTGCCCGCCGGCTTTCTGGAGCAGTCCGCAGACCACCAGGAAATCACAGAGAATGCGGATGCCGCGCTCCGAGGCCGCGGCGTGGCGGGCGATGGAGGCCACGTCCCGGCAGCCCTTCCCGACCGCGCCGAAAATGTCCAGCTCGATCGCCGCGCGCAGCGCCGCGGTCTTTTGAAATGCCTGTAAGTTTTCAAAGACGATGGATGGAGTGAGCGGGGCGGAATCGGGTGACATCAACGGCCTCCTGGGCGCATAGGGAACAGCTGGCTCTGGAATCGCGAGAAGTATAGACAGGCCGGGGGCGGGGTCAAGCGAATCGGTTCGCCAGGGGCGAGTTGCCTGATCGTGGCGCAGTTGCGGGCTGGATGGTGGCTTCTCACAGCCTGGTCACAAAGTGGAATGCGGCGAACTCAATGCCGGTGATTTGAAAGCGGGCGTGGTTTCCCGTTCATCCCAATTGTTGTTGGATTGGATCTCGAAGATTGGAAACCTCTGTAGGCTCGATTGTTTGGGGGACGAGTACGTTTAAACAGATCGAGTGCCCGCTGCCAAAACGGCGCGGGGCGAGCCCTTGTCGTTTCCGACGAGCGTTTCCAGCTCGCCCAGGCGGACATTGAGGTTGCGCAGGTCTTCACCGCCCATCTGCTTCGAGCAACCCTGGACCACGCGCCGGCCATGGTCGAGGAGCATCCTTCGGTAACTCGCATCCTGCGATGTGATTGCGATATCGCTGAGGGCTCTCAACAGGCGCAGGCTGACCGCAACGTCGCTTCCCGAGTACATGCGGATCTGGCCGAACGCGGACTCCAGCAACTTCTCGAAGTCGATCCATTGAATATGCACGCGAGCGGCGCCGCCCAGGTCATAGAGGCGCGGTTCCGGCACTTCCCTGGATGCAAAACGAATCAGAATGCGGCTTAACTGGTCGACGCATCCCACCGCCGTTGTGGGGTCATTCACCGCCGGAGAGATGGCTTTCAGCGCGATATCCACGATTTGCAGGACACCGAACTCGATGTCCTGTTGGAGCGTTCGAGTGGGGCCTAGGTCGAACGCACCCCGGAAGGCCGAAGCAAGTTCAGGGGAAACGCGGTCGGCTTTGTTGACTCGAACCAGCGGCGTGCCTGCCGGCACAAACTGACCCACCCGGCGCACCACTTGAATTTTTAGGTGGTGTGAGGTCGCGAGAGCCAAAAGCTGCTTGAGATCAACAAACCGGATGTAGCCCGCGGCGTCGTTCAGCAAAGGAGCGTCCCACACCGGCGGGACCGCGGAATCACTCGTTTCCATGTGGATGTCCCGCCGCGGCGCTGGCATCACTTCATCAATGACCGCCTCGGTCTCCCTGGCGATTCTGTCCACAATGTGATTCACACTGATGGCCTGGGAAATGTGATGAATGAAGAAAAGCAGCAGAGCGACGCACAGAATGGCCAGCAGGATTGCGGCCATCACGGTCACCACCGGAGCAAACGGGGTGGGCCGCGAATGCGCAGCCGGCAGCGCAGCCATGCAATAAAGGAACGTCCCCAGGAAAATGCCCAGGGTCCATTGGGTCACACGGTCACGCGCGAAGCTGACGATGATGCGCGGCGAAAACTGCATCGAGGCGAGGGTCAGGGTCATCAGCAGGATGGCAAAGACGATGGAAACCACCGTCATGGTGGAGGTGGCGATGTCGCTGAGGATGACCTGGGCGACCGTGGGATCTCCCTGCGAGAAAAAAAGCACCCGGGGAGCCCAGTTGCTGATGGAAGGGTTGGACTCTTCGATCCAGGAGAGCACTGCGCCGGCGCAACCCAGGACAAGCGCGATGGTCACAGGTCGAACCAGGAATCCACCACGCAGGTTATAGGAGGCTTTCCGCAGGAGCAGGCGAAGGCGTTCGATCACGGTATTCGCTTTCGCGAAGCAGCTTCGCGCGAGATCATCAAGATTTGGCGCCCGCCGCCCCCCGGTGAAGCCCGGCGCGTGCGCTGAAAAAACTCCCGAGTGGGCCAACTCTAGCACACGCACAAATGTGCTTCTAGAAAAACCGGAACGGCGGCGGGTGCAAACAATCGCACTGTGAAGGCAGTCCGGCCCGGCATACGTTCGCAATTTGCCTGGGCCGGGAGATGCAAGGGATTCAACATTGGGGGGAAACGCGTGGTGGGGCTCCCCGCTGCGTCCCCGCGTTTTGATTTCCGCACCCGGTGCGATAGCATGGCCCCGGTATTTATGGGCTGTTGCCCGACCTGTCAGATTTGACAGAGGATTCCGGTTTTCGCTAAGTGGATACTTTTCCGTTATCTGCGGCATGATCGCGCGGAAACGATGGACAACAGCAGTGCCGAACCCGGCTCTCCGGAAGGCTTGAACTAACCCCGCTCGCATGCGCGAGGTTCCGGAGGACGCAGGAACGGCGGCTGGGCGCAAGTTCGCGGGGCGATCGCCGGAGCAGGATTCTTTGGAAGGATCATCCCGCGGTGAATTCCTTTTTGTAATTCATGCCCGTTGAGGCAGGAGGTTAGGCGGATGCAAACGAAGACGATTCGATGGTTGATCTCGGGTCTAACGCTGGGGATGGTGATGGGAATGCTGCTGGCGCCGTCAAGCTGGGCCGGGAATGCGGCCGCGGATGATGGAGCCACGGCCGCGAGCGCTACGGCTCCGGCTGCCACGGTCCAGCCGGCCAAGTCCGAGTCGGCTGCAGCGGACAAGGCCAAGGTGGATTCGGACGCACAGCCTCCTTCCGACCCTGCCGCGAAGCCTTCCAATCCGGCGCCCGCGCCGGCTCCGGCGAAATCCGGAAGCGACCCTCACATCAAACCCGGCAGCAACTACCCCCATTGGGAATGGTTCATGGGCTATTCCTATCTGAATGGGCGCGTGGGCTCCGGAATCAAGTCCTACAACGGCAACGGTGGCAGCACCTCCCTCGAGTACAATCTGAACCATTGGATCGGTTTGGTTGCGGACCTGGGCGGATATGAAACCGGAAAGATCGGCGACGTGGGCGTTAATGTCACCCAATTCACCTATCTCTTCGGACCCAGGCTCAACTACCGGTTCGGAGACAACGAGCGTCATACCCTCTTCGGACAGGTGCTTCTGGGTGGCGACCACACCAGCGCGTCGTTCGCGGGATTGAGCGGCTCTGACAATACCTTTGCCATGAGCGCGGGCGGCGGCCTGGACCTCGGGCTGACCAAGCATCTCGCGCTGCGCCTGGCGCAAGTCGAATATCTGATGTCCCGCTTCGATCTCCCGGGCTATCACACCCAGAACGACATGCGGTTCTCCACCGGATTGGTTCTCCGCTGGGGCGCCAAGCCCATCATCGTGAACAAGCCGCCCACCGCGGCCTGCTCCGCCGACGCCGCTTCCATCGTGCAGGGCTCGGGCGGCGCGGTGCCAGTGCGCGCCAATGCCAGCGACCCCGATGGGGATTCGCTCACCTACGCGTGGAGCGCCAGTGGCGGCCGCGTGGATGGTTCAGGCCCCACCGCTCGTTGGACTCCCGGAGACGCGCCGCCGGGAAGCTACACCATCACCGCGCGCGTGGATGATGGGCATGGTGGCACCGCCTCCTGTTCGGCGAATGTCGCCGTCGAGCCGCGCCCGCTGCGGCCTCCCACGCTCACCTGCTCCGTGGACCGCAATGCCGTGCTGCCGGGCGAGATCGTCAATGTCACTGCGGACGGTTCCAGCCCCGAGAGCTTTCCGCTCGATTACACCTGGCGCGCCAATGGTGGACGGGTGACCGGCAGCGGCTCGCGGGTGCAGTTCGACACCTCTGGCCTGGCGCCGGGAGACTACAGCATCACCGGCAGGGCCTCCGATGGACACGGCGGCGCGGCCGACTGCGTGGCCGGCGTGCACGTCAATGCTCCCGCGCCCAAGCCGCAGCCCGTCAAGCTGGGCGAGTGCATCTTCAAGCCCGGAAGCACGCGCGTGGACAACAAGTGCAGCCGTCTCTTGGATGATGCCGTGCTACGGATGCAGAACGATCCCGCGGGCACCCTCGTACTGATCGGCTACGAAGATCCCGTCAAGGAAAAGAAGGGCAACATTGCCCAGACCCGCGCCGAAAACGCCAAGAAATATGCGGCCAAGGGCAAAGGCAAGGGCGCAGCCGGCGTGGATCCCAACCGCGTGAACACCCGCAAGGGTGCAGGCGCGGAAGGTGCGGACACCGCCAACCGCCGAGTTGAGGTCATCTGGGTGCCGGAAGGCGCTACGTTCTAACTCGGAGGGCCCGGGGGCGCCCCTCCGGTTTCGCCCGGGCCATCCCACACCGGATGCAGGTTCGAAAACGGGCTCCGCGCTTCGCCGCACGGAGCCCGTTTTTACTTCCGAAGGCGACAGCGGCAATGCTGGCGGTGCTTTGATCGCGCGTGCCGCTGCGTTCACGCCGACGCCGCCGCGCAGGCGGCTTCATCCCGCTGGATCTCACGGCCCCCGGCTACTGATCCCGGCTCCGATCCGCGCTCCCAAACGGCTTGGAGGCGTTCGTTGAATTCTTCAGCTTCGCCCGATGCGAAATTCATCACGCCCGCGAGCCGCT
>Ga0335085_10002770_pt1 | contig 31929 bp, 26 predicted proteins | sample Lox_Sample_45_FD_206712 | JGI IMG/M metagenome (GOLD analysis project Ga0335085, IMG submission 206712) | Soil microbial communities from Loxahatchee National Wildlife Refuge, Florida, United States - Lox_Sample_4.5 | ecosystem: Environmental > Terrestrial > Soil > Wetlands | place: USA... | reverse complement strand
GTCCCGATCCTGATTCTCGGTGAAAGCGGAACCGGCAAAGAGGTCCTGGCGCATTACATCCACAATGCGTCGCCCTGGCGGAAGGGCCCCTTTGTAAAGGTCAATTGTCCCGCGATCCCGGGTACGCTGATCGAAAGCGAACTCTTCGGGTTTCAGAAGGGCGCTTTCACCGGCGCGAACAACAACAAGCCCGGCCGCATGGAGCTCGCCCAGGGCGGCACGCTGTTCATGGACGAAATCGCCGAGCTGGACGCGAGCTTGCAGGCCAAGCTCCTTCACGTGCTGCAGGACGGCCACTTCACCCGCATCGGCGATCACGAAGAGCGCCGCATGGATGCGCGCATCATCTGCGCCACGAACCGCAACCTGTCCAAGGAAATCGAGGCCGGCGGCTTCCGCGCCGATCTCTTCTACCGCATCAACGTGATCAGCATCACGCTGCCTTCGCTCCGCGAGCGCCGCGAAGATATTCCCTACCTGGTCGAATATCTGCGCGCCCAATTCAATCGCCGCTTCCAGCGCGAAGCGCCCGCGCCGTCGCGCGAGACGATCCATCTGCTGCAGCAGCGCGATTGGCCCGGCAACGTCCGCGAACTGGAAAACTGCCTGGCGCGCTACGTGGTCCTCGGCTCGGAAGAGTCGTTCTACGCGGAGCAGCGCCCGGAAAAAGCGCCGGTGCATTTCACCTACGAGACCTCGGAAGACGGCAACATCCCGCTCAAGCGCATCGCCCAGCAAGTGACCCGGCGCATGGAGCGCGACGTCATCCTGAAAGTACTGCAAGCCAATCACTGGAACCGCCGCCGCACCGCCGAACAGCTGAAAATCAGCTATCGCGCGCTGCTCTACAAGGTGCGCCAGGCCGGCCTGCCCGCCAAACGCCCGCGCCGCAAGCAGGATGGCGACGCAGCTTTCTCGGCCGAATCGTCCGCGCAGGCCGATTAACTCTTCGCGCACGCTCCGAAATTACAACCTTCGCGCAATAGTACTATCGGAAGTCCCACCCGTGTCTGGTACGAAATCACGTGGTTTCATTTCGTTGCCCACATCCGTCAATTCGGCTAGCCTGAATTCAAGATGGCCGCGAAATCGAACGGAAAGCAAAACCTCAGAGTCTGCCTGCTCTCGCCGCACCCTATGGTGCTCAACGAGTTCCAGCGCCTGCTCGAGGATTCCGGCTTTCAGATCACCGCCAAGCAGCTGGATTCGATGCTGGCTCCGGATCTGCGCAATCTGGACGTGCCGAAGGCGAGTGTATACGTGGTCGATGCCCATGCGGCTCGCCAGGCCACTGGCGCGTTGCTGGGCAATATTCTCGACCGGTTTACCGGCGCGCGGCTTCTTGTAGTGGGCGATAATCTCAAGGAATCCGAAAGCTTTTCGCTGCTGCGGCAGGGCGCCAAGGGCATCATGACCTATGCCGAGGCCCGCGAGCAGCTGCCTCGGGCGCTGCCCCAGGTCGCTGCCGGCGGTATCTGGGTCTCCCGTCCCGTGCTTTCCCGCTTCGTCGATTCGATTCTGGGCTCAACCGGCGGGCGGCGCCTGCGCGTCGATTCGCCCAACGAATTGAGCCGCCGCGAGCAGGAAGTCCTCACCGGGCTGCTCGAAAACCTGGCCAATAAAGAAGTCGCCGACCGTCTGCATATTTCCGAACGCACCGTGAAATTCCACGTCTCGAACCTGCTCGCCAAATTCGGCGTCCGCCGCCGCGCCGACCTGATCCTGCTCTGCTACCAACGCCGCGGCGTCAACGTCTAGCTCGGCCCGCTCGACCTGCACCTTCACAAATCGCTGTTATAATTTGCCCTGCTTCTTGCGCGTTGTCTGACCATGCCCACTTTCTCCATCGAAAATTTCGGTTGTCGCGCGACCGACGCCGACGCTTCGGCCATGCGCAGCGCGCTGCTGGCTGACGGCCTGACGCCCGCAAGCGAACACTCTGCCGCCGACGTAGTGATCCTGAATACGTGCACCGTCACTGCCGCCGCGGATTCACAAGCCCGCGAAGCCCTGCGCAAAATCCACCTCGCCAATCCCGGCGCGCGCATTGTCGTCACCGGCTGCTACGCCCAGCGCGCTCCCGAAGAACTCGCGGCCATCGAAGGCGTGGAATGGGTCGTGGGGAATTCACATCAATCGAAGATTCCGGAAATCCTGCGCGACGCGGCACGGCAACCGCAGCGCATTCACGACTTCGTCGCCGTCGCCGAGCTCGCCGACGATCCGCTTTCGCTCGCCCGCGGACCGGCCAAAATCCTCACCGGCGACATCTTCGCGCAGGCCACCATTCACACCGCGCCCGCCGAATCGCCCGCGCGGGATCGGACGCGGCCGATCTTAAAGATTCAGGATGGCTGCAACAACCGCTGCTCCTATTGCGTGATCCCGTTCGTAAGAGGCAGAAGCCGCAGCCTTTCGCCCGGCGAAGTGGTCCGCGAAGTCGTCAACAATGTTGACGCCGGCGCAAAAGAGATCGTTCTCAGCGGCATCAACCTGGGCAGTTACGGCCGCGACCTCGATCCCCGCGCCGGTCTCGCCGAGGTCGTCCGCCGCATCCTCGACGAAACCCCGCTCGACCGCCTGCGCTTCAGCTCCATCGAGCCGCAGGACGTCACCGAGGAATTCGTCGCGCTGGTTGCCTCATCCCCGCGCATCGCGCGCCATTTTCATATCCCGCTGCAATCCGGCTCCGACCGCATCCTGCGCGCCATGCACCGGTGGTATCGCACCGCGCATTACGCCGAACGCCTGCAACTGATCCGCCGCGCGCTGCCCGACGCAGGCATCGGCGCCGACGTGATCGCCGGTTTCCCGGGCGAAACCGACCAAGACTTCCGCGACACACTCGATTTCATCGAGCGCCTCCCGTTCACGTACCTGCATGTTTTCTCGTTCTCGGAACGCCCCGGCACCGCCGCAGCCGCTCTCGGCGAACGCGTCCCCGCGCAAACGATCCGCGAACGCGCCCGCGCGCTCCGCGCCCTCAGCGAACGCAAATCCGCCGCATTTCGCGCCGCGCAAACGGGACGCTCGCTTCGCGCTCTCACACTCGCGCGAAACGACGGTGATTCAACGGAAGCCCTAACGGGGAACTACCTGAAGATGAAAATTCCGGGCCGCCATCCGGCTAACGAGTGGCACGAAGCAGTTCTGTAGCTCAGGTCGGTGCAGCCGGCCGGAGGCCTTTCGTTCCCTCCCTTGCCCTTGAGTTTTGGTTTTTCCTGAGATTTTGAAGCCGTCATTCTGAGCGGAAGCCGCCGCAGGCGGCCGGAGTCGAAGAACCTCTCTTCAGACGCCCGGCTGGCAACTCTCATCCTTCGAAAATCACCTGCGCCAGCGCCAGATTCCCGCTGTGCGTAATCGTCATGGCAATATGCTTCACGCCCAGCCGGTCCGCAATCTCCCGCGCCACGCCCGAAAGCCGCAGCGCCGGCTTTCCGCCCGGCTCGCGCGCCACTTCAATATCCCGCCAGCGCACGCCGCGGCTCCATCCGGTTCCCAGCGCCTTCATGGCCGCTTCTTTTGCGGCGAACCGCGCCGCGTACCGCTCGTAGCGGTTCTTGTGCCGCTCGCAATATTCCACTTCGGCCGGCGTGAACAGCCGCTCGAGAAACGGCGCGCCATGCCGCGCGATGGCTTCTTCGATGCGATCCACTTCCGCGATGTCGAGTCCCAATCCAACGATCATGTATATTCTTGGCCTGTTCTTGATGTCTCGCCGTCATTCCGAGCGGAGTCCGCGGCGGCGGGCGCCGTCGAAGAACCGCTCTTCGGCGGAACGCACGAGAATCCGTCACACGTTTGAGATTATACTGACCTTGAGGAAACGATTGTCACTCCTCTTCGGTCCGCTGACATGCCGCTGATTGTCGAAAACAGAAAGTCCGCCGTCCGCGCCCGTCCACGCGCCACCGAATGGAAACCGCGCCGCTCCGGAGCTCTGCAAGTCCTCGAATCCCCTGCGCTGGCGCGCCTTGGCTGGCTCGTCCACGGATTCAGCACGCGCCCCGGCGGCGCGAGCGAACTCCCCGCGCCCGTCCGCGGCTCGAAATCCAAATCCGAACGCGTGCTCAACCTAGGCTTCACCGACTGGGATACGCGCCCGCGCGTCACTGAAAATCGCGCCAAATTCTTCCGCGCCATCGGCGCCGGAAAAATGCGCGTGGCCGCGCTCAAGCAGCTCCATTCCGACGCCGCGCATTTCATCGACTCCGCGAATCTCGACGCGGCGACCGCCGGCGCCAAATCCGCCCTGCAGGGCGATGCGCTTTTCACGCGCGAACCCGGCGTTCTGCTGGTGGTGCAAACGGCCGACTGCGTTCCGATCCTCTTCGCCGACAAGAAAAACCGAGCCATCGCCGCCATTCATTCCGGCTGGCGCGGCACGCTTGCCCGCATCGCCGTGAAAACTCTGGGCCGCATGAAAATGGAATTCGGCACGGAGCCGGAAGACGTGATCGCCGCGATCGGCCCGGCCATCGGCCGCTGCTGCTACGAAGTGGGTTCGGAAGTCGCCAGCGATTTCGACGCGCAATTCCGCGACGCGCGCGCCTGGTTCGACGGCCCGTTCGACGCGCTCGCCAGCGGCGAAAGCGATCCGAACTGGCTGCCCTGGCTCACCATGAAGCCGCCCGGCCACGCGCCTCCGCCGCTGCGCGTCCATCTCGACCTCGTGGCCGCCAACCGCGCCCTGCTCACCGACGCCGGCGTCCCGCCGAGCCAAATTTCCGTCGCGGGCCTGTGCACCGCCTGCCGCCCGGACCTGCTCTTCAGCTACCGCCGCGAAAAAATCACCGGCCGCCTGATCGCCGCGATAGGAATCGAGTAGCTGTTCTTGCTAGCGTACACATGATTCATACAACTCGTGCTGTACAATCCGGGTTGTGGTTAAAGCCATCTGGAATTCGGAGTGGCCTGGCGCAGTTGGCGCCACAATAGCGTGCCTTTGGGAAGCATTCCTGCTTCTCGGGCCTCCGACAGGACTTGTACGCTCCGACCGAACCTCATACCTGAGCTGGGGCCTATTTTTTATTCTGGTCTGCGGAATTCAATCGTTTGCGGCACTCAAGCGCAAGAATAAAACTCTTGAGAAGGAATTGCAGGGGCATAGAGAGGCCAGACCTTTTCTTAAGGCTTCGAGATTTTATCAGCAATCCATTAGCTACAGCTTTTCCTATGGCAATCCACCTCGAACTCAAGTTCAGGTTGGTTCGTCAGTCATTTTAGAAATTCACAACGACCCTTCGGTACCAACGCCCCAAGCGAATGCGCAAGACATAAGTGCAGCGGTCACATTCTACGATTCTCCTGGGCAGGAATTATTTAGCGTCGACGGACGTTGGTCCCAAAGCACACAGCCATCCGCGATTCAACCGGGTGTGTCGCGAGCCAGCTTGCATTCCATGGACATTCCCATCGGACAAAAGAGGCAAATCGACATCGCGTTTAAATATCCGGACGACTCGGAAGCCTACGCGTTTGGAAATGACAGTTATTCATATCCTAGGTACCAAAATCCTGAGTGGAAGCTTGTGGGGCAGGAGTTCGAAGTACGGGTGAGAGTGCGAGGAACCTCTGTCGACAGAACCTGGCGAATGCGTTTCAAAAACGCGGATCGAGAGCTCGTCGTTAGTCAAGCTCCATGCGAGGAAGGCGCTAAGCCACCTGAAGCAGCAATCGCCCAAGTGTCTCGATAAGAGTCGAATCGCCCGGCGCATCGGTATTTCCACGCACCACCGCGCGGCTCAGGTCGAATTTCGAGCATTACGCGCTCGCCGCGATTTCCGCCAGCGCCAGCTGCCCGCACGCCGCCATCACGTCCTGCCCGCGCGAATCGCGCACGTAACACGGCACGCCTTTTTCGATCAGCACGTTCTGAAACGCGGCCACGCGCCCCGGCTCCGGCCGCTTCAGCGGCAGATCCCCCGGATTCCACGGAATCAGATTCACCTTCGCGCGAATATTGGCCAGCAGCTTCACCACCCGCCGCGCGTCCTCGACCGAATCGTTGAATCCGCCCAGCAGCACGTATTCGAACATCAGCCATTCGCGCGGCTTCAGCGGATACGCCCGGCACGCGGCCAGCAATTTTTCCAGCGGATACTTGCGGTTGATCGGCATCACCTGGTCGCGCTGCTCGTCGGACGACGCATTGAGCGAAATCGCCAGGTTCGGCCGCACTTTTTCCTTCGCCAGCCGCTCGATTCCCGGCACGATCCCGCTGGTGGAAAGCGACGCATGCCGCGGCGCGATCGCCACTCCCTTTTGATCCAGCAGAATCCGCAGCGCGGCCATCACCGCGTCGTAATTCAGCAGCGGCTCGCCCTGCCCCATCAGCACAATGTTCGTTTGCGCTTTCAGCGCCGCGCGATGGTCCTCCAGCGCCACCAGCACTTCGCCCACGATTTCGCCCGCGGTCAGATTGCGCTGCAGTCCCAGCGTCGCCGTCAGGCAGAACCGGCAATCCACCGCGCAGCCCGCCTGCGTCGAAATGCAAATCGTCTGCCGGTTTTCCTCCGGCATGAACACGCACTCGATATTCGCGGGCTTGCTGTCCCCGACCGCCAGCACGTACCGCACGGTGCCATCCGTCGACACATGCCGCCGCACCACCCGCGGCAGCGCAATCGACGCCTCGCGCCCCAGCCGCTCGCGCAGCGCCGCCGGCAAATTCGTCATCGCCGCGAAATCCAGCCGCCGCTCCGCATACAGCGCGTGGTAAATCTGCCCCGCCCGGTACCCCGGCTCGCCCAGCGAAGCCAGAAATTCGCGCAACTCCTCCACGGATTTCCCCAGAAGGTTTATGCGCTCGATGGAATTTTCACTGAACATGCCGCTTCGATGATAGCGCCGTTCATACAAGCGAGTACAACGTCTGGATCGATGCAACCTGAGGCGATCCGAGCCATCACTCAGCTTTTGGCGAGAACAACTTCAGGTCGGGTGGCTCAGCTTTCGAATGCGAATCGCCCGGCGGCAGCAACTCAATCAAGAGGAATGAAATCGCGCACCTGTGGAAGTGCCAGATAGTAGGCCAGACATTTATCGAGGAAGAGAATGATGCACTCCACGGCGATCTGACCCATGATTTGGCTCTGCAAATCGTGATTGCCGGAAGCGCCGATGAGCCGAAGGACGGACAGAATGATGCTGAGGGTGATCAATGTCTCGAACACCGCTCGTAACACTCCGAGCCCGCTTGCGCCCACGTAGAGCGATGCGCCGCCTGGAATCATGAGCCCGCGCTGCCAAAGTGTCTTCTCGTCCTTGAACTCCGTACCACAGCTTGCGCACTTGTAGTGTTTCGGGGAAAGTGCTGCCAGACACTTCGGGCAGAGCGGCTGGATGCCGCCCGCAGCACTCGTCTCACCGGCAGCATGCTCCCGCATCGCGTCCCACAGCTGCCCGAGCTTTTTCATGTCGCCGGACTCGAACCGCCAGAATTCCCTCTTCTCTCCATTGCGGAATGTCAGCGTCAGAGTGCGCGAAATGAATCCGCCGGACTTCACCGCGGTCAAATCGCCCCAGCGCACAGTTTGAATGCCCTGGTTCCAGTTCCAGCCGGCCATTTTCTTTCTCAAGCGCAGCGTGACAATTCTTCGATCCGTTGCAATGAAGAGTGTCCGCGGCAATGAGTAGACGTGCCAGCCTCCGCCAAAGAACTGGGCCAACGCCCCGGGCATCGGCTGCGCCGAAGCCATATAGAAAATCGTCTCGCCCGGCTCCAACACGCGCCGAAGCACGTCTCCGACACTTTCCAGCAATTTCTCCGCCCGCTTCCGAAACTTCGGCTTTTCGCGGCCCTTTGGATCGCTATAAAGCACATCCTCGCGGATGCTGAATCCCTCCCGATCGACCCGCCGCGCTGGAATCGACGGATAGACTTGAACGTCGCTGTTCGCCATGGCAGCCCTTTCGCGTCTGAAGACCTGCGGTACTTCCATTATCGGTAACTACTCCATGCCTGACAACGCTGCCGCAGTTACCCGTGCCAATCGATCAAGGGCGTCGATCCTTCGGAATTATTCCTCTGCTTCCCATGCCTCCTTCACCTCCTCCGCATCCTTCGGTTTCTCGCATCGCAAGAAAAGCATGCGCGCCGAACTGCGATGACAGTACTCGTTTGCCATGCCAGAATAGATGGCCAATGCCCAAAACCGCGCGGAGCAAAGTCGAAAAAACGATCCTTCCCAACGGCCTCGTGGTCCTCACCGACACCATGCCGTACGTCCATTCCGTCTCGGTGGGCATCTGGCTGCGCGCCGGCTCGCGCCGCGAGCCGCAGGAGATCAACGGCATCTCGCATTTCATCGAGCACATGGTTTTCAAAGGCACCCGCCGGCGCTCCGCCGAAGACATCGCGCGCGAAATCGATTCGCTCGGCGGCATGCTCGACGCGTTCACTTCCAAGGAAATGGTCTGCTTCAACACGCGCGTGCTGGACGAGCACCTGCCGAAAGCCTTCGACATCGTCTCCGACATGGTCCTCGCGCCGAAATTCGCCGACGACGACATTGCGCGCGAGCAGGGCGTGATCCAGGAAGAGATCCGCATGACCCAGGACAATCCCGAGGACCTGGTCCACGAGCTTTTCACCCAGAATTTCTGGAACGCGCACGCGCTGGGCCGGCCGATTCTCGGCACGCCGGAAACCGTCTCGGGCTTCACGCGCGCCAAGATCCAATCCTGGTGGGAAAAATGCTACGCGCCGAACCGCATGGTGATCACCGCGGCCGGAAACCTGACCCACGCGGAGCTGGTCGACCTGGTCGCCGCGCGGTTTTCGGGCCTGGCACCCAGCGAAGATTTCTTCAGCGATCCCCGCCCGCTGGCTTCGCCGCACATCACCTTGCGCTCGAAAAGCGAGCTGGAACAGGTGCACGTCTGCCTCGGCGTTCCCGCGCTGCCGCTCGTCGACCGCCGCCGCTTCGGCGTGTCGGTGCTCAACAACATCCTCGGCGGCGGCATGTCCTCGCGCCTGTTTCAGAATATTCGCGAGCGCCAGGGGCTGGCCTATTCGATTTTCAGCGACCTCACTCCCTACCGCGATACCGGCGTGCTTTCCGTCTACGCCGGCACTTCGCTCGAAACCGCCGGCAAAGTGGTCGAATCCGTGCTCGAGGAATTCCGGCGCCTGCGCGACTTGCCCATCGAGGACGAAGAGCTGCGCCGCGCCAAGGATCATCTGAAGGGCGCCACGCTGCTTTCGCTCGAAGGCTCCGGCGCGCGCATGTCCAATCTGGCCCGCTACCACATGTACTTCGACCGCCATTTCACCGCTCCCGAGCTGATCGCCATGCTCGAAGCCGTCACCACCGGCGAAGTCCAGCAACTCGCCCGCGATTTCTTCCACCCGGACAGAATCGCCGCCAGCGTCGTAGGCAACCTCAACGGATTCAAACTGACGCGGGCACAACTCTCGTTCTAGCCTGCTGTGATTCGGATGCCCATCCTCGATTGGGGAGCGTGGGACTCCTGATTCTGTTCGCCCATGGCGCAATTCTTCATTTTCTCTTTGACGCCACGCTTCCTCTCTGCAATGATCCCTTTCGGAGCTTCGCATCTCGTTCCGCGTTTCCATTCTCGCTTCCGGCAGCACGGGCAACTGCACGTTGCTTGAAACCGAGCACACCACTCTCCTCATCGACGCCGGGCTGGGCCGCAAGGAACTCTTCCGCCGTTTTGAAGCTCTGGGCCGCGCGCGCCCCGAGCGCGTCGACGCGATCCTGATTTCCCACGAGCATTCCGACCATTCCACCGCCGTGGCCATGCTCGCGCGCCATTGGGATTGCCCGGCCTACCTCACCGAGCCGACGCACCGCGAAATCCGGAAAATGTACGCGGAAGATCCCGAAAAGCCCGGCAAGAAAGCCACCATCGACCGCTTCGAGCACATCCGCCCCGGCGAAAAATTCCAGATCGGCGATATCGAAATCAATCCCTTCGCCATCCCGCACGACGCCGCCGATCCGGTCGGCTACGCGTTCCGCACCAACGGGCACAAAGTGGCCATCGTCACCGATCTTGGCTACCTGCCGGAGCTTGTGAAGCAGCATCTGCGCGAAGCCGATTTCCTGATCCTGGAATCGAACCACGATCTGGAAATGCTCAAGGTCGGCCCTTATCCCTGGCACATCAAGCAGCGGGTGATGAGCCGCACGGGGCATCTTTCCAACGCGGTGGTCAGCGAATTTCTGTCCGATTCCGACGTTTTCGACGGCCGCGCCCAGCACGTCGTGCTCGCGCATCTCTCCGAACAGAACAACAACCCCGACGTCGCGCGCCTTTCCGCCGAAGAAGCGCTGAACCGCCGGCCCACGGAATACGCGTTCCGCGGCACGCTGCACATCGCCAGCCAGCACGTCCCTCTGGGCCCGTTCGAGCTGTAGCGCCGGCGGCTCGCCGGCTCCGTTTTTCAGAATTTTCTCTGCGAACTCTGCGTCTCCGCGGTGGAGTTTGTCTATTGCGGATTCACCATCGAAGCGGAAACCCGCTGCCCGGCGGGCGCCGGCAGCTTGGAGCGAATCAAAGTCCCGATTTTGGTCCAGACTTCCGGATCGTTCTCGATGGAAACGTGCGGCCGCAGGAACGTTTTCGCAAACCAGCTGGCGCCGCGCACCGTCACGGGATTTTTCTCGTAGTCATACCGGAAATTGCCGAGCACCTCGGTTCGCGAGGCGTCTTGGGCGCGAATCGCCCGCCGCCCGTGGATGATGCCGTGCGGCTGGTAGAAATTCACGGCCTGCGCGACGTTCACCGGCGCGATTTCGTCGTTCTCGCCCATCTTGGCCACGCTGTCGACCTGCACGGTGAGCAGCACGGGAATTCCGCGCTCCGCCAGGTCGCGCGCCAGCATCACCGTCTCGCAGCCGCCCCAGCTTTCGCCATAGAGCACGATGCGCGCCTGCTGTTTTTCGCTGGCCTCGAGCTCGCCATTGGTGTTGCGGTCGAGCAGCGCCAGAATGCGGTCGCGGGCCTGGTCGCGATGATGATTTTCGAAAATTTCCGCGTGCACGCCCGGGCCATATTCGCGATTCAGCTGCTCGGCGAGCATCACGATGTGATCGTCGTGATTGTCCGCGCGAATCCACCCGCCCACGATCCCGATCACGATCACCGGCGGCGCGGCGCCAACGCCGGCAGCAGCCGGAGCCGCCGCACCGGATTTCGCAGCGGGCGCGGCCGGACGATCGGCGGCGCGCGAAGACGGCGCGAGACACGCCGCGACCAGCGCCAGCGACAATCCGCAAACGATCGCACGCACATGTAACATCGGAAGCGCGGAGTCTACCACGGCCGGGCGCGGTGCGCGAAGGCCGGCCTCGCTTTTCGCCAATGTTTATGGGGCTTTGCGGCGTCAGGGTTCCAGTACGTTTCTCGGGTTCGCCGGTCTCACGGGGCTCAGGCCTGAATTCCCTTCCTCCTGCCGGGCGAGTTCGTGCCGGGTTACGTATCTGCATCACTGCGTTCACTTTATTGCCGGTCTTTCGCCTCGGTAAGGTATCTTTGGGTAACTCTCGGAGGCGCTCATGGAACCTGTCTCGATTGTGCTGCTCGTCGTCGGCGTAGTCGTCGCCATTTTCCTGCTCGGCATTTTCTTCGGCTCGTTTTTCACCATCGAGCAGGCGCACGCCGGGGTCGTCCAGCGGCTGGGCAAGTTCCTGCGCATCGCGCAGCCCGGGCTGAATTTCAAGATGCCGTATCTGGACGTGGTGGTGGCGAACATCAGCCTGCAGGTGCAGCAGCTCGACGTGAAAGTCGAAACCAAAACGAAAGACAACGTCTTCGTGCAGATTCCGATTTCCGTGCAGTACAAAGTGATGCCCGACCGCGTCTACGACGCTTTCTACAAGCTCTCCGACCCCATCAAGCAGATTGAATCGTTCGTCTACAACGTGATCCTCGGCCACGTGCCGAAAATGACGCTCGATGAGACTTTCGACCAGCAGTCGCAGATCGCCATAGACGTGAAAAACAATCTCGACGCGTCGATGAGCGAGTTCGGCTATTCGATCGTGAAGTCGCTGATCACCGACCTGGTGCCGGATGAAAAAGTGAAAGCGGCGATGAACGACATCAACGCCGCGCAGCGCGAGCGGGAGGCCACCGTGTCGCGCGCGGAAACCGAAAAGCTGCTGCTGGTTAAAAAAGCCGAAGCGGACGCCGAATCCAAGCGCCTGCAGGGCGAAGGCATCGCCAACCAGCGCAAAGCAATCGTCGAAGGCCTGCGCGATTCGGTGGCGAAATTTTCGGAGTCAGTGGAAGGCGCCACGCCGAAGGACGCCATGGCCATGGTCCTGCTGACCCAATATTTCGACACGCTGAAGGAAGTGGCCGGCACCAATCGCAGCAACACCATCATGATGCCGCACACCCCCAACGCGCTCACGGACCTCTTCTCGCAATTCCGCAACGCCATCATCACCGGCGAAATCGCCGCCAAAGCTCCCGACGCGGGCCCCGCGCCCGCTCCCGCTCCGTCGCCCCGCATGACGTAGTCCCCTGGGATCGCCAATCTCCCGATTGGCGTGCCTTTGTTGTGAACATGGCCTTCGCCAGCCGCGGCCCTACGATGGTCGAGCCATGCATTCCACTTCCGGCGCCTTGAGTGGCACAGACACTCCTGTCTGTGCTCCGACGAAGTTAGCCTTTCCCAAAGGCATGCTCGCCCTCGCTGCGCAAACGTCCCTATAATTCCACTATGTCATTCCACGTAAGACGCGCGGCGATCGGCGACGAAGCCACTTTGCGAGCGGTGCGCCTGGCCGCTCTCGAAGATGCGCTGCAGTTCTTCTGCACCAGCTACGCGCGCGAGGCTGCTTATTCGACCGCGGACTGGCGGCGCTGGATCACCGGCAGCGCCGTGTTCCTGCTCGAATCGGACGGCGCAACGCGCGGGATGGCTTGCGGAAAACGCGACGATGCGCAGCCGGACCGCGTGCATTTGCTGGGCATGTGGGTGCATCCGGAGGCGCGCGGATCGGGCGCGGCTGCCGCGCTGGTTGCCGCGGTGAAGGAATTCGCCGCCGCGAGCGGCGCCACGCACGTCCGGCTCGGCATCGTCGAAGGCAACGCGCGCGCCCAGCGCTGCTACGAACGCGCCGGCTTCCGCCTCACCGGACATTCCCAGCAGCTCGACTGCAACGCCAACCCCGAACTCGAAATGATCTGCGAACTTCCTGCGGTGAAAGAATAGCTCCAGGTCCACGGTTCCACGGCAGCGGTCGGCCAAGTCCACAGGCGCAAATCCGCAAATGCTCTTGACACCGTGCTAGCGTAATCTTCGGCGCATCCATTCCAGCGGGTGCCGGAAAGGATTTAAGAATGAACCTGGCGCAGAATTCGGTCGGCGGATCGACGCTTGCCATGCCTCATGCGGGTTCCCCCGTCCTCCCTTTATCGGCGTCGCGGAGCCGGTTCTACTCGACAATGAAAATCTGTAGAAATCGTTATAACTCGATGAAAACAAAGGCTCGGTGCACATTCTACTCGACAATTATTTGGAGGGGTCGCCGGCCGCCGCTTTCGACCGCGCCGCCGCCTTCCATAGGGTTGTCTCAGGGTATATACTTGTGATATATATCAAGTTCAGAGGCCACGGCCATGCCTAAATCCGGCACCGCCAAATTGTTCCGTAATGGCAGAAGTCAGGCCGTCCGCCTGCCTCAGGAATTTCGCTTCGAAGGTGAAGAAGTGCGCATCCGTCGCGTCCCCGAAGGTGTCTTGCTTCAGCCGGTCATTCGCGACACAGCTGCGTGGTTCGCGGAACTCGACAAGTTCAACGTCGAGCCGTTCATGAAAGACGGCCGCCAGCAGCCGAAAACGCCGCGCCGCAGGATATTCGAATGAGATATCTGCTTGATACCAACGCCTGCGTCGGAGTGATCAACGAGAATCCCGCCGGAATCCGCAGCCGTCTGGATCGCGCTCGAGCCAAGGGCGCCGAGATTTTCGTTTCTGCCATCGCAGCGTTCGAGCTTTGGTATGGCGTGATGAAAAGTTCTCGCCAGGAATTCAACGCCAGGCGTCTCGAGGCCTTCTTTTCCGGCCCGATCGCGGTTCTGCCGTTCGACCCCGCCGATTCTCAGTCCGCCGGACGGATTCGAGCGGCCTTGGAAACCTCCGGCCAGCGAATCGGACCCTATGACATCCTGATGGCGGGACAAGCGATGCGGCACAAATTGACTTTGGTTACCGCGAATGTTCGAGAATTCGGCCGCGTCGCGGGGCTGTCGTGGGAAGATTGGTCGATATAGGCAACGACAACAGGAGACTGACTTGATCGCACGGTATACGCGGGCGGAGATGGGGCGGGTCTGGAGCGAGGAGAACAAGTTCCAGAAATGGCTGGACGTGGAACTGGCGGCTACCGAGACGCTGGCGGAGGCGGGCGTGGTGCCGGCCGATGCCGCGCGGAAGCTGCGCGAGCGCGCGCGCATCGACGTGGCGAAGATCAACGAGGTCGAAAGCAAGGTCAAGCACGACGTGATCGCCTTCACCATCGTGGTGCAGGAATCGGTGGGCGATCCCGAAGCGGCGCGCTGGCTGCACTACGGGCTCACGTCCAACGACGTCGTCGACACCGCGCAGGCATTGCTAGTGCGCGAGGCCTCCGGGCTGATCGAAAAAGATATCGCGCGCTTCGGCGACATTCTGGAAAAGCGCGCCTGGGAATTCAAGGACACCCCGGAAATCGGCCGCACGCACGGAATCCACGCCGAGCCGATCACGTTCGGGCTGAAAGTGGCGAACTGGTACGCGGAAACGCGCCGCGACGCCGCGCGATTTGCGACCGCCGCGCGCGAAATGGCCGTGGGGAAAATTTCCGGCGCGGTGGGCACTTGCACGCACCTGGGCCCGGAAATCGAGCAGAAAATCTGCGAACGGCTGGGCCTGGCCACCGCCCCGATCACCTCGCAGGTGATCGAGCGCGACCGCCACGCGCAATATCTGGCCGCGCTCGGAATTCTGGCCGCGGGAATGGAGCGCGTGGCCATGGAAATCCGCCACCTGCAGCGCACCGAGGTCCGCGAAGTGGAGGAACCGTTCGGCGCGGGGCAGCGCGGCAGCAGCGCGATGCCGCACAAGCGCAATCCGGTGTCGAGCGAACAGATTTGCGGGCTGGCGCGCGTGGTGCGCGCGAACACGCTGGCGGCGCAGGAAAATATCGCGCTGTGGCACGAGCGCGACATTTCGCACAGCTCGGTCGAGCGGGTGATCCTGCCGGATTCGACGATCCTGGTGGATTACATGCTGCACAAGACCACGGAGATCGTGGCGAACATGCGCGTGTTTCCCGAACGCATGCTGCGGAATTTGAATGCGACCTTCGGGCTCGTTTTTTCCGGTCAGCTTTTGCAGGATTTGGTGGAGCACGGGGCGCCGCGCGAAGATGCATATAAATGGGTTCAGGCGCATGCCATGGCGGCGTGGGAGTCGGAGACGAGTTTTCGGGATCGCGTGGCCGCGGATGAGAACATCCGGCGGTTCATGGATGCCGCGGCGCTGGAGCACACGTTCGATTTGAAGCGGCAGTTGCGCGCGGTGGATGCGATTTTCGGGCGCGTCTTCGGCAAGGGGAAATCGTCGGCTGCGCGGTAACAGCTAAGGGCGATTCACCGCGGAGACGCACAGGACGCAGAGAAGACAGAGAGAGGTTCTTCGACTTCGTGACCGGACGTCCCGCAGGAGCGGGACGAAATGCGAAACCGTCCGGCCACTCCGCTCAGAATGACGAGTTAACAAAACTACAGCTACTGAGGCGTGGTGGCGCCGAAGCTGACGCTGGTGCCGAATTTCTTGTAGCCGGTGAAGCGGTCGGTGAAATTTTGCTTTAGCTTGACGAAGACGATGCGGCCGCTGAAATGGACTTCGGCGTAGGACGGCAGCCAGACCTCGTCGTTGATTTTTTCCTGTTCGAAGACGAAGTTGGAGCCTTTGGCCAGGGAGGCGACCAGGCCCCCGCCGATTTTCACCGAGTCGGTGAAGCGCGCTTCCAGGCGCACGATTTCGCGGGCGTCTTCATCGACCCACATGGTGCCGGAAAGTTTCTGGATGATGCTGTCGATGCGCTTTTTCGGCTTATAGTCCGGATTGCCGGCGACGTCGAAGGCGATCACGTCGTGTCCGCGGAACTCGACGCGGCGCGGGTTGGTGAAAAGCTCGGCGCGCAGGAAATCGGAAAGCTGCGCTTCGTCCTCTTCGTCGCGCTGGGCCTGTTTTTTCGGATCGGCGGCCAGCTCGGCGCGTTTTTTCTTCAGCTCGTCGTATTTCTTGTTGAATTTCTCGTCCTCGGCCTGCTTTTCCCGGCCTTCGAGCGGATGGCCGTCTTTGGCGAGCAGGTGCAGCGCGGCTTCGTCGCCGACGTAGAAGACATCGTAGTCCTTGAGCTCGCGCGACTTCACGTTGCCGTCGGAATCGGTTTTGTCCTGTTCTTCGGAGAGGTGGCAGGTGTAGAGCTGGCGGAGGTCTTCGAGGGCTTGCTGGTTCCTGGAAATGTCGCGGAGCAGAGCAGGGATGTCCGGGAGCGGGCGTGGCGCCGCAGCCGGCGTTTGCGGCGGCGGCACTTCTGTCTGCTGGGGCGAGGCGCCGGGCGCAAAGGCCGCGAAGAGAATGGCGATCGCGACTTTTGCTCGGAGCGTTTTCATGCGTTGCCGGTGCGGACGCAGAAAGAGAGATCCCTCAGCCTGGAACGGGTTCGGGACGACACATCAAAACCAAGAGCCAGCGCAGCGAGCACGCAACCGCTGATGGCCGCATCGAGCTCGCCGGGGCACAGACACGAGTGTCTGTGCCGCTGAAATCAATTTCTATTGCACGCGCTGGATGTAGCGGCCTTCGGTGGTGTCGACTTTGACTTTGTCGCCTTCGCCGACGAAGGGCGGGACGTTAATCACCAGGCCGGTTTCGAGCTTCGCGGGTTTCATCACCGAGCTGGCCGTGGCTTTCTGGATGCTGGGCTCGGTCTCGACGACCACGAGATCGACGGTGTCCGGAATCAGCACGCCGATGGGCTTGTTGTCGTAGTACTCGATTTTCACCTGGGTGTTGGGGATCAGGTAGTCCTTGGTGTCGCCCACCACGTCGTTCTGCAGCTGAAGCTGCTCGTAATTTTCCGTGTTCATGAAATGGTGGCCTTCGGCGTCGCTATAGAGATATTCGAACTCGATTTCGTCGACGGTGACTTTGTCGAGAAATTCTTCGGCGCGGAAGCGGTAATCGATCATGGCGCCGCTGCGGAGGTTGCGCATCTTGGTGGCCATGGCGGCGCGTTTGTTGCCGGGGGTGCGGTGGTCGACGCTGTAAACGGAGTAGAGGTCGCCATCGTGCTTGATGATCATCCCGGCGCGCAGAAGTGTTGCCTTGATCATGACTGCTCCTGAAATCCCAGAGGGAGTTTCGCTGCGGTATAGGCTGCTATTTGAGGTTTGATTATAGCGGGGCGAATTGCGTGCGGTCAAACAGTGCGCTGCGCCGCGGCGGGCAGAATGGCGCGGCAATTGGCCGGAGCTGCTTTCACCGCAGAGTTCACGGAGCCGGCACAGAGAAAACCAACCGCATCATCGCAAAAGCGCAGAGAAACCCTCTAGAACAGGAATTTGGCGCCGAACTGGATCAGGCGCGGGGGTTGGGCGCTGATCACCTGGCCGAAGGTGTCGCTGTCGATGTTGCCGTCGACGGCCTGGGGGCCGAAGAATTGCGCGTGGTTGAAGATGTTGAAGGCTTCGACGCGGAATTGCAGGGATTTGGACTCGGTGAGGCGCAGATTTTTCAGCAGGGCCATGTCGTAATTGTCGAGGCCGGGGCCGTAAAAGAAACGGCGCTTGGAGGTGCCGGGCGTGCCGAGAACATTTTCGCTGAAAAGCGCCGTATTGAAATACGGCTGGCCGTTGCGCGGATTCTGGTTCAGCTCGAGGTTGCCGGGGGTGAAGTCGGGCTCGTCGACGCCGAAATTGTTGATGCCGTTGGGTTCGGAGCCGAGGAGGGAATTGTCGCCGAAATTGACGAGCGTGACGGGCATGCCGCTGCTGAAATGCGTGATGCCGGAAAGCTGCCAGCCTTCGTTCCAGCGATTGGCATGGCGGAAGAGGCGTTCGAGCGGAATTTCGTAACCGTAGCTGACGACGAAGTTGTGCGTGACGTCGAAGGCCGACAGCGCCTTGCTCAGTTTCGGGTCGATGGGATTAATTTCTTCGCCGAGGCTGGAGGATTGGTCCTGGGATTTGCTGTAGGTGTAGCCGGCCAGAATGTTCAGGCGCTTGCTGGTATGGCGCAGTGTGACCTGCAGCGCGTTGTAGTTGGAATCTCCGATGGTGGCCTGGTTGGCGTTGCTCCCGAAGTTGCAGCCGAGCGTCACGTCGCGCGTGCACTGTACGGTGGTGGTCCCATCGGCCAGCAGGTAGGGCGAATCCTCACCGAAAGGCCCGCAGGGAACCTGGCCGGGGGCGAGACTCGCGGGATTGCTCAACTCCAGGCAAAGCTGGGGATTGCCGGGATTCGCTTCCTCGAGCACGAGCAGGCGATGGCCTTGCGTGCCGACGTAATTCAGGCTGAGCACGGTATTGGCGCCGAAGCCGCGCTCGAGCGAGAGCATGTATTCCTCGGTGTAGGGAATCCGGTTCGTGACGGGATAGTTCGGCAGGCCGGTGATGGGCTCGAACTGCGACCAATCGATCGTGTCGTCCGGGTGCCGGGCGCTGGAATCGAGCGGAGCGAGCGTGACGGGGAAAACCTGCGGAATGGGCGTGCCGGTGGCGGCGGTGACGAAGGGAGTGGAGAAGAGCGGCGGCGCGGGGCTGGTGTAGGTGGTGCCGTAGGGCGCGTTGGCGCTCATTACGCCGATGGTGAGCGCTTCGATCGCGGTGTAGAACATGCCGTAGCTGGCGCGGATGCTGGTCTTGCCCGGACCGCCGAGAATTTTCGCGAGCCAGCCGTCGCCGGTGGCGGACGGGGAATACGCGAGGCCGATGCGCGGCGCGAAATCGCGATTGCCCGCGGGCGCAAGCGTGCGCGAGACACCGGGATCGGTGGGATAGAGGATGCCGGCGGGCGCGCCGGGAAAGACGACGGATTGCGCGCCGGGCACGAACGTGGCGATCTGGTTGTTGGTCTCGTACCAGGGCTCGATGCGGTCCCAGCGCAGGCCGTAGTTCAGCGTCAGGCTGCGATTGATGCGCCAGCTATCCTGGCCGTAGAGGCCCACATACTTATTGCGGCCATGAAAGGGCTGCAGCTGGCTCTGGTTGTACTGGCTGGGGATTCCCAGCAGGAAATCGGCGAAATCGGAGCCGGTTTCCGTGCCGAAGAAAAGAAAGCTGCCGTTGAATTGCGCGATGGCGTTGACGTTGACCTGGTCGTAGTGGAATTCAGCGCCGAATTTCAGCGAGTGCGTGCCGATCACCTTCGAGAAATTGTCGAGCGCCTGAAACGTGTTGCCCGCCTGATGCAGCTCGTTGGTGTTGGTGCCGAAGGTGAAGCTGTTGAAGCCGACGCTTTCGACTCCCACCGTCTTCGGCGAAAGCGGCACGATGCCTTCCGAGCCCGCGCCGGTGACGAAGCCCTGCGACGCGAGGCTCACTCCCACGCCGCCCACGGGTTTCCCCAGATCGTTGGCGTCGCGCAGATAGCTGAAATGGAATTCGTTCACCGCCGTGGCGCTGAGGGTCTTCGTATCGCCCAGGTCGATCAGCTGCGAGCGGCCGGTGTAGAGCGCGTTGAAGCCGGGCACGTTGGCGCCGCCCTGCGCGACCGGATACGGATTGTTCTGCGACCAGTCGTCGAGGAAATAGTAGGCAGAAAGCAGGCCGAAGCGCGTATTGCCGTCGAGCCGGTAGGCGCCTTTGTCGTCACGCAGCGTCTCATTGAAGGCGGAAGTGGAGAATGTGCCGTTCGCGTTCGTCGGCTTGGGAATGTATTGCAGCAGGTTTTGCGCCGGCAGCGACCAGACGGACATCGGAATCACGGCGCCGGGAAAAACGCAGGTGGAGCTGGTGCAGCCGGGCGTGTAGTACGGCTCGCCCGCGGAGACCGGATACTTCAGTTCGGAGGCGAGCGTCGATGCGATGGCCGGGCCGCTGACGGTCGTAGGAACGACGTTCCCTTCCGCATCTGTCGTGACGAAGGAACTGGCCAGGTCAGAGAGATTGCCGGTGCGATCGGCGAGCGAGGGCACCGGAATCTGCCCAGTGTCGACGCCCTGCGTCAGGCGCGTGCCCTGGTAATCGCCGAAGAAGAATATTTTCGATTCGCGGATCGGACCGCCAAACGTGCCGCCAAACTGGTTTTGGTCGAACGCGCCGCGCGTGGGCGAAAAAAAGTTGCGGGCGTCGAGGCCGGTATTGCGGACGAATTCGAAAAGGTCACCGTGGAAGTCGTTGGTGCCGCCCTTGGTGACCACGTTGATCTGGCCGCCGCTGAATTCGCCATATTCCGCGTCGAAATTGTTCGTGAGGATCCGGAATTCGGCGATGGAATCGAGATTGGGAATAATCGCGGCGCCCATGTTGACGTCTTCCTCGACGTCGCTGCCGTTCACCAGAAAACTGTTGGCGAACTCGCGCTGCCCGTTGATGGAAATCGTGCCGGGATTCAGATCGCCGGAGGGCGCAAGCACGCTGGCGCCCACGTCCTGCACCGTGTCGGACGTGATCGAAGTCGTCGGCACGACGCCGGGCTGCAACGCCAGCAGGTCGGTGAAGCTGCGGCCGTTGAGCGGCACGGACGTGATCTGCTGCGCGGTGATGACTTCACCCATTTGCGTGCTGACGGTGTCCACGTGCAACTGATCTTCGGCCACGGTAATGACGTCGGAATGCGCACCGACTTCGAGAACGGCGTCGATGGTCAGCGCGCTATTGGCATCCATGTTGACGCCTGTGCGGCGATACGGCTTGAAGCCGGGCGCATCAATCTGCAGGTCGTAGCGGCCTACCGGAAGGCTGGGGAACGAATAGTTTCCCTTGTCGTCGGTAACGACAGACTGGCGGATGCCGGTGGCGGTGTCGATTGCTTCGACGGTCGCCCTGGCGACCACGCCGCCGGCCGGGTCGGTGACCGTACCGGAGATGCTGCCGCCTACGCCCGCCCACGCGACGGCGGCGGAAATTGCGACCATGGCGACGACGGCGAAGATCTGAAGCGAACGGCTGCTGCGAAGGCGGCGCGATGCGAGGTCCGACACTGGACGATTCTCCCGTAACACCCGGGGCCTGACGGCCGACGAAACCTGGTCTGGCGCGTTGTGGCGGCGATTGAGTTCTCGTTGGATCGATTGCAGGCGCTTACCGGCGCTTGCCGAGAGGTTTCAACGCGGGCTCTGATTTAGTTAAAAGATTCTTACAACTGCCAAATAGAAAAACCGGATGACGTACTCGCTTCTGGGTCTTTCCAGTTGTCAATGTCTAACAACTAGAAGAGATATTCAACTCCAGTTGTCAAGGTGTGTCAACAGGGAAATTGTGAATCTTTTGTAACGCTCGGCCAGAGCAACAGAGCAAAGCTTTACCGCAGAAACGCAGACGGCGCAGAGAGAGCCGGAGGCTGGAGACGGCTCAGAACTCGTCGTCTTCCTGGGGCTTCAGTTTCGTGGTTTTGAGCGCGATGCGGAAATCGCGGGAGCGGACGCCTGCGAGGATCTGGCGGCGGGCTTCGGCGGAGAGAGACTCGGGGCCGATGACGCCGGCAGCGTCGCGGGGGAAATGTTTGACGAAAATGGCGGCGAGGTGGGCGGTGGCGTACGCGATGGGGGTGGAGATCAGACCGCGCTGGCGGATGGTGTAAAGAGTGGGGAAGCTCGCATCCCAGCGGAGCATCAGCGGGCGGTCGTCCTTCGCGCCGCGCACCACGACGGCGGCCGCGAAGCGTGCATTTTCGAGGACGCCTTTGCGGATGAGCTTGGCGACGCGACGTGGCGTGAGCGTTTCGGGGAAACGCTTGCGAACGATGCCGGCCGAGCGGTTGAGCTTGCCCTGGCGATACCAGCGGCGGAGGCGATCGAAATCGTTGCCGCCGATTTTGGCGTCCACGTCGCGGGCCGGAATCACGTAAGGCAGCATGCAGACTTCATCCTGCGCCGCGAGATAGACGGGCACTTCGCCGATGGGCGGAGGGAAGCGGAAGAGCTCGCGCTCGTCAAAACGCTTGGCCAGCGAGAACTTCCCGTGGCGGTAGACGCGGGGACGCGAAATGGCTTCGTCGTAGGCGACGTCCGCCGACCAGGTGGAGACGGGATCGCTGCTTTCCGTGCTTTCGAAGAGCCGGATCTGCACGGATTCGACGGCATCGAGCATTTCCGCGCCGCGCTGGGCGAGCAGGTTCGTGAGTCCCGGCGCCACGCCCGCGCAAATGAGCGCGGCGCGATTTTTTGCCGCGAATTGTTTATCGAATCGAAACTGCTCGGGCCGGAACGGGTGGTGGACGAGGTGCGAATTCAGATCGAGGTAATGCGCGCGCAGGCGCAGCGCCGAGCGCAGGATGATTTTGTTGAAGACGGCGGGAGAGGCGTTGATCAGCAACTGCGCGCCGCGCCCGGCGCGGACGATGGACCACAGGTTGCGGGCGTTGGCTTCGACGATCTTGATCTTGGATTTCTTGCCCAGGAAATGACGGGCGCGGCCGGGATCGCGGTCGCCGCACCAGACGCTGTGTCCCTGGCGTTCAAGAAGTTGCGCGAGAAGGGAGCCCGTGCCGCCCGCGCCGAGAACGAAGATGCGCATCGGTGGGAAACTGTAGCATATCCGGCTTGCGTGACAATGATTTGCGCCCGGCGGTGTGCGCAGGTGGAGCGGACGGTGCGGCCGGCGGCGTGATACACGAATTCCTGTAAATCACCCCGTCAATCCTGTAGGAAAGAGCGACCGCGAGGCGAGCAGTAATTTCGCGGGAACTAGTACCTCGGCTGGAGTCCTCCCCTTTCGTTTCAATCATTTAGCGCGGCGCGATTTGGCAAGCGCGTTGCGTTTTACCCCGTTGGCTGCGACCCCACAGCTCGTTTTCTCGTTCATAGGAGGGTAGCCATGTTTGACGAAATGATTGTTTCGGGTCAGACCGGCGAAATGGCGCACACGCACAAGCCGTGGTCTGTGGGCATTTCGTTGATTCTGGAGGCGGGAATTCTGGCGATTCTGCTGCTGATCCCGCTGATCTACACGCAGACGCTGCCGGCGAGTGTGACGAGCACATTCCTGCTCGCGCCGCCTCCGCCCGCGCCACCGCCTCCGCCGCAGCAAGCGGTGGTGAAACAGGTCCAGACGAAAACGTACCAGGCGAATCCAATGGTGGCGCCGACGGTGATCCCGAAGCAGGTGGAGATCGCCAAGGACGAAGCGCCGCCGGCCATTGCGCCTTCCGATGCCGGAGTCGCGGGCGGAACCGGCGATGTGCTGGGAGGTATCGGGACGGGCGCGGCGCCTCCACCGCCTCCGCCAGCGGCAGCTCCCGCACGGATTAAGGTGGGCGGCGCGGTGCAGGCTGCGTCGCTGGTGAAGCAGGTCACGCCGGACTATCCGAGCATCGCCAAGACGGCGCACGTGTCCGGCACAGTGACGCTGCACGCGATCATCTCCAAGGACGGCTCGATCGAAAGCTTGCAGTTCGTATCCGGGCCGGCGCTTTTGATGGCGTCGGCGATGAGCGCGGTGAAGGAGTGGAAGTACAAGCCGACGATGTTGAACGGACAGCCAGTCGAGGTGGATACCACCGTGCAGGTGGTTTTCTCGCTGGGCTAGGACGAGAGGCCATCAACCGTCCCTCCGGGACTTGGCTCGTCGTGGCGCGGCGTACCCGGCACTTCGTGCCGGGCTAATAACAATCGCCGCTCCGCGGCTTGCCTTTCGGCGTCGACCCTGTCCCCCTTGCGGAGAGTACAAGCGAAGAAAAAGTGGCCTGTACCTGTGCCCGTTGAGTAACGGACTAAGGTGATCGCCGTATATTTTCGGCGGTGGCATTGAGAGATATTGGGAGCCCCAACCCTCTACTCGATCCCTGGAGTGGGGCCTGTGTCCGCGTTGCGCATTTTGATCGTCGACGACAAACCCAGCGTTCGGGCGGGGGTGCGGCTGCTGCTCGAGACGCACTCGGACTGGCAGATCTGCGGGGAGGCGTCGGACGGAATTGAAGCGGTGGAGAAAGCAGCGGCGCTACTGCCCGATATCATCCTGCTCGATATCTCGATGCCGAAAATGGATGGCCTGCGGGCGCTTCCTCTGATCAAGGAAGCGTCACCCGGATCGCAGGTGGTGGTGCTGACGCTGCACGAGTATCTGGAAACCGCGCGGCTGGCGGCCCAAGCCGGCGCGGCGGCGTACGTGACCAAATCGCTGCTGATCGAGCTGATCCCGACGCTCGAGGCCCTGCGGCCGGGAGACAGCATCGTCTGACCTGTTTTGAGCGCGCGAGTTTGCCCAGCCGTCCGAAGCAAAATACGGAGGCCATATGACACGCAGAGTCCCGAAAGAGAAACCGGTTCGGCAGGCCGCAGCGCACCCGCGGCATCGCAACGCCAAACGCCATCCCGCCGAGCATCCTTCGCTATGGGCTGAGCTTTCGAAGAAGTGGTTTCGCAACATCACCGTGGAATAGGCAGCGTGAATGCGGCGTGAGCGTGCAGATAAGTGTTTCCTAAACTCGGTTTAGTGAGCGGCGCTCACGTTTCATTGACAACGCGCAAACCGGGCGGGTATCATTTCTGCGATATCGCATCGAGCGTGGATGCGATATTCCCCTTCTTTGCTCTAGCCCCAGCAGGTTGGAGTAGCCGAGGCCAAGCTCCCGGCAAAAGAGGCTGGAATCCGCACGGAGGCCGCACTTCATGTCACCCGAAAACGACAACAACCTACAACCATCGGCAGTCGATAACCCAAACGCCGAGCACGAACCTGTTCACCCGGTTACGGAATCTCCCGCAGTGATCCCGCAGCAAGCGGCGGCAGGAGCGGCCACAGCGGTGGTCCGCGCGCCCGCCCCCCCGGAACCTATTCCAGCAGCAGACGAAGCTGCGACCCCGGCCGCAGAAACAGCAGAAGCGCCGGTCGCGGCCTCCGAAGCTGCGCCCGCGCCCGAAGCTCCCGCAGCCACCGAGGAAAGCACGGACGCTGAGTCCACCGAGACGATGGACCAGCTGCTCGACCAATTTTCGACGCCGGCCGGCGCCAACGAAGGCGAGATTTTCGACGGTCGCGTGCTGGCGGTGACGGACGCCGGAGTGGTGGTCGACGTCGGAGGAAAATTCGAAGGCCTGGTGCCCGCGCAGGAGTTCCTGGATTCGGGTGAGCCGATCGAATTCGGCGAAGGGCAGACCATCGAGGTTGAGCGGCTGCACGATCGCAAGGACGGCTACGTGCTGCTCTCCTACGTGCGCGCGCATCGCCGGCGCGTCTGGGAGCGCATCGAGAAATCGTATCGCGAGCACGCCACCCTCACCGGCAAAGTGACGGAGCGCATCAAGGGCGGCCTGGTGGTGAATATCGGCGTGCGTGCGTTTTTGCCCGCTTCGCAGATCGAGCTGCGCCCGGTGCACGACCTGGAATCCTGGAAAGATCGCGAGATCGAAGTCCGCGTGCTGAAGCTGAATCGCAAGCGCGGCAACGTGGTGGTGAGCCGCCGCGCGATTCTGGAAGAAGAACAGAAGGCCATGCGCGACGCGCTGGCCGGCACTTTGACGGAAGGCGCGGTAGTGACCGGCAAGGTGAAGAACGTGACGGACTACGGAATTTTTGTGGACCTGGGCGGCATGGACGGCCTGTTGCACGTGAGCGACCTGGCCTGGGGCCGCGCACCGCATCCGAATTCGGTGGTGAAGCCGGGCGAAGATATCGAAGTCCAGATCCTGAAATTCGACAAGGAAAAGCAGCGGATTTCGCTGGGCCGCAAGCAGCTGCTGCCCGATCCCTGGGCGACGGTGCCGGAGCGTTTCCCGGCGGGAACGAAAACGAAGGGGAAAGTCGTCGGCGTGACCGACTACGGCGTGTTCGTGCAGATCGAGCCGGGCGTCGAGGGACTGGTGCACGTAAGCGAGATGAGCTGGTCGAAGCACGTGAAGCACCCGTCGAAAATGGTGAAGGTGGACGACGAGGTCGACGTGGTGGTGCTGGATGTGAAGACCGACCAGCGGCGGATTTCCCTGGGCATGAAGCAGCTGCTGCCCGATCCGTGGGAAGCGGCGTCGCAGAAATATCCAGTGGGCACGATCGTGAGCGGCAAGATTCGCAATCTGGCCGAGTTCGGCGCGTTCGTCGAGCTGGAAGAAGGCATGGAAGGGTTGATTCATATCAGCGACGTGAGCTGGACCGAGCGCGTGAAGCACCCCAGCGAGAAATTCAAGAAGGGCGAGACGGTCGAAGCCAAGGTGCTGAAGGTGGATTCGCAGAACCGGCGCCTGTCCCTGGGCATCAAGCAAATTAATGATATCTGGGCCAACTGGTTCAGAGACCACAAGCTCAACGAAATCATCAAAGGCAAAGTGGCGCGCACAACGGATTTCGGCGCCTTTGTGGAGCTCGCCGAAGGAATCGAGGGGCTTTGCCACGTATCGGAAATCGAGGAGCGCCGCCCGAAAGGCGAGCGCGACAAGGCTCCGAAGGGGCCGCGGGACGCCCGCGTCACCGCCGTGCTGACCGTGGGCAACGAGTACGATTTCAAGATCCTTCGCCTGGAGCCCGAGCAGCGCAAGATCAGCCTGAGCTTCCGCGCCGCGCAGAAACAGGCCGAGCGCGAGGAGATCAAGTCGTTCACCAAGACGACCAAATCGTCACCCACGGCGACGATCGGCGACGCCGTGCGAGCCAAGCTCCAGCAGCAATAGGGCGGCCCGGAAACCGGGCTAACACCAGAGAAATATTGTGTTTACCTTGCGGTCGCTTTGCGGTTGTGCCAAGATTCTCACTGGCGTCCAGCCCCGTCGCGCAGTCGGTCAGGTAACTTGAAGTCGCGAGAGGAGGCTCTCATCCGATGGCAGAAGCTGCGGGAGAGCAAAACAAGGAACATACGATGACCAAGGCGGACCTCGTCGAAGAGGTCACCCGGGTCACCGAACTGCCGCGCAAGGAATCGGAGCAGGTCGTCGAGACCATCTTCGAGAGCATCATCGCGGCGCTGCAGGCCGACGACAAAATCGAAATCCGCGGATTCGGCAGCTTCCGCACGCGCCAGAGGCGCGGCCGGACCGGGCGGAATCCCAAGACCGGGGCAAAAGTGGAAGTCCCGCCGAAGAAAATTCCTTTTTTCAAGCCCAGCAAAGAACTGAAGGACTACGTCAACAATCCGGGCGGATCCGGCTCGTAGGACCGCGCGGATGGATTATCTTTGGACGCCCTGGCGGTACCGCTATATCGCCGATGCGTCAAAAGATGAACGCTGCATTTTCTGCGACGCGCTCGGCGCCGACGACGACCGCAAGACCCTGATCGTTTTTCGCGCCGCGAAAAATTTCATCATCCTCAATCGCTATCCCTACACCAGCGGCCACGTGATGGTGGTGCCCTACGAACATGTGGGCGATCTCGGCAGCGCCGATCCGGCCACGCTTTCTGAAATGATGTCGCTCGCGCAGCGCGTGCAAGGGGCGCTTGGCAAAACCTATCGACCGGAGGGCTACAACCTTGGCATGAACCTCGGTCGCGCCGCCGGCGCGGGCGTCACCGGCCACATTCATTTGCATGTGCTCCCGCGCTGGGGCGGCGACGGGAATTTCATGACGGTGGTCGGCGAGACCCGCGTAGAACCCGAAGATTTAGCCACGACCTACGACCGCCTGCACAAAGCCCTCACGGCTTCGTAGTTAGATTCCATCCCCACTAGCGGCCCTGCACTCGAGCGCCAAGAATCATGCTTCGATCCTGGAAATCGGAATCCTTCGAGACGATCGCGTAATCGCGCTCTTTGGCGTACTGCCAAACGCTCAAGTCGTCCGCGCTGCCCAACCCACACTCGTGCACGTGCGCAGATTCGGGATAAATGTCAGAGAGGGCTACGGCCAGTCTTGGCGAGAGGTTCTCGTCGAAAAGAAGTTTCCCGCGCTCGAAATTTCCAGCTTGCGTTCACGGTCAGCGGCGTAGGCCAGGCAGGCGAGAATGTCTTCTTCAGTCAAGAACGGCAGTTCGCGCAGGATATCGGAGTGGGACATGCCCGAGGCGAGTGACTCGAGCACATCGTACACCGTGACACGCAGGCCGCGGATGCAAGCCTTCCCGCCGCGCTTGCCCGGCTCCACGGTGATGATGTTCGAGTAATCCATACCCCACGATATTCCAAAACCGTCAGCGCGACAAGAACCCTCACCCCGCCCCGCTTCTATCCGTAATTCGGCGGATTCACCGACTGATCCATCCCCATGGTCTTCTGCCCGCCGGGCTGCACCTTCACGTTAATCAAACACGGCTCGTTCGAAGCAAACGCGCACTTCAGCGCCGGCTCCAAATCTTCGGCGCGATCCACCGCCTGCGCCCGCAAACCATACCCCTGCGCCAGTTTCACCGATTCAATCCCGGGAATATCGATCCCCGGCACGTTGTTCCCCACGCGCGTGAAATCGCGAAAGCCCTTCAGCGCCGAATAATTTCCGTTGGCGACCACCACGAAAATCACCGGCGCCTTGGAATTCGCCGCCGACCAGAGCGCCTGGACGGAATATTGCAGTGAACCGTCGCCGACGGTGCACACCACGCGGCGATTCGGATTCGCCAGTTGCAGGCCGACGGCGGCGGGAGCGGCGAATCCCAGAATTCCGGTGCGCACGGAAAAAAAAGAGCCGGGCCCATCGAGCTGCAAATAGCGATCCAGATCGCCCTTCGACGACGGGCACTCCTCCGCAACAATTGCATCCCGCGGAATCAGCCGGTTCAATGTGTGAAACAAATACGCGCACGTCATCGGCTCCTCAACCGCCGGCGCCGGCGGTTTCGCGCGCGGGACAACTTCGCGATTCGCGGCTTTCACGCGGCTTCGCAGATATTCCGCGGCGAATTTCAGATCGCCGACGATGCTGGAGCCGGCGAGCGCCGTCGAAGCGTCCTGCGGCGAATTCGTGATTTGGAAAAGCTTCGTTCCGGGAGCGATGGGATCGCCGGGCACGAACGCGTAGTAGAGGAAAACCGGCGCGCCCAGCACGATCACCGTGTCGTAGTCCTTCAACTGATCGGCCAGAGGCTTGCGTGCGGGAAGCAATCCGCCGCGGAGCAGGCGGTGGCTTCGCGGGAAGGCCCACCGGGAGGCGATCGGCTCGGCGTAGACGTCCGCATTCAGCTTTTCGGCCAGCGCGACCACTTCCGCATTGGCGCCATCCTCCTCGATCTGCGCGCCGGCGATCAGAGCGAGCTTCTTGCTCGCGTCGATGGCCCGGACCACGTCATCGAGCGCCGCCGGATCGGGCAGGACGGTGTGCGTCACGTGCCGCGCGGCCACCGGCTCGCAGGGTTTGTTCCAATCGTCCATGGGAATCGAAATGAACACGGGACCGCGCGGCGGCTGCATCGCCAGGTAGTATCCGCGCGCAATCGCCGCCGGCACGTCCTCCGCCCGCAGCGGTTCGCAGGACCATTTCACGTAGGGCTTCACCACTTCCGCCGCGCGGCTCACTAGAAAAGGTTCGCCCATAAGCTGGCGTCGATCCTGTTGCCCGGTGGTCACCACCAGTGGCACATGCCCCGCCAGCGCGTCGATCAGCGCCGAAAGCCCGTTGCCGGCGCTCGCGATCGAATGCAAATTCACAAACGCCGCCTGGTTCCGTCCGAGGGCGTAGCCGAGCGCCATGCCCGCGGCGGCGCGCTCGTGCAGCGCCAGCACGTACTCGAAATCCGCCGGCATATCCTTCAGAAACGGCAGCTCGCTCGACCCGGGATTGCCGAAAATCTTCGTCATCCCCAGCTCGCGCAATAAACCGAACGTCACTTCGCGGACAGTCGGCACTCCGTGAAACCTCCCGTGAATTTCACCCGAATCGAAATATACAACGAACCGGCGGGCTTTCGCCCGAACCTACGGCAATCCCAATCGCTTTGCCATCGCTTCATACCGCGGATCGCCGTGCAATGGATCGAAGACTCGGTGACGCCGAAGCCAGATCAGCCACGGTGAGTTTTCGGCGCAGGCCTTATCCAGCCACTGGAACGCTTCATCATTGTCTCCCAGTTGCGCGTAAACCCGCGCGAACGCCATCGGCGACACGTAACCCTTCTGCGCCCTTGTTTTCAGAAACGCCAGCTGCAGTTCCAGCACTCCGCGATAGCCGCTCGCCGCGAATGCTTTCGGCACTTGCGCCGCAAATTCCCGGTGGCCTTGCTGTCGCTCCGCTTTGGCAAATTCTTCGCTCCATTCTTTCGTCCGCCCTTGCCCCAGCAGTGCTTCGGCCAGCAACTCGTGCATCCCGTCACTGTCCGGCAAAGCCGCCATCCGCTGGCGAAGGTCCGCTTCCGCCTCCCGGTAATGTCCGAATGCGATCAGCAACCGCCCGATTCCCCACGGCCGCGCGAATGGATCGAGCTCTTGCGATTTTCGCTGTTCCGCCAGCGCTTCGTCCTCGCGGTTCATGGCCGTCAGGATATAGCCATACAGATGGTGCGCTTCCGCGTAGTTCGGGTTCAGCTCGATGGCTCTCTTCGCTTCCGTTTCCGCGGCTCGAAAATCCCGCCGGTAGAACATGTCGCTCGCGGCCATCGAGTTGTGCGCTTCCGCCGATGAGTCGTCCAGTTCCAGCGCTTTCCTGGCCGCTTCCGCTCCTTTCGGCAGCGCCACCACCGGATCCAAAATCTCGCTCGCCGAACTTCCGCCGTAATAATCCGCCAGCCCGCTGTACGCCGCCGCGTAGTCCGGTTGCAGCTGAATCGCCTTCTCGAACATTTCGCGCGAATGTTCCGCATCCTCGTCCACGCCATACCACGCGTACCGCCCCTGCAAATACGCGTCGTGCGCTTCGGGCGAAATCGCTCGCGCCGGTTTCGGCGACGGCGCGCTGTTGCTCACTTCCTTCGCCACGCTGGTCGCCAGCTCCTGCTCGAGGTCCAGCAGGTCGCTCGCGTCGCGGATGTAGCTCTGCGCCCACAGGTGCGTGTCGGACGCGGCCTGAATCAATTGCACCGTCACGCGGATTTTCCCGCCCTGATTCAGCACCGACCCTTCCAGAATTCCGTCCACGCCCAGCTCGCGCGCGATCTCCGGCAGCGGCCGGTGCACGCCCTTGTACTGCATCACCGACGTGCGCGAAATCACCCTCAGCCCTTTCGCCCGGGCCAGCTCGGTGATCAATTCGTCCGTCATCCCGTCGGCAATGTATTCCTGCGACCGGTCGCCCGAAAGATTTTCCAGGGGCAGCACCGCGATGGACGTGATGCCGGCGGAGTTGGCCGCCGGCGGCTTTGCGCCCGGACGCCGCATGCACATCACCGCCGCCAGCAGAACGCAAAGCGCGAGAGCGATTGCTGCGAAAAGCGTTACGCGGGAACGCTGGCGAGTTCCTGTCGCCGCCGGTTCGCTCCGCGCCTCGGACCGGGGTTCCATCGCCGGGACCGTGGCCGCATCCGCGTCCACCGTCGCAGGCGCTTCCGCCACTCGTTGAATCTCGCCGATGAACCGGTATCCGCGCTTGGGCAGCGTCTCGATGAACCGCGGGCTCTCCGCCGAATCGTTCAGCGCCTCCCGCACCTTGTTCAGCGCCGCGGCCACGCCATGGTCAAAATCCACGAAAGTGTCCGTCGACCACAGCGCCCGAGACACTTCATCTCGCGTCACCACTTCGCCGGCCCGCTCGATCAGTAGCGCCAGCAATTGGAAGGGTTGGGCCTGCAGGCGGATTTTTCGCCCGTGTTTCCGCAATTCCCCGGCCCGCAGGTCCAGCTCGAATCGGTCAAAGACGATTCGGCTGCTCCTTACTTTCCCCGCCGGCGTGGGCATGGGCGCACTCTCGGTTCTTCGAAGAAGTCGGTCGATCCTAGCAGCCGCCCA
>Ga0335085_10002769_pt1 | contig 31929 bp, 27 predicted proteins | sample Lox_Sample_45_FD_206712 | JGI IMG/M metagenome (GOLD analysis project Ga0335085, IMG submission 206712) | Soil microbial communities from Loxahatchee National Wildlife Refuge, Florida, United States - Lox_Sample_4.5 | ecosystem: Environmental > Terrestrial > Soil > Wetlands | place: USA... | reverse complement strand
CGCTGGTTCTTGATATAGGCGATCGTCGGCTTCACCTGCGACACGCCGATGCTGAACGATCCATACCCTTCCTGCCATTCGAAGGCGGGCGTGAACGTCGCCCGCATCCTCTTGGAGGAGCCGGCTTTAATGAGCTGCACGCCCTTGGCGACCGCGGTCGTCCCAGGTAGCGAGAGCAGCAGGTGCACGTGGTCCTCGCTGCCGCCGATGGCCAGCGCCTTCATGCCGTTCTTGCGCGCGATCCCGCCCATGGTGTCCGGGTTCTGAGCCCCTTGGGCGATTGGCAATAGCCCAGGACGAGCGCGCTGGGCGCGCGAAGTCCTGGGTAAGCGTGAAAGAGAGATTCCAGTCCCGAAGGGACGATTGAAAGGTTTGGGCCGCTCCAGGCGGCCCTCACAGCAGGACGCTGATCGTGTAGGACGTGATCGAGATGGCCGCATCGGCCATCATCGCCAGGAGGAGCGCCGCTACGAAACGGCCACCGCTGCGCAGCCGCTCCGGGGGAATCTGCGCCCGCCTTACCACCACGGTATGCGCCCACTGGTCGCCGTAGCGCTGGTGCTGCGGGGATCTCTGCATCGCCAGGTAAGCGACGATGCCGAAGGCGATGGCGTCCACCTGGTAAGCTAGCGAGCGGATGAGCGCCGGCCCCACGCGGCAGGGCGAGCCGTCTTCCTGCGCCACCACCATACCCAGCGCCAGCTTCCCCATCGTGCTTCCATGGAGGCCCTCACAAACAGTGTGGTAAGCCACCTGCCCCAACAGGGCCGCCGCAAACCTGAGGGCCAACATCCCTTGCAGTTTCACCAACAGCGGTTGCACCGGGACGTGGCTTATCGCCGCGACGATCCCCAGGATGACGCCAAAGGTGAACTGCGCGCCAAAGTTGGCCACGTAGTGCACGATGAGGTCGATCAGGCGCGCCCCCACCCGCGGCCAGAAGGGGACACCCTCCAGGACCCCGGGCTGGACAGCGTAGCCCCCGAAGGACAATGTCGGGAGCGGCGGCGGGACGGGCGCGGCTGAGGGCGACGACATAGGAGCGGCCATTATGTCCCTCCCGCGCCCCTTGTCAACCGTTGCGGGCAACCCCGGCCGCGCCCGCGGTGTCTATCCCGGTGAGCACATTCGCGGCGGATTGGATACACTGCTCAGGGAGCCGGCATGAAGAAGCTGCGAGTGGGCGTGTTGTTCGGCGGGCGTTCGGGCGAGCACGAGGTCTCGCTGCTCTCCGCGGCCTCGGTCATCGAGGCCATCGACAAGTCCAGGTACGAAGTCATCCCCATCGGCATCACCAAGGAAGGGCGGTGGCTGACCTCGGCGCACGCCGAGCGCCTGCTGCGCGGCGAGAAGCCCGCCGTGCCCGAGCGCCACCTGCGCGCCGGCGATCCCGCCGCCACCCCCGAAGCCGCGCTGTTGGCCTCGGGCGAGGGCGTGATCGTGCCACCCGTGCCGCCGGCGCCGGGCGCCGACGATTCCCAGTCGCTCATCCCCTTCCAGAGCAACAGCCATCCCGCCGCTCACGCCGTCAACGTGGACGTCATCTTCCCCGTGCTGCACGGCACCTTCGGCGAGGACGGCACCATCCAGGGCCTGCTGGAATTGGCCGACATCGCCTACGTGGGCGCGGGCGTGCTGGGCTCGGCCGCGGGCATGGACAAGGACGTCATGAAGCAGCTCTTCCGCGCGGCCGGGCTGCCCATCGTCCGCCACCTCACCTTCCTGCGCGCCGACTGGCAGCGCGATCCCGCCCGTGTGCGCCGCGAGGTCGGCAGGAAGCTCAAGTGCCCGCTCTTCGTGAAGCCTGCCAACCTGGGCTCCTCGGTGGGCATCACCAAGGCGCACGGCCCGGACGAACTGGCCGCCTCGCTCGACGAGGCCGCGCGCTACGACCGCAAGCTCATCGTCGAGGAAGCGGTGGGCGGCAAGAAGCACAAGGCGCGCGAGCTGGAGTGCTCGGTGCTGGGCAACGACCTGCCCCAGGCCTCGCTGCCCGGCGAGGTCGTCCCCGGCAAGGAGTTCTACGACTATGCCGCCAAGTACCTGGACGAGGGCTCGGAGCTGATCATCCCCGCCCAGCTCACGCGCGCGCAGACCAAGCAGGTGCAGGAGCTGGCCGTGGCCGCCTTCCGTGCGGTGGACTGCTCGGGCCTGGCGCGCGTGGACTTCCTCATGGATCCCAGGAGCAAGAAGATCTACGTCAACGAGATCAACACCATGCCCGGCTTCACCTCCATCAGCATGTATCCCAAGCTGTGGGCGGCGACGGGAATCTCCTACTCCGAGCTGATCGGCCGGCTGATCGAGCTGGGCCTGGAGCGCCACGCCGACAAGAAGAAGAACCGCTACAGTCGCTAGGGTAGGGGACTGGCCTTGCATCTGAACAGACACGTGCGATGGTCTTTCTGGGCTGGGTTGCTTGGGATCGGCACGGCTACCGTACTTGTGATCCTGTTTCGCCTTTCTTTAAGTCCGACGATTTACGGGCTACTGGCTTCGGTGGATCGACTTGGAATGCTGGCCGCCTCTTCAGCAACAACACTGGTCTTCCCGGGCGATAGGATCATGTCTGACGGCCTCAGTGCGACGACGTTCTTTGACGTCGTGTTGATTTTGGCGACTGGGCTGCAGTCGGCTTTCTTAGGCGCCTGTGTCAGCTTCATTTCCAGAAGCAGACCAACAGCGCAGTAAAGAGGGCCTGGTTCCTCCTGCAGGACTTGCATCTCTCGCCTGCGTGCGGTAATATAACTAACTGGTTAGTTAAATCATGCGTTCCCCGAACACCATCGCGAAGAGGACCCGCCGGGGCTCGCGCGGCCAGCCCGAGCGGACCCGCGCCGCCATCCTGGACGCGGCCGTGCGCGAGTTCGCCCAGGAAGGCATCGCCGGCGCCCGCATCGACGCCATCGCCCGCCGCGCCCGGGTCAACAAGGCCCTGCTCTACTACTACTTCCGCGACAAGGAGCGGCTCTACGGCGCCGCCCTGGACCACGTCTTCAGCGGGCTGCGCCAGCGCATCTTCGCGGTGCTCGACCGGGGGCTGGGGCCGCGCCAGACCATCCTGGCCTGGGCGGGGGCGCACTTCGATTACGTGGCCGGCGCCGGCATCAATCCCGGCCTGCTCAGCCGCGAGATGATGCGCGCCGGCCGCCACGGCTCTCCCCACCTGCGCCGCCTGGCCCGTAACTACTTTCGCCCCGTCTCGCAGCGGCTCATCGCGGTGATGCAACAAGGCATGGACTCGGGAGAATTCCGTCGCGTCGATCCTCAGCACTTCTTGTTCTCGGTGATCTCGATGATCGTCTTCTATTTCAGCAGCGCGCCGCTGATGCGGCTGCTGCGCGGGGAGGACCCGTTGGCTCCGGCGCAGGTCGCGACCCGGCGCGCCGCGGTGCTCGACCTGATCGCGGCCGCACTTTTTCGCGAAGCCAACGGCCGGCCACGGCGCGCGTCCGCAGGGAGGCCGGCATGAGCGCGCGCAACAAGATCCTGATCCTGCTGGCCGTCATCCTGGCGGTCGCGGTGGGCTACTACTTCTATTCCACCGCCGGCAACAGCAACCTGGTGCTGGTGGGCACGGTGGACGCCAACCAGGTCATCGTCAGCGCCAAGATCCAGGGGCGCATCGAGAAGCTCACCGTGGACGAAGGCTCCGAGGTCAAGGAAGGCGACCTGATCGCGGTGCTCGACTCGGCAGAATTGAAGGCGCAGGAAGCCGCCGCCGCCGCCACCCTGGCCAGCCTGCGCGCCCAGGTGGGCCAGACCCAGGCCATGGAGGCCAGCACCAAGGGCTCGACCTCGAGCGACGTAGCCAACGCGCAGGCCCTGGTGCAGTCGACCCAGGCGCAGTTGCGCCAGGCCCAGGCCAACCTGGAGAAGGCGCAGGTGGATCAGCGGCGCATCGCCTCGCTGGCCGCCCAGGGCGTGCTCTCGCAGCAGGACAAGGACCACGCCGACGCCGACTACAAGGCGGCGCAGGCGGCGGTGCAATCGTTGCAGGACCAGGTACGCGCCGCGCAGGCTGCGCTGGCAGCCGCCATCGCCCGCACCCACCAGGCGCACGCCGCGGCCAGCACCGTAGCCGCCACCCAGGAGCAGATGGACGCCGCCCAGGCGCAGCGCGCCGAGGCCCAGGCCCGCCTCGCCTATGCCCAGGTGTACGCGCCGGTTTCCGGCATCGTCTCGGTGCGGGCGGCGCGCCAGGGCGAGGTGGTCAACCCCGGCGAGGCCATCGTCACCATCGTGGACCTGAACGACACCTGGGTGCGCGCCCCCCTGCCCGAGACCCAGGCGGTCAACATCGCCCTGGGCGACGTCCTCCGGGTACGCCTGCCCAACGGCCAGCTGCTCGATGGACGCGTCATCTTCAAGGCTCCGGAAGGCGACTTCGCCACCCAGCGCGACGTCAATCGCCAGAAGCGCGACATCAAGACCATCGTCCTCAAGCTCAAGATCGACAATGCCCAGAAGAAGTACCTCCCCGGCATGACGGCGGAGGTGCTGGTGCCGGCCTCCAAGCTGGTGGCGGAGAAGCGATGAGCGGCGTGGCCCCCATCGTGAACCAGGGCGGCGGCGACGGGCCCGTCACCATCGCGGTGGAGCACATCACCAAGCGCTTCGGCGACTTCACCGCCGTGGACGACATCTCCTTCGCCGTGCACGAGGGCGAGACCTTCGGCCTGCTGGGTCCTAACGGCGCGGGCAAGTCCACCCTCATCCGCATGATGACCACGCTCATCGAGATCACCTCGGGGCGCGCCGTCATCGCCGGCCACGACGTGAGCCGCGAGGCCGACCAGGCCCGCCGCCTCTTCGGCGTGATCCCCCAGGCCATGACCAGCGACCTCGACCTCACCGTGGACGAGAACCTGAACATCTACGCCAAGCTCTACGGCGTACCCGCGGAGGAGCGCCGGAAGAACATCGACCACCTGCTGGAAGTGGTGGACCTCACCAAGTGGCGCGACGCCCCCACCAAAACCCTCTCCGGGGGCATGCGCCGCCGCCTGGAGATCGCGCGCGGCCTGGTGCACAGCCCGCGCATCTTCTTCCTGGACGAGCCCACCACCGGGCTGGACCCGGTCTCGCGGGTGGCGGTGTGGGAGATGCTGGGCGCGATCCAGAAGCAGCGCAAGCTCACCGTGCTCATCACCACCCACTACATGGACGAGGCCGACCGGCTGTGCGACCGCATCGCCATCGTGGACCACGGCAAGCTGGTCGCCCTGGATTCGCCGGAGGCCCTGAAGAAGAGCATTCCCGGGGCCAGCGTCATCGAGGTGCACTTCGGCTCCGTCTCCGCCGGCTGGGACGCTCGCCTGCAGCGGCTCTCCGGGGTGCAGAACGTGCAGCCCCAGGGCGGCGACCACTACCACATCCTCTCCAACGACGCCGGGCGCACCACCACCGAGCTGGTGCAGGCGGCGCTGCAGGCGGGGGTGGAAGTGAAGTCGCTCTCCGTGCACGGCACCACCCTGGACGACGTCTTCGTGCACTTCACCGGGCGGCAACTGCGCGACGAGCAGGTCAAGGCCTACGCCTTCGTCATGCCCCCGCGCCCGGGGATGCGCCCATGAACCGGGTGTGGGCCATCGTGGAGCGCGAGATGCGCCGCTTCCTGCGCTCCCCGGCGCTGATGATGGTGTCGCTGGTCTTTCCCCTGGTGCAGCTCATCGTGCTGGGCAACGCCTTCGGGGGCAAGATCAAGGACGCGCGCGTGGCCATCGTGGACCACGACGGCGGCACCCAGGCGCTCAAGATCCGCGAGGCTTTCGACTCCATCCAGGCCAACGCCCGCACCCTGAAGCCCGTCTACTACAGCGACGAGCGGCAGGCGACCGAGGACGTGCGCAACGGCAAGCTGGCGGGCGCGGTGATCATCCCCCCGCAGTTCTCCCGCGACGTGTACGCCGGCAACCGCCCCCGCCTCGGCCTGGTGGTGGACAACAGCGACAACTTCATGTCCTCCACCTTGGAGTCGAAGCTCACCGAGCTGACCCAGGCGCTGAATGAGCCCCAGGTCGAGCCCCGCATGGTGCAGCAGATCTCGCTGGAGATCGTCGAGCTCTACCCCTACATCGAGTACATGAAATACCTGCTGCCCGGCTCCATCACCCTGGCCATGTTCGTCTCGGTGATGATCGGCGGGGGCATGCTCTACATCGACGACAAGGCGCGCGGCGTGCACGAAGGCTACCTGGTCACCCCCATCACCAAGCTGGAGCTGGTGATGGGCCTGAACCTGGCGGGGACGCTCAAGGCCATCCTCTCGGGCGTGGTCATCACCGTGATCGGCTCGCTCATCGCCGGGGTGAGCGCCATCTTCGATCCCGTGGTGCTGCTCTGGCTGGTGCTGCTGGTCACCGTCACCTCGCTGGCCTTCAATACCATGATGTTCCTGCTCATGGTGCGGGTGGAGGACCCGCTGGTGCCGCGCGCCATGTTCGGCATCCTCAACACCCTGCTCTTCTTTCCCTCCGGCTCCATCTACCCCATCGAGGCCTTCCCGGGGTGGCTGCGGGTGATCGCCCGGGTGGATCCTTTCACCTACGCGGTGCATGGGCTGAAGGCGCTGCTGCTCAAGGAAGTGGGCTTCGCCGCCATCGGCTTCGACCTGCTCTACCTGCTGCTCTTCGCCACGCTCATGATCGGCATCGCCACGCCCCTGTTCAAGCGCAGCCTGTGAAGGCCGGTCCAGATGATGACGGCGTCATCCGGAGCGGCCGTTCGGCCGCGAAGGATCTCGCGTGCCGCACGGGAGGACTACCGCAGCGGAGATCGTGGACAGTGCGCGCAAGATCCTTCGGCGCGAAGCGCCTCAGGATGACGCCCTCGGATGGCTGGCTTTCAATGACCCGATGACCCGATCACCCGATGACACAATCCATCCTGCGGTGTCTTTGGTAGTATGAGCACGGACCCCGCCATGCCCACCACCCTCTTCGAAGCGCCGCCCTACGATGCGCGGCGCGAGCATCGCCGCAAGGTGATGATCGGCGTGGCCGCCTTTGTCGTCCTGGTGGCGGCCTTCCTGGCGTGGGACTTCCGTTACTGGCCCGAGGAGCACGTGGTGGACAAGTTCTTCGCCGCGCTGCAGGCGCAGCAGTACGAGACCGCCTACGGCATCTGGCACGCCGACCCCGACTGGAAGCAGCATCCCGACCGGTTCAAGGCCTATCCCTACTCCGCCTTCTACCGCGACTGGGGACCGGGAGGCGACTGGGGCCTGGTGAAGAGCTACTCCATCGACGGCGCCGCGGTGCCGCCGGCCCCCGCCTCGGGTGTGGTGGTGGTGGTCACCGTCAACCACCGCGTGGAGCAGGCCCGCGTCTGGGTGCAGAAGAAGGACAAGAGCCTGAGCTTCTCGCCTATGTAGCGCGCGGAACGTGTGGCACACCCGCCCCGGCTGTGCTTCATTGGATTGTCATCCTGAGCGCGGCGAAGGAGCGAACGCGACCGAGCCGCAGCGAAGGGCCCCTATAGCTGGCCCAGCGCCTTTTCCAGCGACGCCTGATCCTCCACGTTGACGCACGTCTGGGCCCGGTCGATCTGTGGCCACCCCACCCAGTCTAAGGCGGGCCGCTGACGCACCGGCGGTCGTCCTTGAGGAGAGTGACCTGGGGCGCCGTCCCCTGGGCACGAATCTGCAATGCGGCGGCTGTTGCTGTCTTGTGACCGTCCTGGTAGATGACATTGCCGCAAGCCGTCAAGGTGTAGGTGGACCGATTGTAGAGGACGGCATCGGCGTGGATCGTGAGCAGGTTATAGGCGACCGTGACCGGTGTCCTGCGTGTGAGCCCCGTGTACCGAACGATTCCACGTTGCTCGCGGCGGCCCACGAACCACACCTGCAAGCGGTAGGGAAGCTCCTTGCTGGCTCCGGCGTCTTCCTCCAACCGGTAGATGCCGGTTGGGCCTCCCTGGCCTGCTGAGGCTGGTGGCCCCGTTCCGCCGGCAGACTCGTCCTTCAGCGTGTAAACGTCCACAATCGGGCAGACGTAAAGAGTAAAGTCCAGGTCGACTGTGGTTGCGCGCGGGAGGCTCAACGGCCCACGAGTGACCGGGCAGGAACCCCGGTCATCGCGAACTTCAACGCTGTAGTCACCCGCTGGAAGCTGGAGCACGTAGGTTCCTGCCTCCGTGGTGACCAAGCGGCGTTCTGCGTGCTTGCCACGGAAGAGAAGTATGACGTCCTTCATTCTCGCGCCGTTGATGTCGGTGACCACTCCATGAACCTCCGCGCTCTTGGCGGACGGAGGTTGGACCAAGGCCCGCGCAGAGGACACCACAGCCAGAGCGACCGCAGTCAGCGCGCAGAGGAGGCCCCGGAAACTTGCTGCTCGTCGCATGGTCAAATCCTCAACGCCCAGAACTTCAGTCGTCTCTTCGGGACGCTTCCTGTGGCCTAGCTACTAGCTCCGAAGCGCCCCACCGCTTTCTGCAGCGACGCCTCGTCTTCCACATTCACGCACGTCTGCGCGCGATCGATCTGGCGCATCAGGCCGCTGAGCACGCGCCCGGGACCGACCTCGACGAACGTCCGCACGCCCTGGGCGATGAGCAGCCGCATGGAGCGCTCCCACTCGACCGCGCCCGTGACCTGGCGGATGAGCGCGTCGCGCGCCTGCGCCGGATCGCTCACCAGCGCGGCATCCACGTTGCACACCACCGGGACTCCCACGCCGCGAAACTCGAGCGCCTTCAGGTCGGCGGCCAGGCGCTCCTGCGCCGGCCGCATCAGCGAGCAATGGAAGGGCGCGCTCACCGCGAGCAGGATGGCGCGCTTGGCGCCGCGCTGCTTGGCCAGCTCGGCAGCGCGCTCCACCGCCGCCTTGCTGCCCGAGATCACGATCTGGTCGGGGGAGTTGATGTTGGCGGGCTCGCAAACTTCCCCCTGCGCGGATTCGGCACAGATCTTCCTCAGCTCTTCCAGCGGCATGCCCAGGACCGCAGCCATGGCGCCCGCGCCCACCGGCACCGCCTCCTGCATGTAGCGGCCGCGCTGGCGGACGGTGCGCAGCGCGCCGGCGAAGTCGAGCGTGCCCGCGGCCACGTGCGCCGAGTACTCGCCCAGGCTGTGCCCCGCGACGAACTGCGCCTTCGCGCCCTTCTCTGCGAGCGCCCGCGCCGCCGCTACCGACACGGTCAGGATGGCGGGCTGCGTGATCTCGGTGAGCTTCAGCTTCTCCTCCGGGCCTTCGAAGCAGAGCCGGGAGAGGGCCATGCCCAGGGCCGCGTCCGCCTCCTCGAAGGTCTGGCGCGCGACCGGATACTTCTCCGCTAACTCGCGTCCCATGCCCACGGCCTGGGAGCCCTGGCCGGGGAAGAGGAAGGCGACGGGCGCAGTGGTGCCGGAGCCGGTCATGGAGAGGAGGTCCTAGATCTCGGGGCTGGCGGCCGCGGCGGCGACGAACTCTCCGTTGCGGCTGCCGTTGCGGGTCTCGGCGATGCCCGCTTCGATCTTCTGGTTCAGGTTGGCGGTGGCGAATTCCGCCGCCACCCGCACCGCGTTCTTGATGGCGTTGGAGTTGGAGGAGCCGTGGCTCACGATGCACGCTCCCTTCACTCCCAGCAGCGGCGCGCCCCCGTATTCCGAGTAATCCAGCCGTTTCTTGAAGTCGGCGAAGGCGCGGCGCGAGAGCAGGAAGCCCACCTGGCTGCTGATGGTGGCCTTGAGCGACTCCTTGAGCAGGTAGCTCACGGTATTGACCAGGCCCTCGGAGATCTTCAGGGCCACGTTGCCCACGAAGCCGTCGCAGACGATCACGTCCATCTTGCCGTTATAGAGGTCGCGGCCCTCCACGTTGCCGATGAAGTTCAGCGGCAGGCGCTTGAGCAGGGCATGGGCGGCGCGGGTCAACTCGTTGCCTTTGGATTCTTCCTCGCCGATGGAGAGCACGCCCACCCGCGGGCGCTGGCGTCCCAGGATGGAGCGCGCGTAGATCTCGCCCATGATGGCGAACTGCTCCAGATGGTGCGGCCGGCAGTCCACGTTGGCGCCCACGTCCAGCAGGATGGAAGCGGTGCCTTCGGAAGTGGGGAAGACGGCGGCCAGCGCCGGGCGGTCCACCCCCGGCAGCGGCCCCAGCACCATCTTGGCGGCGGCCATGGCGGCGCCGGTGTTGCCGGCGGTGACGAAGCCGGCGGCCTTGCCGTCGCGCACCAGCCGCAGCCCCACCCGCATGGAAGAGTCGCGCTTGGAGCGCACCGCCTTCACCGCCTTTTCGTGCATGCCGATGACTTCGGTGGCGTTGACCACTTCGACGGGCAGGAAGTGCGAAGAAAGGTGGCGGCGGAGTTCGGCGCGCAGCAGGGCTTCCGGCCCTACCAGCAGCACCTTGACGTCGTAATTGCGGGCGGCCAGGATGGCGCCCTCGATCTCCGGCCTGGGGGCGCGGTCCGAGCCCATCGCGTCGACGGCTATGACGGTCGGCATCGTGGTGGCAGCCAGCTCCCCCTTCCCCGGGAAGGCCGGGAGGGGCCCCTAGCTTACGCCTTCTACTTGGTCTCTTCCACTTCCACGACTTCGCGGCCCTTGTAGTACCCGCACTTGGGGCAGGCGCGGTGGGGCAGCTTGCGCTCGTGGCAGTTGGGGCACTCGGAGAGGGAGTGCGCGGTCAGGAAGTCGTGGGCGCGCCGCTTGGCGGTGCGCGCCTTGGAGTGTCGCCGTTTCGGATTCGCCATAAGAACCTCAAAACTCTCTTTCGGAAGGGCACGGCTTCAGCCGTGCCGTAATCGCTCGCCAAACCCCGGGGCTTTAGCCCCTGAGGGCTATTTCTTCAGCTTCTCTTTCAGATCCTTCAGCGCCGACCACCTGGGGTCGGGCGCGGGAGTCGTGCACGCGCACGCTTCCAGGTTCAGGTTACGCCCGCAGCGCGGGCACAGCCCCTTGCAATCCTCGCGGCAGACCGCCTTGAGCGGCAGCGCCAGCAGCACCTGCTCGCGCAGCACGTCCTCGAGAAGCAGGCCTTCGCCGGTGTAATAGCCGACCTCGGCCTCGGCCACGCCCACCTCGCGCTCGTCCACCCCGGCATCCACGCCCAGGGGACGGTAGAGCAGGTCGAAGCTGGCAGCCACCTCGCGGGCCACCGGCTCCAGGCAGCGCGCGCACTTCATTTCCAGGCGCGCCTCGACCTCGCCTACCAGGCGGATGTCCTCGAGCACGCCCTTCTTGCCGCGGTGCTCTTCCACCAATGCGGCGCGCCCGCTGGCCCGCATGGGGCCTTGCTGGCGCACGTCGGGCAGCAGGTCGATGGCTTCCGGCGGGAACTCCTGGCGGAACTCCAGCGTGCGGAGCTCCAGGTCATGAATGCTGATGAACATCGCGAAACCCGGGCGCGAGGCCGGCCCCAGGAAGATTCCCGCCTATGGCCGCAAACCGTAAGAATACAGGGGAGTTAGCAGGGGTGTCAAGAAAGCCCGAGGGCGCCTGCTACACTACCCCTCCCATGATCTCCGGCTTCGCCACGCCCGAGGGCACCGCGCGCTACCGCGAGCGCTTTCCCGAACTGCGCGATGCCGGGCACTTCCGCCACGCCACCGGCGTCCCGGGCGCGGGCGAATTGTGGCTTTCTTCCCTCGGCCTGGGGACCTACCTGGGCGAGCCCACCGCCGCCTATGATGCCGGCTACACCGCCGCCGCCCAGGCCGCGCTCGCGGGCGGCATCAACCTGCTCGACACCGCCATCAACTACCGCCACCAGCGCTCGGAGCGCAACCTGGGCGCCGCCCTCGCGAACCTCCTCTCCAGCAGCGAACTCCAGCGCGACGAGGTGGTGGTGTGCACCAAGGCCGGGTATCTCTCCTTCGACGGCGATCTGCCCGCCGATCCCCGCGCCTACTTCCAGCGCGAGTACGTGGACTCCGGCCTGGTCGCTCCCCAGGAGATCGCCGGGGGCATGCACTCGATGGCGCCGCGCTACCTCGCCGACCAGCTCGAGCGCTCGCGCCGCAACCTGGGGCTCGAGACCATCGACGTCTTTTATCTCCACAATCCCGAGTCGCAGCTCGACCACGTCGCGCCCACGGTTTTCGTCCAGCGGCTGAAAGACGCCTTCGCCGCGCTGGAAGAGGCGGTGGCCGCGGGCAAGATCCGCTGGTACGGCGCCGCCACCTGGAACGCCTTCCGCGTGCCACCGGGGCAGCGCGGCTCCATGCCCCTGGCCGCGGTGGTGGAGGTGGCCCGCGAGGCCGGCGGCGAGCAGCACCACTTCCGCTTCGTCCAGCTTCCCTTCAACCTGGGGATGCCCGAGGCCTACGCCTTCGCCAACCAGCACCTGGAGGAAGAGGCGCACTCCGCGCTGGAGGTGGCGGCGCGCTCGGGGATCGCGGTGGTGGCGAGCGCCAGCCTGCGCCAGGGCGCGCTCACTCAGGGCCTGCCCGAGTTCATCGCCAAGCGCCTAGGAATGTCGAGCGACGCCGGGAATGCCATCCAGTTCGCGCGCTCGGCGCCCGGGATCGTGACCGCGCTCATCGGCATGAGCCGCCCTGAGCACGTGGCCGCCAACCTGCAGGTAGCGGCGCACGCGCTCACCCCGCGCACAGAGTGGGAAAAGCTCTTTCTGAAGAAGTAGCGCCGGCGTCCCGCCGGCCCTCGTGGGGGCATCCTGCCCGCACCCCGTCCCGCGCTCAAGGGCGTCATCCTGAGGCGCTTCAGCGCCGAAGGATCTCGCGGGTAGCCACAGCGAATCTGCAACCTTCGACGTTGTCCGTCCCGGAGGGACGACCGAGGGTAGCCCGGCACGAAGTGCCGGGTAATGGTGGTTTGCGAGGCCAGTCCCGAAGGGACGGCTGAGACTCGCGGTCGGGCGGCACGTTCAATCGTCCCTTCGGGACTCGGAGGGTCAGGCGGGCTTTCCCGGCACTGCGCCGCAAAGCGGCTTGTGCCGGGCTATTGTCAATTGTCCCTTCGGGACAGCGCTTGGGAAGCGAGCTTCCCGTCAACGGCGAATCGGCAAACTACGTGCGTTGTGCGAACGATGCCCGGCCGGGTGCCTGGGCCACGCAATCCTCCGTCGCCTCCGTGTCCTCTGTGGTCAACGAGGAGTGACTAAGACTACTGCTTGGCCAGCTCCGCCAGCCGGTCGCCGGCGATCTGGGCTGCCGGGCTCTTGGGATCGTCCTTCTCGATCTGCTCGTAGAGGCGCTTGGCCTCCAGCGGCTGCTGGGGCGCGTAGACCGCCGCCAACTCCAGTTGCGCCATGTTCTTGGGGACGGCGCTGGTGGGCCGCTCGATCAGTTCCTTGTAGAGGGTGATGGCGTCCTTGGGACGGTTGCTGTCGCGGTAGAGCGAGGCCAGGGCGAACTTGGCCAGCGAGGCCAGTTCCCGGTTGCGCGCGCCCGCCACCTGCTGGAGCGCGCTCTCGGCGCCGGCGCGGTCGCCGGTGTCCATGGCGGTCAGCCCGGCGAAGTACTCGGCCACCTGCGCCTGCGGGGTCCAACGGTACTTCTGCGCGACCTCCTGGAACTGCCGGTGCGCGGCCGTCGCCCGCTCCTTGGCGGAGGGAAAAGTCTTGATCTCCGGAGGCACGGAGGCGGCGTTGGCCACGATGGGGGCGTTGTAGGTGCGCAGCGCCTCGCTCAGGGCGACGCCCGCCTTGGTCTCGCGGTCCTGGTAGAAGAACCAGCCGCCTGCCGCCAGTCCCACGATCACCAGCACGATGGCGAAGGTGGTGAGCAGCGACTTCTCGTGCTCGGTCGCCCAGGAGACGGTGTCCTTGGCCGCCTGCGCGAACTTGTCTTCCTTCAGTTCATGTCGAGTGAAACGGGCCACGGATGTCCTTGGTGGATAGCGCCGGAGGATGCCAAACACTTGAGTCTACAGGCGGGGCCGGAGAAGCGTCAAACCGCGGCCCCTGCCGATATCGCCGGCCCACCTTCCCGCAGGAGGTAGAATCTAATCATCGAGAGGGTCTCGACCACCCCAGGCACAGGTAGGCCGGAGTGCAACGAGGGATCCGCGGGAACCCGCGCCCGCGGCCGGGAGGTGGGTCATGAAGAAATTCTTCATCGTGGTGGGAGTGTTGCTGGTGGTGGGGCTGGTCGTCGCCCTGGTGCTTCCTTCTTTCCTCGATGTCAACCGCTACCACGACCCCATCCAGGCGCAGATGCAGAAGCGCCTGGGGCGCCCGGTCACGCTGGGACCGATGCGCCTGAGCCTGCTGCCTCCCGCCTTCCAGGTGGAGAACGCCAGCATCGGCGAGGACCCCGCCTTCTCCACCGGCCAGCCCTTCGCGCAGGCGCAGGAGTTGCGGGTCACCGCCAAGCTGTGGCCGCTGCTGCACGGGCAGATCGAGCTGAGCTCGCTGGAGCTGCGCCAGCCCCGCATCGAGATCATCCGCAACCGGGAAGGGGTGTGGAACTTCGCCAGCCTGGGCCACCCCGCGGCCGCGGCGCCGGCTGAGCCGGTCCAACCGGCGGCGCCCCAGCCCGTGCCGCCGGCGCCCTCCACCCAGCCCGGCCAGTCCTTCACCCTCACCGACTTCGCCGTCACCGATGGCACCGTCGCCCTCACCGACTTGCTCAAGGGCCAGCCGCGCTCGGTCTATGACCACATCGATCTCTCGGTGGAGGGCTACCAGCCGGGCCAGGCCTTCTCCATGGACGTGGCCGCGCACCTGCCCGGGGAGGGCAACCAGAAGATGGAATTGAGCGGCACCGTCGGTCCCATCGTCTCCGGCGACTACGCCCGCACTCCCTTCCAGGGCAAGTTCAAGCTGGACGAGGTCTCGCTCTCCGGGTTGCAGCGCTTCCTGAACGCCTCGGCGCTGGCCCAGGTGGAGGCGGTGGCCTCGGGCAGCGCCGACCTCAAGAACGAAGGCGGGCAGCTCTCGTCCTCGGGCTCGCTCACCCTGGAGCAGATGAAGGTGCGGGGCAACGACGTGGGCTACCCCATCGCCGCCGACTATGCTTTGCGCGACGACCTCGACCGCGACCAGTTGCAGATCGACAAGGGCAACCTGCGCCTGGGCTCCACCCCCATCGCCGTCACCGGCAACATCGACCTTCACGGCACTCCCGCCATCGTGGACCTGCAGATCAAGACGGCGGAGGTCTCCATCGCCGAGGCGGCGCGCCTGGCCGCGGTCTTCGGGGTGGTCTTCAATCCCAAGATGAAGATCGACGGGCGCTTCGAGGCCGACCTGCACGCCCAGGGCCCGCTCACCAGCCCCGTCGTCAGCGGCACGCTGGGCGGCAAGGCCCTGACCATCAGCGGCGGCAGCCTCAAGCAGCCGGTGGAGGTGCCGGAGATCGCGCTGGCCATCTCGCCGGCGGAGGTCCGCTCCAACTCCTTCCGCGCCACCACCGGCGGCAGCGCCCTGACCGCGCAGTTCACGCTCGCCCACTACAGCCTGCCCGACGCCGCGCTCGACCTCACGCTCAGCACGCAGAACGCCGAGCTGGGCGAGGTGCTGGGCATGGCCCGCGCCTACGGCTTCTCCTCCGCCGAGAAATATTCCGGCTCGGGGCGGCTGGACGTGAACCTGCACCTCACCGGCCCGCTCCAGGGCGGCAGCTTCAGCTACGAGGGCAGCCTGGCCGGCCGCAGCCTCAGCCTCAGCGGCGGCGGGCTGAAGCAGCCGCTCTCGGTGCCGGCCATCGCGCTCACCTTCTCGCCGCAGGAGGTGCGCTCCGGTCCTTTTCAGGCGAGCACCGGCGGCAGCACCCTGGCGGCGCAGTTCACCCTGACGCAATACACCACTCCCGCCGCCGCCCTCGACCTCATCCTGAAGACGCAGAACGCCGGCCTGGCGGAGGTGCTGAACCTGGCGCACGCCTACGGAGTCTCGGCGGCGGAGGGCATCAGCGGGACCGGCCGCGTGGACCTCGACTTGCACGCCGCCGGGCCGCTGCAGGGCGCCGCGCCTTTCACCTACAGCGGCAGCGGGCGGCTGGAGGGCGCGTCGCTGAACCTGCCTGCCTTCACCAAGCCTCTGCGTGTCGGCCACGCCGACATCCAGTTCGCGCGCGACTCGGCCGTGCTGACCAACGTCTCCGCCGGGCTGGGCCAGACCAACATCACCGGCTCGCTGACCCTGCGCAATTTCGACGCCCCCCAGGTGCAGTTCACGCTGGCCGCCGACAAGATGGTGGTGGCGGAGTGGCAGCAGATGATGGCCGGTAGCCCGCCGCCGCGCGCCGCCGCGTCCCCCGACTTCTGGGACCTGGTGCCGCGGGCCGGCGCCGCCCCCGCCCAGGAGAGCGCGCTGCTGCGCGCCACCGGCTCGGGCACGCTCACCGTCGCCACCCTCGTCTATGACCAACTGGTGATGACCAACGCCCGCTCCAACGTCACCCTGGACCACGGCATCATCCGCCTGGCTCCGCTCACCGCCGACGTCTGCGGCGGGCAGGAGACCGGCTCCATCGTGATCGACACCCATCCCACGCCTTCCACCTATACCGTCAACCTCAAGCTGCAGAAGGTGGACGCCAACCAGTTGCTCTCCTCGGTGTCGAAGATCAAGCAGACGCTCTACGGTCTGCTGGCCGCCAACGCCAACACCAGCTTTTCGGCCAGTTCCGCCGCTTCCTCCGCCGACATCGCCCGCAGCCTGAACGGCAACGCCAGCCTGAACCTGGCCAACGGCAGGATCAACAACATGGACGTGGTCTGGGAGCTGGCGCAGCAGGCCCGGTTCCTGGGCCTGAAACGCCAGAAGCGCCCCTACACCGACCTGGCCAAGCTGAGCGGCGACTTCGACATCCGCAACGGCGTGGCCAGCACCCAGAACCTGCTGGCGGTGATCAGCGAGGGCTCCTTCGCCGCCACCGGCAGCGCCAACCTCGCCGACCAGACCCTGAACATGCACGTGGTCGCCGTGCTCTCCAAGGAGTTCAGCGACCAGGTGGGCGGCACCCAGGTGGGCGGCTACATGACCACCGCCCTCTCCAACTCCAAGGGCGAATTGGTCATCCCCGTGATCGTGACCGGGAGCTTCGCGCAGCCCCACTACTCCCCCGACTTCGAAGCCATCGCCCGCATGAAGCTGCAAGAGATGCTGCCCACGCTCAGCAATCCCGGCAAGCTCTCCGACATCCTGGGCACCATCCTGGGGCAGAAGGGCCAGCAACAGGGCCAGGGCGGACAGCAGCCGCAAGGCCAGCAACAGCCCAACCAGGGCGGGCAGATCATCGATATCTTCGGCGGCAAGAAGCAGCAGCCCGGCCAGGGCCAGCAGCAGGGACAGCAGGGAGGTCAGCAGCCGCAGGGGCAGCAGCAGAAGCCCCCCGACCCCTTCCAGCAGATCCTGGACACGGTCCTTGGCGGCCAGAAGCAGAAACAACAGCAAAAACAGCCGCCGCCGTCGCCCACCCCGACGCCGCCGCCGGACCAGTCCGACAAGCCGAAATAAGAACCGCACCCTTCCCGCCGAAAGCAAAAGCCGCCCGCGCGGGCGGCTTTCGGTTCGGCGGTAAGGGGAGGCTTAGTCCCCGGTTTCTTCCAGGTGTCCCTGCTCCACCTTTTCCTGGCAGGCGATGCAGTAGCGGGTCCAGGGCACGGCTTCCAGGCGCTTGACGTTGATGTCGGCGCCGCAGGAGATGCACTGCCCGAAGGCGCCGGTGCGGATGCGGTCCAAGGCATTCTCCACCAGTTGCAGGGTGTGGCGATCGCTGTTGCTCTGGTGGAAGAGGAACTCCTTGGTGTAGGAGTTGGCGGCCTTGTCGGCGATGTCCTGCGCCACTTCCTCGTCGGCGGAGCGGCCGTCCTGCTCGGTGCGCGAGACCACCCGCCGCAGCTCCTGCTGCCTGGTTTCCAGCCGCTTCTTGAACTGTTCGACCCGTTTCTTTTCCATGACCGTCGGCCCGCAGGCCGAAACCCTCCCGGAATGCGACCCCTCTTTCGGGCTAATCGAAGATGATAAGCGCGCCCTCGAAGCAGCGTCAACTGCTCTTGCTGGGGGCGACGGCGCCGTGCGGCTTCCGGCTCTGCGGGCAGACAAGGGACGGCCCCGTTGCCGGGACCGTCCGGAAAAAGAGGCTTGGGGAGGAGGAAGAATCAGCGGAAGGGAAGCAGCCTGCTGCCCCGCGGCGCGGGGCCGGGGGAGCAGATCAGAGGGATTCTTGGGTTGGGGGGATCGCAAGGCACCGCAGACCTCTCTTTCGTTCGCGGGTATCACGCTAGCTCCACCGGCCCGCGCCGCCCTCGCACTATTCATCGGGCCGGGAGGGAAGGGCGTTCTTCGGCGCCGGGCAGGGGCTGAACGGGGGCGGGAGAGAGTTTGGGGCGCTTCCGGGGAGGGCACGGCTTCCGCCGCGCCGGTCAGGAGGAAAGGAAAAAGGGCCTTCGCCCCAGCGGGCGAAGCCCTGGCAAAGCCGGTCTAGTTCTCGCCCGGGATGGTGCGCAGCTTGCCGGGCATGAAGTGATACGGCGGCCAGGGGCCGCTGATCAGCAGTTCGCAGTCCTTGAGCTGGCGCGCCGCGGTGCTGTAGCGGTTCTGGTACTTCTCCACCGACTTGTGGTCGATGAGGTGGGCGATGTCGATCAGCATCCCGCCCTTGTCCACTTTCTTGCAGCTCACTTCCTCCTCCAGGGGATGGAAGAGCTTGTGCACCTGGACGGAGAGGGCGCGGGCCTTGGTCTGGCGCTCGCGCTGGCGGGCGGCCTTGTCGCGCAGCTTGCGCAGGTACTCGCCGCCGGCGGTGAGGGGAAGCTCGATCTCGGCCAGGGCGGCCTCCGGCGAGTTGTGCTTGACCAGCAGCTTGAGGTGCATCTCCGCCTTGCCCCGCAGCCGGTCCACCGAGGCCAGGAAGGCCTTGCGGTTCACCCGCACCGCCCGCCGCAGCGCCTCGTCGTTCTCAAAGACGGTGCCGAAGCGGAAGGGCAGCACGGTGGTGTTGCGGAAGCACTCGCTGACCACCCGGGCGTGGTCCAGGATGGCGCGCTGGTCCAGCTCCCCGCTGCGGGCGTACTCGCTCACGATCACCGCGAACTCCCCGCTGGGGTAGCCCAGCACGCGGCTGCTGCCGATGCCGGTCAGATGTTCGATGGGAAAAGGACGCCGCGCGCGGGTTTCGCCAAGGAAGGCCTGTTGCTCAGTGATGCAGTACGCATACCACGCCATCTCAGTCTCTCCACACTGTGCCCGGCGCAGGCGGCTGCGCCCGGCGTCTGACAGAAGACCAGGGGCCCGGAGCTTCGTGGAAGAACTGCTGACTTAGGGCTTGCGAAGTCCTGCAATGGAGGATGGCCGGTTAGCCACGTCCACAACCAATCCCATCCTAGTCCAGCGCGTGGCCAAATAGCAATCAAATTGATGGGCCAAAATCCCGGCCGGGCGCGGCTTTTGGGGAGGGACGAATTCTCCAGGGCGTCATCCTGAGCGCCCTTCAGGGCGCGAAGGACCTCGCGCGCGGCACCGGGATTTTCAATCGTCCCTGCGGGACTGGTGCTTAGATTTCGCTCCTTTCCCAGGACTTCGTCCTGGGCTATTTCCAATCGCCCTCCGGGCTCGATGCAAGGCCGACTTGGCTAAGCCCCGAAGGGGCGCTTGGCAATAGCCCAGCACGTAGTGCTGGGAAATCGCCAGCTAGGAAAGCCCAGTCCCGAAGGGACGATTGATTCTCGCCCGGCGCGAGACGTCGGCCGGGGTTTGCTACCCAGCCCGTGCGCGAGAATGTCGACGCGTGGCTCCTTGACCTTCCCCACGCGGGCATGGTGTCGCACGTGGCTGACCGCTCGTTGCCCCTTCCCTTTGCCCACGTAGCAAATCTTCCCATCCGAGGGGTTCACGTAAGCGTAAACGTACCAGCCGAGCTTGCGAGCCACGTCGGCAGCGATCGTTTTCATAGGACGCACCTTGGCATGGATGGCGGCGGCGCGGCGTGGCTACCGTTTCTTTTTCTTCTTCCCCGGGATGGCGGCCTGGGCGGCCCGCTCTTCCAGGGCCTTGGCCACCACCCGGCTCATCTCCTCGGCGGGCGCGGGCTTGCCCGTCCAGATCTCGAACTGCCGCGCCCCCTGGTGGACGAACATCTCGGTCCCGGGGATCACCTCCAGGCCGCGGGCGCGGGCCAGCTTGGCCATCCGCGTCTCGGCCGGGCCGTAGACCATCTCGAAGAAGAGGCGCGCCTTCAGCTCTTTTTCCTTCAGCAGGACGCCGCGGCCGCCGCCCATGCCCACCGGGGTGGCATTGACGATCACGTCGAAGCTCAGCTTCTTCAGGTCGCGGCGGCCGATGGCCTTGACGCGCGCCTGCCGCGCCAGCAGCTTGCCCGGGCGCGGAGTACGGTTGAGCACGTAGACCTCGGCCCCGCGCTCCTTCAGCCCGAAGACCGCCGCCCGCGCCGCGCCTCCGGCCCCCAGCACCAGCACCTTGGCGCCGGCGATCGACAGCCGCTGCTCCAGCGGCCGGATCACTCCCTGCACGTCGGTGTTGAAGCCGTAGAGCTTGCCGTCCTGCCCCCGGATGACGGTGTTGCAGGCCCCCACCTTCTCCGCCAGCGGCTCGCAGTTGTCCAGGTGCTTGAGGATGGCTTCCTTGTAGGGCATGGTGACCGAGAGGCCGTGGATGGGGATGTCGCGTACGCAGGCCAGCAGGTCTTCCAGCTTCTTGGCGTGCAGCGCCAGGTAGACGGCGTTGACGTTCTCCCGCCGGAAGCCCGCGTTCATGATGGCGGGCGAGAGCGACTGCGAGACCGGGTCGCCCACGACCCCATAGACCCGCGTGGCCGCGTCCACCTGGCCGATGCGGTAGGTGTCGCGCAGCTCGCGCGCCGTCACCTGCCCGGGGGCGGTCTCTTCCCCCGGGCCGAAGGCGGCGAAGGTGAAGACGCTGCCCGCTCGCACTCCCAGCACCCGGCTGATGATCCCCTGCTCCCCCATGCACAGCCCGATCATGGAGTGCTTCTCGCTCTTCTGCTCCAGGAACTTCATCATGCGCACGTTGTCGTAGAGGCAGGTGGCGGTGCTGACGATCTTGTAGAAGTCGGCGGGCAGCCCCTGCATGCGCAGAAAGGTCTCCTCCAGCTTGCGGGTGGCGCGGAAGTCGTGGAAGGAGAGGATGAGGGCGGCATGGCCACGGATGCGGGCAAAATCCCTGGCCGCCAGCTTCAGCCCGCTCTGCAGCTCCAGGTCCACCAGTTGGCAGCCGGCATCGCTGGCCTTGATCAGAAAGTTAACCTGCGCCGACACCGAGCCCCGGAACTTTCCCCCATTCGCCGCCCGCCGGCAGGTGGCGATGGCCAACACCTCGGGGTGGTAATCCAGGAAATGGCGAATGCGCTGGAAGGCGGTGGCCGGCCGGCGAAGATAGTCTAACCTGAACTCAATAAAGGGGTTATCCCGCACCAGCGTCTCCGCCTTCTCGATCATCTCGGCGGCGCTGGGGGCGGTTACGGCGACGCACAGACGGGGCAGGCGCAGGGGCAGAAGCCGAGGGGTATATGTGGAGACGCTCGCCATTGCACTCCTCGGGGGCGGCTTCATACTACCGATGCACCAGAAGGGATGCAACAGGGGAGTAATCTGCCCGGGCCCCTTTCCTGCCCCTACGTACCCTTCCGGTTAACATCAGGCCATTGACCCACTTAGGGTGCTTTGCTAGCGTTGCAACCGGAAACGTCCCGCTTTTGGACGGTCGAGTCTTTGTGCGCACGGGGGCAGCCGGTCTGCCTTGGGTTTCCCGGGGTCGCTCCGGGTCCTACGCCGCCTCCGCGCCAGGGGAATCCGGAGGAAACATGAAGCGGATCGGTTTGGTCCTTGTAGCACTGGCGGCCGTGGCCATGGCCCAGCAGCCCAGCACCCAGGCGCCGGTGGCCCAGGTGGCCGCCACCAATCTGGTGGAGACTGCCGAGCAGCCGACCTACTCCGACGTGTATTGTGCCGGCTTCATCACCAACCAAGCCGTGCCCGAGAGCGCCTACGTGGTCGGCGGCTGGGACACGCCCCACGAGACCTACTACGGCAGCCGCGAGTACGTTTATCTGACCGGCGGCGGCTTCCAGCCGGGCGCGGAATACAGCATCGTGCGCCACCTGCACGACCCCAACCGCTTCGAAGCCTATTCCGGACAGCACATGGAGATCGCCGGCCTGGGCCAGGCCTATGCCGAGCTGGGGCGGGTGAAGATCGTGGACGTCCGCGGCAACACCGGCATCGCCTGGGTCTCCTACTCCTGCGACGCCATCAATCCCGGCGACCTGGCCATCCCCTTCGTGGATAAACCCATTCCCAGCTTCGCCCCGGTGGTCCCCTTCAATCGCTTCCTCCCGCCCAACGGCAAGCTGAGCGGGCGCATCGTGATGGCCAAGGACTTCGATTACCTGGTGGGCACCCACGGCCGCGTCTACCTCAACATCGGCGCCGATAAGGGAGTGAAGGTGGGCGACTACTTCACCATCACCCGCACCTATCCGGAGACCCGCAAGGACCAAGGCGACTACCTCTCCTACAAGGCCAGCATGATCACCGACACCCAGGAGCACCCGCCCACCTTCCCCGGCACGCGCAGCGGGGAGCTGCCGCGCATGGCCCTGGGGCAAATGATCATCGTGGGCGTCACCCCCACCAGTTCCACCGGCATGGTGACCTTCACCCTGGAATCGGTCCAGGTGGGCGACTCCGTGGAGTTGACGGAGTTACCGCCGCCGCCGCCGCCTCCGCCGCCGGCCCCCATGAACCCGCCCACCATCTCCTGCGTGGCCAGCCCGGCCACCGTGCATCCCGGGGAGAGTTCCACCATCACCTGCCAGGGCGCCAGCCCCGATGACCGCCCGCTGACCTACACCTTCAGCGCCGACCGCGGGCAGCTCTCGCCGCGGGACAACAGCGCGCTGCTGGCCACCCAGAGCGTCTCCCCTGGCGCCGTCACCGTGACCTCCACCGCCACCGACGACCGCAACCTCTCGGCCAGCGCCATCAACACCATCAACGTGGAGGCCGCTCCAGCACCCCCGGCCGCCGCCAAGCTGGCCGACATCAACTTCAAGCGCGGCTCCGCCTACGTGGACAACAAGGCCAAGGCCATCCTCGACGACATCGCCCTGCGCCTGCAGCGCGAGTCCGACTCGAGCGCCGTGGTCATCGGCTTCCGCGATGCCAAGGAGGCCAAGAGTCTGGCCGCGCGCCGCGCCAACAACGTCAAGGCCTACCTCACCCGCTCCAAGGGCATCGACCCCAAGCGCATCGAGACCCGCACCGCCACCGAGCCGGGGATGAAGGCCGAGGTTTGGATCGTGCCCGCGGGCGCCAGCATGCCCTAGGGACGTCGCCAGTCGCCAGTCTCCAGTCGCCAGCGGCAACCACCGCTGGCGATTTTCTTTGCTTGGCATCTCAGGAATTTCGCCGCGGATTCACGCGGATCCCCGCGAGGCAGGAGCTGAGCGCTAGGAGCTCGAAGGTAGAAGCTGCCGGCCAACGACTAACGACTAACGACTGTCTCGGTCCCCGAAGACCTCGGCCGTAAAGCCCTCGATCGTCGCCCCACGCCGCCAGGCGTCGCCGGGCAGGCCGGCCTTGTGGCAGGTCTCCTCCAGGAAGGTCTCGGCGTTCCAGCCGTACTCCCCCGGGACCTGGGGCAGGAGCAGGCCGCGCTGCCGCCCCAGTCCGATCACCAGGCCGTGGCGCCCGATCTCGATCTCCTCCGGGCGGATGGAGCGCAGGGGGGAGAGCACACTGATCTCGGCCTCCAGGTCTCCGGCCTCGTCCGCGTTCACCGGGTCGAAGCGGGTGTCGTGGAAGGCGGCGGCTACCGCGGTCTCCGCCACCGTGCGGTAGAGGGAATGGACCGCCGCCACGTAGCCGACGCAGCCGCGCAACTGCCCGCGCAGGTGCCAGGTGGTGAAGGCGCCCCGCGGCTCCGCCAGGTGGCCCGAAGGCGGCGTGAGGTCGATCTCCCGCTCCGCGAGCGAGGCGCGCACCGCGCGGTGGGCCAGCTCCAGCAGCAGGCGCCGCTCTTCCGGCGAGTACTCGGGGACCACCACGGCGGCGGACGGATTGGGCTGCGGTGAGGCCATCACCGTTGCTGCGGGGGTTGCGTGGGCAGCTCCTCGGGCGCCACCCCGAACTTCTTGGGGCGGCTCAGAATGAAGGCGCGGCGCTTGCGCCGCTTGGTCACCGACTTGTCGATCTTCACCCAGAAGGCGGCGAAGTAGTCCACCGCCGAGCCCAGCGACAGGAAGACGGTGTAGCCGATGGCGAACAGCGCGATCATGTGCACGGGGAAGACGTAGTCGCCGGGCACCGGCAGCGGCCAGAAGTGCCAGGCATGGTCGAGGATGGCGGCCACCACCGCCACGATCTGCACCACCATCTTGAGCTTGCCCAGGTCGCTGGCCTCGATGGTGAAGCCCTCGGAGGCGGCGATGGAGCGCAGCCCGCTCACCAGGAACTCCCGCCCCACGATGATCACCGCGATCCACGCCGGCACGATCGAGGGATTCACCTGCACCAGGGTGATGAAAGCGGCCGCGATCATCAGCTTGTCGGCCAGCGGGTCCAGCAGCATGCCCATGGTGGTGATCTGCCCGCGCTTGCGCGCCAGGTACCCGTCGATGCCGTCGGTGATGGAGGCGGCCACGAACACCAGCGCCGCCGCCAATTCCCGCTCCCCGTGGAAGGCCTGGAAGTGCCCCCCCGCCAGCAGGATCCAGATCAGCAGCGGCACCGCCGCGATGCGGGTGAGCGTGATGTAGTTGGGCAGATTCACGGAAAACCAGTGGATAGTGGAGGGTGGTCAGTGGATCGCAAGACCAGCGCCCAGACTGTGAGCGGGGCGACTGTCCACACCACCCATCACCCGCAAATTATGCGCTTCCAGGCAAGGGGAAAGCAATGGAAGTCGAGCCGCTTTGGCGGCGTCCGAGCCGCCAGGCGAGATCCTGAGCGCAGCGAAGGACCCCGAGAGTCAGCGATCAGGAGTCAGGGGTCGGCGCAGTCCCTAGGCGTAGATTCCGCGCTGCCGGATGGTGTACGCCACGCGGTCGATGGCCAGCATGTACGCCGCGATGCGGTTGTTCACCCCGTGGGTCTCGGCGTAGCGCACCACGTCCTCGAAGCTGGAGCGCATGATGTGCTCCAGTTGCTCGATGACCACCGACTCCTTCCAGAAGTATCCCTGCCGGTCCTGCACCCACTCGAAGTAGCTGGCAGTCACGCCCCCGGCGTTGGCCAGGATGTCGGGGATGACAAAGACCTTCTTCTCCGCCAGGATGTCGTCGGCGGCGGCGGTGGTGGGACCGTTGGCGCCCTCCACCAGGATGCGCGCCTTCACCCGCTCCGCGTTCTGGCTGGTGATCACGTTCTCGGTGGCCGCCGGGATCAGGATGTCGCAATCGCTGACCAGCAGCTCGTGCTCATCCATCTTCTCCGCGCCAGGGAAGCCCACCACGGTGCCGTTGCGCTGCCGGTACTCCAGCAGGGCGTTGATGTCCAGGCCCTTCTGGTTGTAGAGGCCGCCGTCGATCTCGGCCAGCCCGATCACCTTGTAGCCCGCCTCCTGCATCAGGCGGGCGGTGTTGGAGCCCACGTTGCCGAAGCCCTGCACGATCACCCGCGTCTCCTCGCGGTTCATGCCCAGCTTTTTCAGGGCTTCGTCGGCCACGATCATCACGCCGCGCCCGGTGGCCTCGCGCCGGCCCCGCGAGCCTCCCATGTTGATGGGCTTGCCGGTCACCACCGCGGTCACCGTCTGCCGCATGTGCATGGAGTAGGTGTCCATCATCCACGCCATGATCTGCTCGTTGGTGTTTATGTCGGGGGCGGGCACGTCCTTCTCCGGCCCGATGAACTCGATCAATTCGGCGGTGTAGCGCCGCGTGATCTTCTCCAGCTCCGCCATGGAAAGCTTCTTGGGATCGCAGATCACGCCGCCCTTGGCCCCGCCGAAGGGGATGTTCACCACCGCGCACTTCCAGGTCATCCAGGAGGCCAGCGCCCGCACCTCGTCCAGGGTGACGTCGGGGGAGTAGCGCACCCCGCCCTTGGCCGGCCCGCGCGCGATGGAGTGCTGCACCCGGAAGCCGGTGAACACCTCGATGCGCCCGTCGTCCATGGCGATGGGGATGTGCACGATGATCTCGCGGGTGGGGTAGCGCAGGATCTTCCACAGTCCTTCGTCCAGGTTCAGTTTCTGCGCCGCCAGGTCGAAGCGCGCAGCTTGCGCTTCCCAGGGGTTGATTTCCTGTTCCAGGGAAATGGTCTTCATGGCGTCTCCCAAGGCCGGGCCCGCCGCCCCCAGCAGACACGCAAGCCTTCCCAGGGCGGCATGGATGTGTTGGACGTTCGCAAAGTATATGTAGGCGGCAACCCCAAAGGCAAGCCAGCAGAGGGACTTAGGGACCAGCCCCGGCACCCCGGCCGGTGGTGCCGCCCTTCATGTCCTTGGGGGTGAGTCGTGAAGTCCCCCGCCTCAGCTAGAGCAGGGCGCAGGCCGGACCGGCTAACTCCCAGCTACCTGCTACGGACTACAACTGTATCTCCATCCCCTCGCTGGCCGCCCTCACCTTGGGATAGTGGTCGCGGGCCGCCTTCACGATGCTGTCGATGCAGGCGTCGTTGTGGTCGGGATCGTGGTGGAAGAGCACCAGCTCCTTGGCCCCGCTCTCCATCACGATGTTGACCGCCTCCCGCCAGTGGCTGTGCCCCCAACCCCGGCGCTTGGCTTCGTATTCGTCGGGCAGGTACTGGGCGTCGTAGATGAGCACGTCCGCGCCCTGCGCCAGCTTGCGCACGTTCTTGTCGAAGACGGGATGGCCGGGCTCGTTGTCGGTGGCGTACACCAGCACCCCTTTCTCGGTCTCGATGCGGAAGCCCAGGCAGCCCTGCGGGTGGTTCAGCCACATGGACTGGATCACGCAGTCGTCGAAGGAGATGCGGTCCTCCTCGATGTCGTAGAAGTTGCGGTGCGCCGCCATCTCGCTCATGTCCACCGGGAAGTAGGGGTCGGCCATCTGCTCCTCGATGGCCCGCTGCAGCCCCCGCGTCCGGTTCGACGAATGGAAGAAGAAGTAATTGTCGCGGTTGTTGTACAGCGGGGTGAAGAAGGGGATGCCCTGGATGTGGTCCCAGTGGAAGTGGGAGATGAAGATGTGGGCGTAGATGGGCTTGTTCTGGAACTCCTCTTCCAGGCGCTTGCCCAGCACGCGGAAGCCGGTGCCGCAATCGAAGACGTAGAGCTGGCCGTTGATGCGCACCTCCACGCAGGAGGTGTTGCCCCCGTAGCGCAGGTTCTCGATCTGTGGAGTGGGGGTGGAGCCTCGCACCCCCCAGAATTTGACCTGCATGCGCCTCCGCGCGGCCACCCTCCCCTCCCTCCGGGGAGGTGGCATGAGCCTGCCTTCGCCGGGGCGCACGCCGTCCGCCGGGCTGGGTTCGCCCGGGCCGGCCGGGGTGCGTCCGCTTGGAGCCTGCGACCGTCCCCAGCCTCGCCATGCAGCGCCGCGGTGGAGAACCAGCCGGGGAGAGTCGGCTGCGAAATTGGGCAAAGTATATACGCCCTTAGGAAGGGGAAGCAAACCTGCGCGCGCCCCGCCGCCCGGCTGCGCGGCCGCCAGGAGATGCGGCGAGCCCCGCTCTTGCCGCTGCCAGCGACAGGAACGGGGCTCGTGCCAGCTTGACCGTCTTCCTCCGGACTCAGGCCAGGTCGAAGCGATCCAGGTTCATCACCTTGGTCCACGCCGCCACGAAGTCCTGCACGAACTTCTGCCGGGAGTCCGTGCAGGCATAGACCTCCGCCAGGGCGCGCAGCTCGGAGTTCGAACCGAAGATCAGGTCGACCCGGGTGCCGGTCCACTTGACCTTGCCGGTAGCGCGGTCGCGCCCTTCGTAGACGCCCTCCGCGCCGTTGGCCGGCTGCCATTGCGTGCCCATGTCGAGCAGGTTGACGAAGAAGTCGTTGCTCAGCGTCTCCGGCCGCTTGGTGAAGACGCCGTGGGTGGACTTCCCGGCGTTGGCCGCCAGGACGCGCAGGCCCCCGACCAGGACCGTCATCTCCGGGGCCGTCAGCGTCAATAGTTGTGCCTTGTCGATCAGCAATTCCTCCGCCGACACGCTGAACCGGGCCTTCTGGTAGTTGCGGAAGCCGTCCGCGACCGGCTCCAGATGGGTGAAGGACTCGACGTCGGTCTGCTCGGGCGACGCGTCCGTGCGCCCCGGCGTGAAGGGGACCTTCACGTCGTGCCCGGCGGCCTTCGCGGCCTTCTCGACCGCCGCACCGCCCCCCAGAACGATCAGGTCGGCCAGCGAGACCTTCTTCTTCCCGTTGGCCTTCGAGCCGTTGAAGTCCTTCTGGATGGCTTCCAGCGTCCGCAGCACCTTGGCCAGTTGCGCCGGCTGGTTGACCTCCCAATCCTTCTGAGGCTCCAGACGGATGCGCGCGCCGTTCGCCCCGCCGCGCTTGTCGGAGCCGCGGAAGGTCGCCGCCGACGCCCAGGCCGTCGCAACCAGTTGCGAGACCGACAGCCCGGACTTGAGGATCTTGGCCTTCAGAGCGGTGATGTCCTTCGCCTCGATCCGCTTGTGAGCGGCCGCCGGGACGGGGTCCTGCCAGATCAACTCCTCCTCCGGGACCTCGGGGCCGAGATAGCGGGAACGCGGGCCCATGTCGCGGTGGGTGAGCTTGAACCACGCCCGGGCAAATGCGTCGGCGAACTCGTCGGGATGCTCGTGGAAGCGCCGCGAGATCTTCAGGTAGGCCGGATCGGTCCGCAACGCGATGTCGGTGACCAGCATGGTGGGCGCGTGATGCTTCGACCCGTCGAAGGCATCCGGAATCGGCCGGGCGCCGTTCTTGGCTTGGAACTGGTAGGCGCCGGCCGGGCTCTTGGTCAGCTCCCATTCGTAGTCGAAGAGGTTCTCGAAGAAGTTGTTGCTCCACTTCGTCGGCGTCTTGGTCCAGGTGACTTCCGGGCCGCCGGTGATCGCGTCCTTGCCTTTGCCGGTGCCGTAACGGCTCCTCCAGCCCAGGCCCATCTCTTCCAGGGGCGCGGCCTCCGGTTCGGGGCCGACCAGCTTGGGATCGCCGGCGCCGTGGGTCTTGCCGAAGGTGTGCCCGCCGGCGATCAGCGCCACCGTCTCCTCGTCGTTCATGGCCATGCGGCGGAAGGTTTCGCGGATGTCCTTGGCCGCCGCCAGGGGGTCCGGCTTGCCGTTGGGTCCTTCCGGATTCACGTAGATGAGGCCCATCTGCACCGCGGCCAGCGGATTTTCCAGGTCCCGGTCGCCGCTGTAGCGCTTGTCGCCGAGCCAGGTTTCCTCTTTGCCCCAGTACACGGCGTCGTCCGGTTCCCACACGTCGGGACGCCCGCCGCCGAAGCCGAAGGTCTGGAAGCCCATCGACTCCAGCGCGACGTTGCCGGCCAGGATCATCAGGTCGGCCCAGGAGATCTTGCGGCCGTACTTCTGCTTGACCGGCCACAGCAGCCGGCGCGCCTTGTCGAGGTTGGCGTTGTCCGGCCAGGAGTTGAGCGGCGCGAAGCGCTGCTGGCCGGTGCCGGCGCCGCCCCGCCCGTCGCCGATGCGGTAGGTGCCTGCGGCGTGCCAGGCCATGCGGATGAAGAGCCCTCCGTAGTGGCCGAAGTCCGCCGGCCACCACTCCTGGCTGTCCGTCATCAGCGCGCGCAAGTCCTTCTTCAGCGCTTGGAAGTCGAGCTTCTTGAATTCGTCGGCGTAGCGGAAGCCTCCGCCCATGGGATCGGACTGGGGCGAGTTCTGGCGGAGGATCCTGAGGTTCAGTTGTTTCGGCCACCAGTCGCTGTTCGACCTCATCCCGACGTTGGTGGTCCCGTGCATGACCGGGCACTTCGTTTCGGTTGCCATGGTTTGCTCCTTTAAGGTGGTTCGGGATACGCGCTCCGCCGCCCATCCCGGCTTTTGTATGCGCGCGCTTCAGCCAATTGCCGCGCGCCTGCGATATCGAGCGGGAGCGTGCCGCGGAGAGCACTTGGCGCAGAGCCCCCGGAAAATGAGTTCGCACTCGCGCAAGATCCGTTTGCCGAGGGAGCCGGAAGCCGGCCGGGGCACCTCGTACCACTCCACGTCCTCGACGTTGCCGCAGCGGTCGCAGATGAAGTGGTGGTGTCGCATGTCCTTGGCGTCGAAGCGCGCGGCGCGGCCCTCCACCGCGACTTCCCGCACCAGGCCCGCCCGCACCAGGTCCCGCAGATTATTGTAAGTCGTGGCCCGGGAAGAGCGCGGGGCCACGCGATTCACGGCCGCGAAGATCTCCGCCGCCGTGGGATGCCGCTTGCATCCCATCAGGAAGGCCATCACCGCGTAGCGCTGCGGCGTGCAGCGCAATCCGCTGCCCTCCAGGGCCCGTTGGATCGCCGCGGCGTCCATGACGTTAGAATATATCTAAGGTGACATTTTCTCAAGACTTGCACCCGGGACTGCCGCCCGCGAACGGATCCGGCACGGCCAAGGCGCAACCTCTCGCGCATCGTGTAGTCTAACCGTTCCGGCCCCGCCCCATGGGACGGGCTGACCTCATGCTGCGCCCCGCCTACGACGAGTTCGAGTGCTTGGCCCAGAGCGCCACCCTGGTGCCGGTGGCCAAGTCCATCACCGCCGACCTGGCCACGCCCGTCTCCGCCTTCCTCAGCCTGGCCGCGGGCGAGTCCCACGCCTTCCTGCTGGAATCGGTGGAAGGCGGCGAGAAGATCGGCCGCTACACCTTCCTGGGCGCCCGCCCTTACATGGTGCTGACCGCGCGCGGCCAGGAGATCACGCTGGCGCGCGGCAAGAAGCGCGAGCGCCGCTCGGGCAACCTCTTCGCCGTCCTGCGCGAATTGCTGGAGGAGCATCGCCCCGCCGCCGTTTCCGGCCTGCCTCCCTTCACCGCCGGGTCGGTCGGCTTCTTCGCCTACGACGTGGTGCGGCAACTGGAGCGGCTGCCGGAGCGCGCGCGCCGCGACCTCCACGTCCCCGACTGCGTGCTGATGTTCTTCGACCGCCTGCTGGCCTTCGACCACCTGCGCCACCAGATCCACATCGTGGCCGCCGCCGACGTGCGCGCCGAGAGCCCGCGCCGCGCCTACGCCCGCGCCCTCGCCGACATCGCCGCCATCGAGAAGCGCCTGGCCGCGGGCGCGCGTCCCCGCGACATCCTGGCCGCCCGCCGCCCGGCCCAGGGCAAGCTGCGGGTGCGCGCCGTCACCCGCCCTCGCGACTTCCTCGCCGCCGTCCGCCGCACCAAGCAGTACATCATGGCCGGCGACGTCTTCCAGACCGTGCTCTCCCAGCGCTGGGACTTGGAGCCCGGGGTCGAGCCCTTCCACATCTACCGCGCTCTGCGCACCGTCAACCCTTCGCCTTACATGTATTTTCTGCGGATGGGCGACACCCACGTGCTGGGCTCCTCCCCGGAGATGCTGGTGAAGGTGAGCGGGCGCAAGCTGGAGTACCACCCCATCGCAGGGACGCTGCCGCGCGGCGCCGACGAGGAAGAAGACCGCCGCCTGGAGGCCCGCCTGCGTTCCGACGAGAAAGAGCGCGCCGAGCACGTCATGCTGGTGGACCTGGGACGCAACGACTTGGGCCGGGTCTCCGAGTACGGCTCGGTGCGGGTGCGCGACCTGATGTACGTGGAGCGCTACTCCCACGTCATGCACCTGGTCTCGGCCATCGAGGGCAGGCTGCGCGCCGGGCTGCACGCCGTGGACGCCTTCGCCGCCTGCTTCCCCGCCGGCACCCTCACCGGCGCGCCCAAGGTGCGCGCCATGGAGATCATCGAGGAATTGGAGCCGGTGCGCCGCGGCCTCTACGGGGGCTCCGTGCTCTACGCCGACTTCGCCGGCAACCTGGATTCCTGCATCGCCATCCGCACCCTGTTCCTGCAGGGGAAGCGCGCCTCGGTGCAGGCGGGCGCCGGCATCGTCGCCGACTCCGACCCCGAGAGCGAGTTCCAGGAATCGGTGAACAAGGCCCAGGCGGTGCTGCGGGCCGTCGAGATGGCGCGGGAAGGACTATAGCCCTCGGGTTTCACGTTTCAG
>Ga0335085_10002768_pt1 | contig 31944 bp, 30 predicted proteins | sample Lox_Sample_45_FD_206712 | JGI IMG/M metagenome (GOLD analysis project Ga0335085, IMG submission 206712) | Soil microbial communities from Loxahatchee National Wildlife Refuge, Florida, United States - Lox_Sample_4.5 | ecosystem: Environmental > Terrestrial > Soil > Wetlands | place: USA... | reverse complement strand
CCGTGATGTAGGTGTTGCGCGCCGCAGCCCCGATCCCGGCGGTGAACTGGGGGGCGAGCAGGTCGTGGCAGCCCAGCAGCACCAGCTTCGGGTCCGCCCCATACAGCGCTCGCCAGAGGCTGGTGGCGCCGGGTTCGGCGGTGCCGCAGAAGAACACGGCCTGCGCCCCGCTCGCCGTCACCTTGGCCGCCTCCCCGCCGAATTCGCTCGCTTCGTTGACGCCCTTGGGGTCCACCCGATCGTTGCCCACCGTGGAGATTCCCGCAGCTTCGGCGTCGCCGGTGAGCAACTGGGCCAGCGACATGTCGAACGAGTCTTCGTTCGTGATCACGTACAGCTTGTGCACCCGCAGCCCCTGTATGAGCATGGTCTGGGTGGCGGCCTCCACCGCGTCGCCCGGGATCAGCCTGCCGAAGGTGGCATTGCCGGAGGGGTAGAAGCGCTGGGGATCGTCCTGGCCGGCATCCAGCGAGGAGGTCAGCCCGATGTAGGGGCTGCCCGGGCTCACCTGGAGGATGTTGGCGCCATTGGTGAGGGGCAGCGAGATCGCGGTGGCCTCGGAGTTGAGGTCGCCGATGTAGGCGATCGCGTCCTTGTCCTGGGCGGCCAGCTTTGCGTTGGTGGCGGTGATCCCCGGTTCCCACTGTTCGCTGGTCGGGCTCGCGTCGTTGAGCAGCGCGAAGTTGAGGTGGTAGCGGCCGACCCTCCCGCCGGAGTCAGCCAGGGCGAGCTTCTCCCCGCGTTCCATCTGGCGGGAGATCGGCGCCTCGGGGCCGTCCAGAGGAAGGCTCGAGTAGATCGTGAGGCTGCGCCCGGGAACGGACGTGTCTGCGCTGACCGCGATTCCACCGCAGCCGGCCAGGGCCGATGTCAGCAGCAGAGCGGCAAGGGGACGCCACCGTGCTCGCACGGTGGCCTAGCTACGGCGACCGGGGAGATACCTGACGAGGATCCTGCCCATGGCGCCGACCAGGATGACGGCGAGGGCGATCAGGAATGAGTCGAAGCTCGTCAGGTTCACCGCGCTGCTCAGGCTCCAGAGCACCACCCAGAGCGCCAAGCCGCCTGTCACCGTGAGGACCAGTCCCATGGCGCGGAATCCTATCGGTCGTGCGTGCCGGACGTGCCATCGGCGCGGAGCGGCCCGAGGCCGGACACGATCTCGGCGAGGGCCGCCGCCACCGACTCCGCGGGCGGGGCGCCCTCTGCGGCGGCGCGCACGAGCCGGGTTCCCACGATCACCCCGTCGGCCCCTGCCTCGACCGCCTGACGGGCCTGCTCGCCGGTGCCGATGCCGAAGCCGAGCGCCACGGGCACCTCGGTGCTCGCCTTGGCGCGCGCCACCACCTCGCGGAAGCGCTCCGGCAGCGCCCTTCGCTCACCGGTGGTGCCGACGACGGAGACCGCGTAGAGGAAGCCCCGTGCGAGCGCGCCGATCCGCGCGAAGCGCTCGGCGGGTGTGGTGGGCGCCACGAGGGGCACGAGCGCGAGGCCCACGGCGTCGCAGGCGGAGCGCACCTCGTCGGACTCCTCGAGGGGCAGATCGGGCACGATCAGGCCGCTCGCACCGGCGCGCGCCAGGCGCTCGGCGAAGGCGGGGGCGCCCGGCGCGAGCACCATGTTGGCGTAGGCCATGAGCACCACGGGAGCGCCCGCGGAGAGCTCCCTGGCCAGCTCGAGCACGGCGCCCAGCGTGACCCCCTCCTCGAGTGCCCTGGCCGCGGCCTCGTGGATCACGGGGCCGTCGGCCAGCGGATCGGAGTAGGGCAGCCCGAGCTCGATCAGGTCGGCGCCGCCGGCCAGATAGGCCTCGCCGATCGCGCGCGAGGAGGCCAGCGTGGGAAAGCCGCCCATCATGTAGGGCATCAGCGCCGCCTCGCGCCGGCGCCCGGCGAAGGCGGCGGCGATCCGCTCGATACCGCCTTCGGGGGCGGATGGGTGCGGCTCGGCCCTCTCCCCGCCGGCGAGCAGCTCGCTCATGTGAGCGCGAGCACCTCCGCGAGGTCCTTGTCTCCGCGCCCGGACAGGCACACCAGGTCGAGCTCGCCCTCGTCCTGGGCGAGCACCCACGCCAGGGCATGCGCGCTCTCGAGCGCCGGGATGATCCCCTCGAGGCGAGCCGTCTCGCGAAAGGCCGCGAGCGCCTCGCTGTCGGTCGCCGCCTCGTAGCGCGCCCGGCCGGAGTCCCGCAGCTGGGCATGCTCCGGTCCGGCGCCGGGGTAGTCGAGCCCGGCGGACACGGAGTGGGCCTCGACGATCTGGCCCTCCTCGTCCTGCATCACGGCCGACAGGGAGCCGTGCAGGATGCCCGCCCGCCCGGCCACCGTGAGCGGCGCGCCATGCCTCGGGGTGTCGAGCCCCTCCCCGCCGGCCTCCACGCCGATCAGCTCCACGGAGTCGTCCTCGAGGAACGCCTTGAACGTGCCAATCGAGTTCGAGCCGCCCCCGACGCAGGCGATGACGCGCGCCGGCAGCCGGCCCTCGCGCTCGAGGATCTGCGCGCGCGCCTCGTCGCCGATCACCCGCTGCAGGTCCCTCACGAGGGCGGGATACGGCGCCGGACCCACCACCGAGCCGATCACGTAGTGGGTGCTCTCGACGTTCGTCACCCAGTCGCGGATGGCCGCCGACACCGCCTCCTTCAGCGTGCGGGCGCCGATCTCCACGGCCTCCACCTCTGCCCCCAGCAGGTTCATGCGCTGCACGTTCGGGCGCTGCCTGCGCACGTCCTCGGCGCCCATGTACACCACGCATTCGATGTCAAGGAGCGCGCAGGCGGTGGCGGTGGCCACGCCGTGCTGCCCGGCGCCGGTCTCGGCGATCACGCGCGTCTTGCCCATGCGCCGCGCCAGCAGCACCTGCCCGAGGGCGTTGTTCAGCTTGTGCGAGCCGGTGTGGTTGAGGTCCTCCCGCTTGAGGTACACCGGCCAGCCGACCCGCTGCGAGAGGCGCCGCGCGCGGTAGAGGGGCGTGGGCCGCCCGGCGAAGTCGCGCCGCAGCTCGGCGAGCTCGCCGCGGAACCCCTCGTCCTCACGAGCCTCCCGCCAGGCCTGCTCGAGCTCGCCGAGCGCGGGCATGAGCGTCTCCGGCACGTACTGGCCGCCGTAGCGGCCGAAGCGATGCTCGACCGCATCCTGACCGCTCTGGGGGCTCACATCTGCGAGCCTATCGCTGGGGAGCTGCCAGCACGTCCGCGCGTGCCGGCTCGCCCTCCGGCTCGGCCCTCCCCCGCTCGTCGGCCTGACGCACGGCGCCGAAGAACGCCCGCAGCCTCTCCGGGTCCTTGCGGCCGGGCGCCTGCTCGGTGCCCGTGGCCGTGTCCACCGCGAAGAGCCCGTGGCGCGTGGACGCCTCGATCCCGGCCCGGACGTTCTCCGGGGTGAGACCGCCGCTCAGGATCAGGGGCACGCGCGAGCGACGGCCGTCGAGCAGCCCCCAGTCGAACGTCTCCCCGGTGCCCCCGCGCAGGGCGCGCTTGGCCGGCCGCGCGGCGCGGGCGTCCAGCAGGTGGTAGTCGACGCGATAGCGCTCCGCCGCCCTGAGGTCGCCGGCGGCATGGACCTGGATGGCCTTGATCACCCTGGCCCCGGTCCGCCGCGCGGCCTCGGCGCAGTAGGAGGGACCCTCGTCGCCGTGCAGCTGCAGGAGTGCGAGGTCGAGCTCGGACGCCGTCTGGACCACCTCCTCCATGGGCGCATTCACGAAGACGCCGCAGAGCTCGGCGCGGCGGCGGAGCGCCGCGGAGATCTGCCTCGCGTTGGCCATCGCGCAGCGGCGCGGGCTCGGCGCGTAGAAGACCATGCCGAGCGCCCAGGCTCCCAGCTCCACTGCGAGCTCGGCGTCCTCGAGACGTGTGAGCCCGCAGATCTTCACCGCGGGGACCGACGGGGAGCGCTCATCCGGCATACGCCAAACGGTAGCGGCCGCCCGAAGGCGGCCGCTCCTGATGCCGGTCGGGGGCTTGGCGGGAGCTGGACGCGGTGGGCGCCGGCGGGCACCCACCGCCGCTCATCTACCCCCGAGGCGTTTCCAGGCCTTCGGAGCCGCCTTCGGAGCCGGGGTTGCTGTTGTTGGTGATCGAGGCCGGTCGGTTGGCGAGCTTCGCGCTCACGACCTTCTTCTTGTATCCGCCGCCGTTGCCGGACGGGTACCAGAGTTCGATCTGGATCGTTTCGCCGACCTTCTTCGAGGTGATGATCGAGGCCAGGTCTTCGGAGCTCTTGACCGGCTTTCCGTCGACGCCCACGATGATGTCGCCGCCGATCTCGACAGCGGCGCCGCCGATGTGGGCTTCCACGCTGCCGCCGCGGATGCCGGCCTTTTCGGCGGGCGTCCCCGATTGCACGCTCTCCACGAGCGCCCCTTCCTTGACGGGCAGGTTCAACCCGGGGACGGACAGCGAGCCGTCGATCGTGACGGTCTCGACGCCGAGGTAGCCTTCGCTGACGGTCCCGCCCTTTTCGAGTTCCGGCAGCTCGGACTTGGCGGTGTTGATGGGGATGGAGAAGCCGATGCCGATGCTGCCGTCGGTGCCGGCGGTCTCGATCTGCGAGTTGATGCCGATCACTTCACCGCGGGCGTTCAGCAGCGGACCCCCGGAGTTGCCCGGGTTGATGGGCGCGTCGGTCTGGATCACGTTGGTGATCGTGAAGCCGTTGGGCGCCTGGATCTGGCGCTGCAGGGCCGACACCACACCGGTGGTCAGCGTGCGCTCGAGGTCGAACGGGTTGCCGATCGCGAGGACCGGTTCGCCGACCTGGACGGCGCTCGAGTTGGCCAGCTTGAGCGGGTGCAGCGTGAGGCCTTCGGTGGGAATGCGCAGCACGGCGAGGTCCTTCGAGGGGTCCTTGCCGACCACCTTGGCGGTCACGGTCTTGCTGTGTTCGCCCAGCGACACGGTCACCTTGGTGGCGTTCTGCACGACGTGCCAGTTGGTGAGGATGGTGCCGTTGGAGTTGATGACGATTCCGGAGCCGGTGTCCGTCCCCTGCTGGGTGCCTTCACCCTTGAAGAGTTCGAACGGCGATTCCGAGTGGCGCACCACCGTGGAGGCGACGAAGACGACGCCGGGGGCGTCGTGTTCGTAGATCTGGTGGGCGGTGAGGCCGGTGGACTGCTGCGAGGCGTTCGTGCTGGTGGGCACGATGGGAGCCTGTTCGATCCGCGTGACCGTCTTGGTCGAGGAACCCAGCCCCCCGGCAGCCGCGATCACCACGGCCACCAGCGCTCCGCCCAGCAGCGCCGAGATGAATGGGATGAGGAAGAGTCGTCTTGTGGTCATGGTGCAGTGAGGATGATCGGCCGCCCTGAAGTTCTTCTAAAGCGCCAAGCCCGAACAGCATTAAGTTTCTGTCCCGGCTGGCTAAACCGGTCCCGGCCAGCCAAACGGTATCGACGGCCCTGCGGGAACGGGCTCAGCTCGACCCTGCGAGCAGCGCCCGGAGCGCCTCGCCCGGGTCGGCGGAGCGCATGAGGGCGGCCCCCACGAGCACAGCGTCGACGCCGGCCTCCCCCAGGCGCCGCAGCTGCTCCGGCTCGGAGATGCCGGACTCCGAGACCACCGTGACGCCGGAGGGCATCGTCTCCATCAGCTCGAAGGTGCGCTCCACGTCGACGCTGAAGTCGCGCAGGTCGCGGTTGTTGACGCCGATCAGCTCGGCTCCGCTGGCGAGCGCCCGCTCGAGCTCCGGCCGGTCGTGCACCTCGACGAGTGCCGCCAGGCCCAGTGACTCGGCGCCCTCGCGCAGCGCCCGGAGCTCCCCGGGTTCGAGCGCGCCCACGATCAGCAGCACGGCGTCGGCGCCGGCCAGCCGCGCCTCGAGCAGCTGGTATCGGTCGACGATGAAGTCCTTGCGCAGCAGGGGCAGCTCGCAGATGGCGCGCGCCCTGCTCAGGTCGTCGAGCGAGCCGCCAAAGCGGGAGGCCTCGGTGAGCACGGAGATGGCACTGGCCCCGGCACGCACATAGGCCTCGACCATCTCCCCCGCGTCGGCTCCCTCGCGCAGCGACCCGGCGGACGGCGCGCGTCGCTTGATCTCCGCGATCACGGCCATCCCGGGGCGCTCCAGAGCTTCGCGGAACCGCTGCCCAACCGTGGCCGGACCCTCGCCGGCGTCATCGCTCCCGCCGGCGCCGCGATCGGCCTCGAGCTGCGATTCGAGCAGCGCCGCCGGACGCTCGAGCTTGCGCTGCTCGAGCTCGGCGCGCGTTGAGCGCAGGATCTCCTCCAGCACCGTGGGTGTGGCGGCGGTCATGCGCCGGCCTCCGCCGGAGCCGCGCGCCGGCTCGCCGTGACGAAGTCCTCGAGCGTGAGGAGCGCCCGCCCTCCGGCCACCGTGTCGCGCGCACGTTCGACGCCCTCCGCGATGTTGGCCGCGCCGCCAGCCACATAGATCGCGGCCCCGGCGTTGATCAGGGCGAGGTCGGCCGCCTGGCCGCTCTCCCCTTCGAGGATGGCACGTGTCAGCCTGGCGTTCTCCTCGGGCGTCCCCCCGCGCAACTCCTCCGGGACCTCGCCGGGGCCGCTGCCCGCCGCCGCCCCTGACCGCGCGCCGCCGCCGTCGCCCGAGATGCCGGCCTCCTCGGGCGTGAGGACATAGCGCCGCAGCTCGCCACCCTCCACCTCCACCACCTGCGTGGGGGCGCCTGCGGAGATCTCGTCGAGGCCATCCTCGCTCGAGACCACCAGCGCCCGCTCGGTCCCGAGCAGCACGAGCGCCCCGGCCACGGTGTCGAGGAAGCGAGGGTCGGACACGCCGATCACCTGGCGACGAGCGCCGGCCGGGTTCGTGAGGGGCCCGAGCAGATTGAACACGGTGCGCACCGCCAGCTCGCTGCGCACGGGCACCACGAAGCGGGTGGCCCGGTGATGGACGGGGGCGAACATGAACCCGAAGCCGGTGGCGTCGATGCAGTCGGCCACGGCGTCCGCCTCGAGGTCGATGCGCGCGCCGAGCGCTTCCAGCAGGTCGGCCGAGCCGGAGAGGCTCGTGGCCGAGCGGTTGCCGTGCTTGGCCACGGCCGCCCCGGAGCCGGCGGCGATCAGGGCCGCGGTGGTGGACACGTTGAACGTCCGCCGCCCTCCGCCGGTGCCGGCGGTGTCCAGCAGGTCCTCGCGCTGCGAGCGCACGGGCGCCGCAAGCGCGCGCATCGTGCGCGCCAGGCCGGCGAGCTCCTCGACGGTCTCGCCCTTCGTGCGCAGGGCGATCAGGAAGCCGGCGATCTCGACCTCCGAGGCGTTGCCCTGCATGATCTGCTCGAGCACCGCCGCCGCCTGGTCCACGCTCAGGTCCCGGCGCTGTGCGAGCGCGTCGATCGCTTCCGTGAGGATCGGGTTGGGCATCGCCGGTGGTCAGTCGCGCAGGAAGTTGGCGAGCAGCGCCTTGCCCTCGTCGGTGAGAACCGACTCGGGATGGAACTGGACGCCCTCGGCCGGGAGCTCGCGATGGCGCAGCGCCATCAGCACGCCGTCGCCGTGGGCCGAGGTTTCCAGGCAGTCGGGCAGCTCGGATTCGACCACCAGCGAGTGGTAGCGACCGACTGTCAGCGGCGAGCTGATGCCCTCGAAGATCGTGCGGCCGTCGTGCTCGATGACCGTGGCCTTGCCGTGCACCGGCGGGTGCAGCAGAACCTGGCCCCCGAAGGCCGCTGCCATCGACTGGTGGCCGAGGCACACGCCCAGCGTCCGCACCCCGGCTTCCGGCAGCGCCCGCGACACCGCGACCGAGATGCCGGCCTCCCGCGGCGTGCACGGCCCCGGGGATATCACGCAGGCCTCGTAGTGGCGCTCGAGCAGCTCCTCCACGGTGGCGGCGTCGTTGCGCACGGTGTCGACCGTGGCGCCCAGCTCCTCCAGGTACTGCACCAGGTTGTAGGTGAAGGAGTCGTAGTTGTCGATCATCAGGACCTTCATCGCTGTCGGGCGCCCCTCATGGCCATTCCGGCTGTGCCACCGCCAGCTCGATCGCGCGCAGCACCGCCCGCGCCTTGGCTTCGGACTCGGCGAGCTCGAGCGGGGGCTTGGCGTCGGCCACGGTGCCTCCCCCGGCCTGGATGTGGGCTTCGCCGTCCTTGACCACCACCGTGCGGATGTGCACGCAGGTGTCGAGGTCGCCGGCGAAGGACAGGTAGCCAATCGCCCCGCCATAGCCGCCTCGCTTGACCGGCTCGAGCTCGTCGATGATCTGCATGGCCCGCACCTTGGGCGCCCCGGAGAGCGTCCCGACGGGCAGCACCGAGCGCAGCGCGTCGGTCGCGGACACGCCGTCGCGCAGGCGGCCGGCCACCGAGGAGACGATGTGCATGACGTGGGAGTAGCGCTCGACCGACATGAAGGTCTCCACCTCGACGCTGCCCGCCTCGCAGACGCGGCCCAGGTCGTTGCGGCCGAGGTCGACCAGCATCACGTGCTCGGCGCGCTCCTTCGGGTCGGCCAGGAGCTCCTCGGCGATGCGCTCGTCCTCCTCTGGGTTGCGGCCCCGCGGGCGCGTGCCGGCGATCGGCCAGGTGCTGACCCGCCGACCGGCAACCGTGATCATCGGCTCGGGGCTCGCCCCGGCGAGCTGGAAGTCGCAGAAGTCCAGGTAGTACATGTAGGGGCTCGGGTTGACCGCGCGCAGGCCCCGGTAGATCGAGAACGCCTCCACGGGCACCGGCGCGGACCAGCGCTGCGAGGGAACCACCTGGAACGCGTCCCCGGCGTAGATGTACTCGATGATCCGCGCCACCATCGCTTCGAACTCCCCCTGCGCCATGTTGGACCGGAACTCGGGCATCTCGCGCGCCCGGTTCCCGGCCGGGGCATCGGGGATCGGGCCGTCGAGCGCCGCGCGGACTTCCTCGAGCTTGCGCTCCGCCGCGGCGTGCGCCCGCCCGGCATCCGGCTCGGCCTCGAGGTCGGCGTGCGCGAGCACCGTGACCGTGTGCTTCAGATGGTCGAAGATCACCAGCAGATCGCAGAGCATGAGCGCCATGTCGGGCACGCCGAGCGGGTCCGGGTTCGGCTCGCCGAGGGGCTCCACGGTCCTCACCAGGTCATAGCCGAAGTAGCCCACGGCGCCGCCCGTGAAGGGCGGGGCCGAGGCCATCGGCGCCTGCCGCAGCCCGCCCACGAAGCCGGCGGCGAGCGCGTATGGGTCGCCGGGGTCGCCGAGCGACCAGCGCAGCACCGCGCGCGGCCGCAGCCCGATGAACGACCAGCGTCCCACGTAGTGTCCCTGCTCGGCCGACTCCAGCAGGAAGGCCGGCTCGTTCGGCGCCAGCGCGCGCAGCTTGAGGAATGCCGACACCGGGGTCTGGCAGTCGTCGATGAAGCTGGCGTACACCGGGATCAGGTTGTGCTTGCCCTCGGCTCCGCCCGGCCCCGCCGGCACGCTCCCGCCCGCGGCGGCGACGTTGCCGTTCGCGCGCGACCCGGCGGCCCCGGCTGTCTCGGCCCCTGGCACCGGGTCAGCGGCTCCGCTCGTTCAGCACGCCCTCGGCGTCGGCCAGCGAGCGGCCGCGGCTGTGCATGAGCACGAGCAGGTGGTAGAGCACGTCCGCCGCCTCTTCGTCCACGCGCCGCTCGGACTCCTCGCGGGCGGCGCGCGCCACCTCCTCGGCCTCCTCCATCACCTTCTCGCCGATCCGGGGCGGGTCGTCGAGCAGCGCCACGGTGTAGGAGCCCTCCGGCCGCTCGCTGGCGCGCGAGCGCAGGGTGCGCTCGAGTCCGGGCAGCGTCTCGTGGGGCGCCGCGGGCAGCATCTGGCCGCGATGGAAGCAGGTGCGCTCTCCCGTGTGGCAGGCCGGACCGGCCGGCTCCACGAGCGCCAGCAGTGCGTCACCGTCGCAATCCACGCGCAGCGCCCTCACGGCCTGGACGTTGCCGCTGGTTTCTCCCTTGTGCCACTGCTCGCCGCGGGAGCGGCTGTAGAGGTGGAGCTCCCCGGTGGCCCGGGTGCGAGCCAGGGCCTCGGCGTTCATGTACGCCAGCGTGAGCACCTCGCCGCTCTGCCAGTCCTGCACCACGCACGCCACAAGGCCCTGGTCGTCGAATGACACCAGTTCCTCGACCGGTTGCTCCGCGGTGGCGCTCACGGAGAGGATTGTAGGTGTAGCCGCGAAGCCGCCCCGCTCGACTGCGGCCTGCCAGACCCTCCGCCCGTCGCTGCGGCGACGTGGCGCGCCGGTGCCGTCCGACTCCCAGACGTGTGCGTGCCGCCGGGCCTCCTTAGACTCACCCCCCACCTCCCATGAGCTCACCACTCGCGCGCAGGCTGATCGTCGTCACGGGCAAGGGTGGCACGGGCAAGACCACCGTGACCGCCGCACTCGGGCTCCTGGCGGCACGCCGCGGCAGGCGCGTGGTCCTGGTCGAGATGAGCGGCCAGCGCCGACTCCCGGCGCTCCTCGCGTCCGGGAAGGAGATGACGGACGGGCCGGCCGGCGAGGCGCTCGCGCCCGGCGCCGCCGCCGAGGTCGAGCTCGGCGAGGGGCTGTGGAGCACCTCGATCGACCCCGACCAGGCGCTGCTCGACTGGCTCGCGGTCGTCGGGGGCAGGGTGCCGGCGCGCCTGCTTGCCTCGCGCTCCTCCTTCCGCTACTTCGCGGCCGCCGCGCCGGGTGCCAAGGAGCTGCTGAGCCTGGTGCGAGTCTGGGAGCTGACCGAGCGGGAGCGCTGGCAGGGCCGGGGCGGAGGCTACGACCTCGCGATCCTCGACGCCCCCGCCACCGGTCACGCGCTCGCGATGCTGCGCTCGCCGTCGACCTTCGGCGCGATCGCGCGGGTCGGGCCGATCGCGGCGCAGGCCAGGCGCGTGGGACAGCTGCTGGCCGACCCGGCACGCTCCGCCTACATCGCCACCTCCCTGGCCAGCGAAGCGGCGGTGAGCGAGACCCTCGAGCTCGCCGAGGCCCTGCGCGCCGATCCCGGGCGCGAGCTCGACCGGGTGGTCGTCAACGGGGTGTTCTCGCGCCGCTTCAGCCGAGCGGAGCTCGACCGCGTCCGCGGTCTGGACGCGGCCGCCGAGGGAGATCCGGCCGCGGGAGCGATGCGGGCGGTGCTCGAGGCGGCGGACTTCGTCGAGCAGCGATCGCGCCGGCAGCGCTCCCAGCTGGCCCGCCTGAGACGGGCCCACATGCCCACCGTCTTGGTGCCCTTCGCCTTCACGCCCCGTCTCGACCGCGCAGCGGTCGAGAACATCGCGAAGCGGCTCGAGCGAGCCCTCGAGGAGGGCTCGCCCAACCCCCGCCCCGGCGCCTCGCCGAGCCCCGCCACGGCGTCGCAGGGTCCTTCGGCTAGTTGATCCCCAGCCGGTCCAGGAGCGCGGCGTCGCCGCGCCAACCTCGACGTGTGCGCACCGCCAGGTCCAGGTGCACCCGCGCCCCGAGCTCGGCTTCGAGGTCACGCCGGGCCGCGGTGCCGATGGCCTTGATCTTGCGCCCCTGGGCGCCTATCACGATGGCCTTCTGCGAGTCGGTCTCCACCCAGACGAGCGCCTGCACGCGGACCAGCCCGGAGGGTGCATGCTCCATCTCCTCCACCACCACCTCAGCGGCGTGGGGCAGCTCCTGGAATGTGCGCCTCACGACCGCCTCGCGTATCAGCTCGGCGAGCGCCAGCTCGAGCGGCTGATCGGAGCGCTGGTCGGGCTCGAACAGAAATGGGCCCTCGGGGAGGAGCGCCCCGAGATGCTGCGCCAGCTCCGCCACGCCGGTGCCCCGCCGGGCGGAGATCGGGAAGATGGCGTCGCCCACGCCCAGCTCGGCGGCGGCCTGCAGCGCGGCCGCCACCTGGGGCCGCTTGAGCCGGTCGATCTTGTTCACGGCCACGGTCACCGGACGGCCTGAGGCCTCCAGCGTGCGCGCGATGTAACGATCGCCCGCGCCCACGGTCTGGTCGGCGGCGACCATCATGAGCACGGCGTCCGCCTCCTCGAGCTCCTGTCGCACGCGCCCGGCCATGCGCGCGGTGAGCAGGTCGCGGGGTCGCTGGACACCGGGCAGGTCCACCAGCACCATCTGCCTGTCGCCGCTCGTGCGGACCCCGCGGATGGCTCGGCGCGTGGTCTGCGGGCGGTCGGACACCGCCGCCACCTTGCCTCCGGCCAGCGCGTTCACCAACGTCGACTTGCCGACGTTCGGTCGCCCGGCGAGCGCCACGAAGCCGCAGTGCGCGCTCACCGGCGATCCTCGGCGAGCAGGTTGGCCTGCAGCACGAGCATCTCGCCGTCGTCGGTCTCGTGGTCCATTCCGACGAGGTGCAGCATGCCGTGGACGACCGCCTCGCGCAGATCGACCGTCCGCGGCGGGCATACCACCACGTCACCCAGCTCGCGTGGCCCGCCGGGGACGGCTTCGGCGCCATCGATCGGGAAGGCGAGCACGTCCGTGGACTCCGGCCTCGCGCGATGCCTGTCGTTGAGATCGGCGATCCGCTGCTCGTCCACGAAGTGGACCGCCACGTGCCCCTCGTGCACTCCCGCCGAGGAGGCGGCGGCGCGACAGAGACGGCGGATCTCCGACGGCGACGGGCCGTCGGGGGCATACCGGCGGCGGCCGATGACCTCGACCTCGATCACCGCCAGGCCACTCCCTCGGGCACGACCCGGCCCTCGACTGCGAGCGGCACCCGGGCGCCGCGGTCAGGCGTGCCTGCGCTCGGCCGGTCGCAGCTCGCGCGTCTGGCGCTGGGCGTGGGCATCGTAGGCCTCGACGATTCGCTGCACCAGCTTGTGGCGCACCACGTCCTCGCCGCCGAAGCGCACGAACTCGACGCCCTCGACGGCCTGCAGCACCTCCCCCACCACCACCAGCCCCGACTGCTGCTCGTTGGGCAGGTCGACCTGCGTGATATCCCCGGTCACCACCATGCGCGAGCCGAAGCCCAGCCGGGTGAGGAACATCTTCATCTGCTCCGGCGTGGTGTTCTGGGCCTCGTCCAGGATCACGAAGGAGTCGTTCAGCGTGCGCCCGCGCATGAACGCGAGCGGCGCTATCTCGATCACCCCGCGCTCCAGATGGTGTGACACCCGCTCCGGGTCGAGCATGTCGTGGAGGGCGTCGAACAGGGGCCGCAGATATGGGTCCACCTTCGCCATCACATCGCCCGGGAGGAACCCAAGTCGCTCGCCGGCCTCAACCGCCGGGCGCGTCAGGATTATCCGGTTCACCTCGTGCCGCGAGAGCGCGGCCACGGCGAGGGCCACGGCGAGGAACGTCTTGCCGGTCCCGGCCGGGCCGACCCCGAAGGTGACCGTGCTCTCGCGGATAGCGTCCACGTAGCGCTTCTGGTTGAGGGTCTTGGGCGCCACGGCCACGCTGCGATGTCGCCAGACCACGTCCTCGAGCACGCGGGCCGGCGACTCGTGGGCGTCGAGCGCCCCGGTCACGGCGGCGATCGTCCCCGGCGCGATCTGGTGGCCCCGTGAGATCAGGTCGGCCAGCTCGTCCACCACCCGGCGGGCGGCGCCGGTCTCGGCCTCCGATCCCTCCAGGGTGAGCAGGTTGCCACGCAGGTACACCCGGCATTCGAGATGGCCCTCGAGCGCCCGCAACACCGTGTCCTGGCTGCCCGCGAGCTCGGTCGCCACGTCCTCTGTGAGCTCGATCTGCGTCTTCATGCGCCGAGCGCCGCGCGCACCACGGATGACACGCGGGCCCCGTCGGCACGCCCTCCAACAGCCGCCATGGCCTGCTTCATCACCCGACCCATGTCGCCCTTCGAGCTGGACCCGGTCTCCTCGATGGCCACCTGGACGATCCGCTGGAGGTCCTCGTCGGACAGCTCGGCGGGCAGGTAGCCGGCGATCAGCTGGCTTTCGGCGTCCTCCTTGGCGGCGAGATCCTCGCGCCCGCCCTCGCGATAGGCGGTGGCGGCATCCCTGCGCCGCTTGCGCTCCCGGCGCAGCACGGCGAGCTCGTCCTCGGAGCCCTCCTTGGAGGCCTTCTGCAGCTCGGAGAGGAGCAGCCGCAGCGCGCCGACGCGGTCGCGCTCGCCGGCGCGCATCGCCTCGGTCACGTCGGTCTTCACCTGATCGGCGATCGCCATGGCCACATTATGCTCGCTCACCGGGCGGGGATTGACGATCCGACGGCCTGGGCGCGGCCGCACCCGCCGCGAGCCGGCCCTCGCCTGCCGTCGGACGGCGCCTCGGCGGCGCCATCTGCCCCCCGTCCCACCGGGGGGCACGCTCGCGGCGGGTATGGTTGAGGACCGACGAGGAACTCATGCCGAGCCCTTCCACATATGCCGAGGCGCTTGCCCCGTTTCAGGCCGAGGTGGCCCACCTGATCCCCGGCGAGGCCACGCTGTTCGACGCCCACACCCACCTGGGCCTCGACGAGGACGGCAGATCACTGGATCTGGCGAGCCTCCTGGGACAGCTCGATGACGGAGGCGTGGCCCGGGCCGCGGTGTTCCCGCTGCACGACCCGGAGCGCGCGCCCGCCTATCGCAAGCCCAACGACCGTGTGCTCGGCTGGGCCGCGGAAAGCGAGGGGCGACTGGTGCCGTTCTGCCGGCTGGACCCGTTCGACGAACCCGTGGCCGAGGGCAGCCGCTGCCTCGAAGGCGGGGCGCGGGGCATCAAGCTGCACCCGCGGGCCCAGTCCTTCACGTTCGACGGGCAGGGGCTGGAAAGCGCCCTGGAGGGCATCTTCTCCCTCGCCGAGGAAGCCGGGGCGCCCATCCTGATCCACGCCGGCCGCGGCCTCCCGCCGATCGCCAAGGGACTCACCGAGTTGGCGATGAGGCACCCGGAGGTGGTCCTCATCCTGGCGCACGCCGCGATCTGCGAGCAGGGCACGCTCACCGACGGCCTCGCTGATCACCCGGGCATCCTCTATGACACCTCCTGCTTTCACGCCATCGACGTGCTCGCGCTCTTCTCGCGGGTGCCCGCTGAGCGCATCGTGTTCGGCTCCGACCCGCCGTATGGCAGGCCGGCCAGCGGTCTGTACCTCGCGCTGCGAGCGGCCCACGCCGAGGGACTGGACGACGGCGCTCTGCGCGCCATGCTCGGCGGCAACATGGAGTCGCTCTTCGACGGCACCGGGCTGCCCCCGAAGAGCCCGCCGCGCGGGGGCGACTCGATCGTCCTGTCCTCCCGCCTCGCCCGCCTCTACGCCTACACCAGCCTCGCCGGCCCGGCGCTCTTCGCCGGGGCTCTCGACCGGGCGCGCGAGTCGCTCGACCTGGCGCTCGGGGTCTGCCGCGACCCGAACCCCGGCCCGGATGGCGAGGCGCTCGAGGTGGTCGGGGCAGCCCTGGCCACGGCGCTCACCCTCCTCGAAGGAGACGACGCCATGAGGCTCGAGCGCCGGGGGCCGGCGATCGACCTGATCTTCCGCTCCATGGTGCGGGCCGCCACGGCGCGTCCTAACGCGGCGCAAGCCACAGGGCAGCCCACTCTCCGCTCGAGCGGCGCTCCCGCTCCGACAGCCTGAGGCGGGCTCCAAGCTCGGCCGCCACCGCGTCGGCCTCGGCGTCCAGGATGCCGCTGGCGATCAGGTGCCCAGGCGCGACGGGCATGGCGTCCGCCAGCTCGACCAGGAGCGGCCGCAGGAGGTTCGCGAGCACCACCGGGCCACCCCCGGCCCCCTCCGCCAGGACCAGTGGGTCGCGCCGCAGGTCATGGCGTCGCACCGCCACCTCCACCTCGGCCAGCCGCGCATTCTCGTCGGCGGCGCGCACGCTCTCGGGATCGTTGTCGAGCGCGGCCACCGGCGCGAAGCCGAGCTTGGCGGCGGCGATCGCAAGCACACCGGAACCGGTGCCCACGTCGAGCACCTCGCCCTCCACGCCGTCACCGGCCAGCTCCATCAGCAGCTCCAGGCACAGGCGCGTGGTGGCGTGCGCCCCGGTCCCGAACGCCTGACCCGGGTCGATCACGATCTCGAGCGCCCGGTCCCCCTCGGCGGGACCCTCCCACGGGGGGCGCACATGGAGGGCGGGCAGCGCCCGCCTGGACGATCGGGGCGGCGGGATCAGCACCGGTCGATGGAAGCGCCGCCAGCGCTCCCCCCAGTCGTCGGCCACCTCGCTGGTCGAGACCTCCACGAGGGCCTCGCCCACGGTGGCGCGCAGCTCGGGTAGGGCGGGCAGCTCGCCGGCGGCTCCGTAGATCGCATACTCGACGTACTCGTCATCCACCGCCCGCTCTTCCAGGCCGGACGGCACGAGCTCGATCAGATCGGCCAGCACGAGCTCCGCCTGCGCACGGGGCACCCGTAGGGCGAGACGGATCAAGCAGCCTGGTGGTGACGCAGGGTGCGGCGGAGCTTGGCGAACATGCCTTCCTCGGGAGTCAGGTTCTCCTCGGTCAGCGTGTCGTTGAGCCGTCGCAGGAGCTCGCGCTGCTCGTTGGTGAGGCGGCGCGGGATGACCACGTTGACCACCACCCTCAGGTCTCCCGGGCGGGCACGCCCGAGAGCGGGCATCCCCTTCCCGTGCAGTGTGAGCACGTCTCCGGCCTGGGTTCCCTCGGGCACCTCGACCTCGGCCGGGCCCTCGAGCGTCGGCACCTCCAGCTGTGCCCCGAGCGCCGCCAGGGGTGCCACCACGTCGAGCACCGTGACCAGATCCTGTCCCTGGCGCACGAAGCGCTCGTCCTCGCGAACGCTCACGAGCACGTAGAGGTCGCCGGTCGGCGCCCCGGCTGAGCCGGCATGGCCATGCCCGGCGAGGCGGATGCGCTGCCCGTCGGCGATGCCCGCGGGAATGGCCACCCGCTCGACGCGCCGCGCCGCCCGCCGCCCCCGCCCGCGGCACTCCTTGCACCGCTGCTTGGGCACGCGCCCGGAGCCTTCGCAGTTGTCGCAGACCATGGTTCGCACCATCTGGCCGAACGGAGTGCGGGCAACCGTCTGCAGCTGGCCGGCGCCGCCACAGCGCTCGCACGCCTCGATCGGGGTTCCCGGCTCGGCGCCGTTGCCATGGCAATGCTCGCAGCGCTCGACGGCCTCGTAGCTCACCTCCACCTCACGCCCCTGCGCGGCCTCGAGCAGGTCTACCTCGACGCTGACCGCCACGTCGCCGCCCGGCACCGCACCGCCACGCCCGCCGCCGAACGCCTCGGCGCCGAACATCCCGGAGTCGCCGAAGAAGGCGTTGAACAGGTCACCCAGGGACCCGAACTGCTCGAAGTTCGGAGCGTAACCACCGCTGCGCAGCCCCTGGTGGCCGTAACGGTCATAGGTGGCGCGCCGCTCGGGGTCCGAGAGGATCTCATAGGCCTCGGCCGCCTCCTTGAACTTCTCGGCGGTCTCCGGATCGTCCGAGTTCACGTCGGGGTGCAGCTCACGGGCAAGGCGCCGGAAGGCCTTCTTGACTTCCTGCTCGGAGGCGTCCCGCGAGACGCCGAGCAGCTCGTATGGATCGCGTGGCATCTGCCGGTCAGCCCGCCGCGTACGCATCTTCGACGAAGCGCGACAGCTGCCCGGCCACGCCGCGCACAGTGCTGATCGCGTGCTCGTAGTCCATGCACACCGGGCCGATCACGGACACGGTTCCGAGCTTGCGCTGGGGCACGCCGTAGGCGGTGGCGACGAGCGCCCAGGACTGCATCGCCGGGTCGTCGTTCTCAGCTCCGATCCGCACGTACACGTCGGGCTCGCCGAGCGCCGCGCACAGCATCTCGAGCACGGCGAAGCGACGCTCGAGCAGGCCCATGAGCCCCTCGATCTCGCCGAGCTCCACCAGCCCGGCCGAGAAGAGGTGCGCGGCCCCCTCGACATACACGGCGTCCTCGCCCTCGCCGGTCGCCCCCGCGAATGCCACGGCCAGGCGGTCCAGAAAGGCGCGCTCCATGTTCGAGAGCGACTGGTCGGCGAGACGCTGGTGCACCATCCGCGCCCCCAGCTCCAGCCCCTCGAGGCGCTCACCCAGGTAGGCGCCGGCCCAGGACACGAGCCCCGGGTCCACGGCGCGCTCGAACGGCACGAGCGTCTTCGAGACGCCGCCGGCAGAGGTGATGGTCACCACGGCCACCACGTCCGGCTGGAGCGCGAGCACCTCGATGTGGCGGATCGTGGCCGCCTGCGGCGATGGCGCCGTCACCACGGCCAGCAGGCTGGTCACCTCCGAGAGGGTCTGGGTGGTGAGCCGCATCGCCTGCTCCACCTCCCGCCGCATAAGCGTCAGCTCGACGGGCCGGGTGCGCGCCGGGCTCTGCGGGGTGGCCAGAATGCGATCCACGATGTAGCGATGGCCCGCGTCCGTCGGGACGCGCCCGGCCGAGGTGTGCGGGTGTGCGAGGAGTCCCTGCTCCTCGAGCAGCGCGAGCTCGTTGCGCACGGTCGACGGGCTGCATTCGATCTCGGGCACCGCCGCGATGGTCTTCGAGCCCACGGGCTGGCCCGTGCGCAGATACCCCTCCACCACGTTGTACAGGATGGACTGCTGGCGCGGCGAGAGCATCCACTGATTGTAAGGGGCCACCGGGAGGCCCCCGCCGAGGGGCCCGACAGCCAGACGACCGGGGACGGCCGGCCGGCCGCTGCGCCGCCGCCCACGCCCCACGATGACGCCGGCCGGAGTCCGATGGCGGCTCTCGTCGCTACAGCTCGAGTTCGGCCTCTGCGTTGCGGACGATCTGATTGCCCGACTGCTCGGCCACGGTGTCAACGATCACCCTTCCGTCCCGCACCTCGCGGACGGTGCCCGTCACGCAGATCTCCTGCTCCGGGGCGCCCATGCCGCGGAACTGCACCGACAGGCGCTTGAGATGCTCCGGCCCGCCGGCCGCCTCGGTCTCGGCGCGCGCCACCTGGGCCATCGTCCAGAGGCCATGCAGGATTCTGCCGGGAAGCCCCACCGCCTTCGCGAACTCCTCGTCGATGTGGATCGGGTTGAAGTCGCCCGAGGCCCCGGCGTAGCGAACCGTGAGGAACTTGTCCGGGGTGACGCGCAGCTCGGGGATCTCGGCCCCGACCTGCCACTGCTCCGCCGTCAACGTGCCCTCTGGCATGTGCCTCAGACTCCTCTCACGATGTGCGTCCAGGTTCCCCGCGTGACTTCCTCGCCACGCTGATTGGTGGAACGGGACTCGTAGATGTAGTAGCCGCGGCCGTCGCGTTCGCTGATCTCCTTCACGCTGACCGTCGTGGTGATCTCGTCGCCGGCGACCACGGGAGCCCCCCACTCGAACTCCTGGCCGCCATGGACCATCTGCGCGAAGTTCATGCCCACCTCGGGGTCGAAGAGCGCCGGCACCATCGCGGGTCCGCCGAACACGACCGCGAACATCGGCGGCGCCACCACATCGTCGTAGCCGGCCTGCCGGGCTGCCTCGACGTCGAGGTGGACCGGGTTGGTCTCCCCCACCGCACGCGCGTACTCCTTGATCTTCTCGCGGCCCACGGCGTACACCGAGGGCTCGTACTCCTTGCCTATCGCCTGCGTGTTCACTGCCACTGACCGAACGCTCCTTCGCTGACCGCCGCGCACGATGCCGGCTCGATGACGGATTTGGGCGAGAGTGCCGGGGGTGGGACTCGAACCCACAAGCTCTCGCGAGCGGCAGATTTTAAGTCCGCTGACTTTGCCAGTTTGTCTACCCCGGCTCCCGGATTTGGGATCATACCGGCGGACAATGCTCCCACCCCGCCCGACCCGGGCCCGACCGAACCCGCGAGCCCGGATCGTAGAGCCGTGATCCTGCGCCTCGGCGACCGCCGCATCGAGCTCGCCGAGGGCGCGCCGCTCGTCATGGGCATCGTCAACATCGGCGCCGACTCGGTGGCCGATCCGCTGCGGCTCCGCTCGCTCGACGAGCAGCTCGAGCAAGCACGTCAGCAACGCGCCGCGGGCGCAGACATCATCGACGTCGGTGTCCAGTCCGGGCGCACCGACACGCCCATCATCTCCGAGCAGGAGGAGCTCGAGCGCCTTGTGCCCCTCGTCGCCGCGCTGGCCGTCGAGGGGGCGACCGTCTCTGTGGATGCCTGGCGACCGGCTGTGATCGAAGCCGCCGTGGACGCCGGAGCCACGCTCATCAACGACGTGAGCGGGCTCGCCGACGAGCGCCTTGCGGATATAGCCGCCCGCAGCGGCGCCGGCCTCGTCCTCATGCACACTCGCGCCGCGCCCAAGGAGGAGCGCTTCCCGGGCTACGACGACGTGGTGGCCGACGTGCGCTCCTTCCTCGCCGAACGAAGCGCCACGGCGATCGCCCATGGAGTGCCGTCCGAGCAGATCGTCCTCGACCCGGGGCTCGACTTCGCCAAGACCCCCGCCGAGTCGATCGCCGTGCTTCACAGGCTTGGCGAGCTCAGAGACCTCGGCCACCCGATCCTCCTCGCGGTCTCCCGCAAGTACTTCGTCGGCATGCTCACGGCCAAGGAGCCGCTCGGACGACTCCCGGGCACGCTCGCCGCAGTGGGACACGGGGTCAACCTCGGGGCGCAGATCGTGCGGGTGCACGATGTCGCGGCGGTCTCTGAGTACCTCGCCGTCCGGCACGCGCTGCTCGCCGACGGCGAGCCAGGGATGAAGGGCGATGCCGGTGCCGCGACGCTGAAGTGGCTCGAGCCGAAGGACCTCTCCGGCTGAGCACGCCGTCGGCGGAGGCGCCACCACGAGGAGACGCCGGCGCTCCGGCGCCTCCTCGCGCTCGGTGACCCGAGAGCGCTGCACCGGCGCTCAGATCACCAGCTCGGCTTCCACACCGGCCTGTGCGGCGGCCAGCTCCTCGGCCCCGGCCTCGAGACCGTCGCCCGGCTCGGCGCCGTCGCGGTCGCCACCGCGAAGGAACTGCACCTCGTCAGCCACAATCGCCACGCTCTGGCGCCGCTGCCCCTCGCCGTTCTCCCACTCGCTCCAGTCGAGGCGACCGTCGATCGCCACGGGGCGGCCCTTGCGCAGGTAGCGCTTGACGGTGTCGGCGGCAGGCCCGAACACACTCACGTCGAAGTAATTCGGCTTGGGTTCATAGCCTCCGTCCGGACTGCGCCGGCGTCCGTTGCAAGCGACACGCAGGTGACAAACGCTCCCGCCCGATGCAAGCTCTCGAAGCTCCGGATCCTGGGTCAGGTTGCCGAGCACTACAACTCGGTTTATTGACGTATACGGCATGGCATTTCATCTCCTTTGTTCGAACGAATCAACGACCCTAGGACCGCACCGGCACGGATGCTCGGCGCCGTCGCCACGACCGCCCGCTTATTCCGTCAACGTCGCCATCTGCCCCCGCTTCAGAGAAACAACTTGGCGCTTAAACGCAAAAGCGGACGCCCAGGCAGAGGAGGCGCGCGCGCTCGGCGCTCGCCTCCTCTGCGCCCGGCACCTCTCTCGGGGCAGTTACCCGACCAGCCGCTACAGCTGGTCGGGCAGTCGCATTCTCACCATGCACGGTGGCCGGCCAAGGGTGCTTACAACGGCGACTCCTGTGGCCAGCCCTGCCAGATCACGAGCCTCAACCCAGGGTGAGCTCACCTCTGAACGCGTCGCCGTGCCACGCCGGCACCAGTGTCCAAAGCGACGTTCGAGGTGCTCTGTCAGGACGGGGTGCCGCCGGTCGCCGAGCTCCTTCGAGGCGCGCGTCGCCGAAGCGAAGCCGGGGAGCCTGTGCACGATCGCGGTCGCCCGATTGTCGAGCAGCTGCTCGATCGTCCCTCGCCGCGCGCCGATCTCGAGGTCGGACAGCGACTGCGTTCCCAGCAGCAGCATCATGCCCGCTGATCGACCGCGCGCGAAGAGGCTCGTGAGACCGCGCATCGTAGCCTCGGTCGCGAAGGCCTGAACGTCGTCGAAGAGGACCGCGGTGGGGGCGTATTCGTGGCAGCGCTGCATGGTGGCGGCGATGCTCACCATGTCCATGGTGATCGCCGCGCCGACCATGCGAGAGAGCTGCGGTCGTGCATCGGCGTTCAGATCGAAGTACGCCACATCTCCGTTCCGAATCGTGTACAGCAGGTCGATCCTCTCACGCCCTGTCGTGGGTGCGAGAAGACACCCCACGTCCGACTCCGCGATTGTGGCCAGCCGATGTTGCGTACCGGCGATCGCCTGGCGCTCCGCCGGGCCAACTCGCGGGAGCGTCTCGGCGAGCTCCGTCCACGAGCCCGGTCGAGCGGCCTCCATCGACGGCGCAAGCTCTTCAAGGCCGTCCGGGTCGACGTAGCGCGCCAATGCGGCGAGCGTGGGTGCCAATCCGGCTGTGCGCAGTGCACGGACGGCGAAGCCCAGAAAGCGCTGGCCGAGGCGCAGGTAGTAGTCGTCGCCCCAGGTCTCGGCCGCGAGAGCCTTGTCCACGATCTCTGTGTCACCACCGTGAGCGAATGGGTCGTAGCAGACCTCCCCGTGCGGACTCCAGGCGGTGAACCGCCTACCGGTCACGCCGGCGAACCGCTCCAGGTCACGCTCGAGGTCAGGGTCGCCCTTGCCATCGATGACGATCGCACCCATCGTCCGGGTGCTCTCCTGGAGGAGCCGGCGCAGAGTGACCGTCTTGCCACTGCCCGTCGCACCGATCACTATCGCGTGCCGAGCTGGGATGCTCACCGGCCGGCGGTTGGCGACGGTCACGCCCACCGTCAACGCCCGTGAACTAGCCGAGCGCCGCGCGTTGAACCTGGTGCCCACCAGACGAGCGAACACGGCACCAGGTGTGTGGACAGGGGTCACCAGTCCGCCGGCACCCGCGTGCATCGCGTCGCCGCTCTCGCGCGCGTCGATCTCCCAGCCGCGCGCCATCAGGGCGGCCAGGAGGGCAGCGCACAGCATCCCCGGAAACCCGAACACGGCTGTCGAAGCCACCCGTTCCAAAGGCCGTGCCAAACCGAGCGGGCAGAGCCCCAGGCCGACCATCGTCGTCAGGGCCGGCCAGCGCCAGTCCACGCGTCGTGCATGCAACGCACGCGCCAGCAGCCATGCGCAGAGGGCCAGCAGCGCAAGCCGAAGCACGGCATCCGCAAGCCCTCCGAAAACGGCTTCCAGTTCCCAGAACACCGGCCTCGCGCCCTCGTCGCCAACGATGCCAGCAGCCAAGGCGACGCGCGGCCCACCGTGGGGTACGAACAAAATGAGCATTCCTTGCTCCCTTCTCGTATGGATCGGAATGGTCTCGACGCCGGAGCGCCGACACCCGAATCGATCCGAGTTGACAAGCTTCAGCCGAGCTCGACCTCGCATGGGCTCACGCCTATCCCGCGGCGCGCGATCAGCGCGAGCACCTCACTGTGGATCCACGGCGAGGGGAGCTCGGCACTCCCTTCCGGGGCGAGGCCCAGGCGGCGGGCGAGCCAGCTCGTCTCCCCGCTCAGGCGACCCCGGCCGTCTCGCTTCGTCCGTTCGCAGCGGATGGCGATCTCGTTCATCGTCAGTTCCTGCGTCCCAACAACGCGGCAGACCGCTTCGCGCAGTCCACGGTTGAGAACGATGCGGCTCGCATCCATGCGCTCGAGCTCGCCGCGCAGGACACATACCGACACTCCGGGGTCTGACTCGAAGCGTGCGAGCTGACGGCTCGTGATCGCCCGCGCCGGTTCGTAGGACTCCGCCGCACCGATCACCTCCCTCAGGCTGAGCACGCGTCGTCCCGGAACGGAGGCCCCGGCGGGCTCGGCGACACTCCAGCGAAGCTCCGACACCGAGCGGCCGGTGTCGACGGGCACGAGGGCGTAACGGAGGCCGCCCCGGCCGCTGACCTCGACCACTGCCGGCTCACCCGTCTCGCCATCGCAGAAGAGCTGCCTCATGGGCGACGCCTCGAGATCGCCGGCCACCACTCGGCGACAGCGCCCGCGCGTGCGATCGGCCAGGTAGTGACCACAGATCACGCGTGCGTTGCACGGCTCCTCGTCCGGCGCGAGGTGTGCCACCAGGCGCCTGTCGCACAGAGTGACTGCGTCACGGTCGATGACCAGCACACTGCCTTCGGCGCCGGGACGGGTCACGACCTCGTGCAGCCGGCCCGATTCCTCGCGGTATCTCGCCAGAAGCGCCCCCTGCAGCTCATCTCCAGATGGCTCGAGCGTGGAGGACGTCTTGACAGGCGTACCCTGTCGCCGTCGCCCACGCGCGCCGGAAGGACGCGCAGTGCGGGGGCGAGCGGCCGCACGGCCGACCGGCTCTCCAGTTGACCGCCGAGCGGCGGCGGGTGTGTCGCGATTGCTTATCAGCGGGATTCGTGCGCTCATGGCTTCTCGTTCTCCTGAGTGGTCGGCGGTCGACGGCTCCGCGGGAGGGCCCGCGAGCAGATACCGCCTGTCTAAGGTCCGTCCGCGACGGCGCCCGCGGCCCGCCGGTTCCTCCCACTCGCCGGACGCCGCGGACGAGAACCCCTAGGGGTTCTCGCTCGGACCCACCCGTAGGGCGTTCACTCGATCGAATTCGGCGCACTATCGCCACGACACCGGTGCTGGGATCGGGCCGCAGGGCAGCGGCCTCAACTCCACCGCCCCATCGCCGGCGTCCCAACCAGATCGACGCCCGATCGCTCGTGACGGTGCGAAGACGAGCAGACGCGCATCCGTCTCGGCGCGCCAGGCGTCGATCGCCCAACGCAGCCGACGTGCGTCGATCGAAGCCGTCTCGATGAGGACGATCGTCAGCGCGCCGTCCCGGTCGAGCAGGACCAGCGACGGCCGCCTGAGGCCGCCGAGCCCAGTGCCGTGCATCCGGGCGACGAACCCTGCAGCGCCCCGGTCGAGATCTGTGCCCACACGACAGCCGAGCTGTCGTGCGCTGACCACGCGCACCCCGCCGCGCTCGCGCTCGAGTACCGCTGCAACGCGCGCCTGCAGGAGGAGGCGCGCGGCGGACGCGTAGCTGATCGGACAAGCGGGCAGTTGCGAGAGCCCCGCCGAGCGCAGCCCCTTTCGCGTGGCCCAAGCGATCGGCCCCTCGCCGCGGAGAAGGAGAGCGCTTTGCAGCAGGCCGAGCCTCTCGGCGGCCGCAAGCCGCAAACCGGCATCCTCCAGGTTCGTGGCGCAATGCACGGCCACCGAGTCGGCACTGACCGCGCCCATGCGTGCCACCCACGCAACCACCTCGGCAACCTCGGGCGCGACCGACGCGGATCGACGGTCAGGCGCGGCGGCGTCGATCCTACGAGCGCTCCTGCCGACGTACATCTCGCGGCGACGCAGCGCCGGCACGTCGGCCGCTGCGAGCTCGAGCACGGTCACCCGCTCGTCGGCGCCTGTCCCGTGGATCGCGTCGTTGATCGGCGCCACCAGACCAGGGGCGACCATGTAGAGCACCCCGGCGACGCTTCTGCATCGACTCCAGGCCATGCAGATCGCCTCGATGTGCGCTCTCGACTTGCGGCTCAGCTCGACCTCAACAGCAACCGGTCCGCCGTCGGACGCCGACCGAGGCCTGATCAGGAGGTCAGGACGCTTGTACATGCCACCGGCGAAGCTGACATACGGACGGCCCGCGCCACGAACGCGTTCGTGGCCGGTCGCTCCCCTGGCCAGCTCGCGCTCGTTGAGCACGTCGCAGCGGGAGCCGAGCTCACATTCCAGCCACACCGCGACGGCGGACACCGCGCGCAGATGACCCTCGGCTCGCGGGGTCGCGGCGCAGAGTCGCACACCGGCAATCCCGGAGGCACGCAGCCCAGCCGCCGTGCTGACGTAGAGCTCGGGTTCGGCCACAAGCACCCCGGCCCGCCGCACAAGACCCTCCGACTCCATGCCGCACAGCGCCGTGGTCATCTGGCGGTGGCCCAGCTCGAAACGCACCGCAAGGTCTTCGGCGGTCCCCGCTCCATGACGAGCCAGCCACGTGAGCAGGGAGCCTGACGTGGCTGAGCTCATCGCTTGAGCTCCGCCCCGAGACGCAGTTGGGCCTCCACCAGCGCCCGCCGCTGATCGGCGCTGAGTGCGGCCAGGTATCGACGCAGCAGCCGGCCCACCTGGCCGTAGAGTCGTTCCTCGACAAGCAACTCGAGCGACCCGGGATCGACGTGTCGGACGAGCTCCGCCTCGCCGATGTCACATCCCGCCGCCTGCAGGGCAAGCGCCGCGATGATCACGTGGTTTCGTACTAGAGGATCGAGGTGCGCGCACGCGAGCGCGCGCCCGTTGGCGGGCAAAAAACACATCCGCCTCCCACCTTCCTTCCTTGGCTTTCTCAATGGGTGCGGCTCGCGCGCGCCGTCGGGCGTCGGGCCCTCGAGCACAGCTGAGCGCGACCGCCGGGCGGCCTTGCTGAAAGCGTCGACGTCCGCGCTCCGATGCGCGGGCTATGTGAGGTCGCTAGACCACCGCTCAGGGCAAGGCGAAATGAAGTGCCAGCAACCCTAGCCTCCACTCCCGCCGCCGGACCGCGAGGGGCCCTCCGTGTTGGTGCATGCGGGGGCGGCTGCGGCGGCCTGGCGTGGCGAATTCCCTGCTGGAGCCAACGGCACGCGGGCATCGGCTGAAGCCGCCCGCCGGGCAGAGGCGAACCCAACGGCTCCCACGCGCGTGCGCCGCCCGGCCCAACTGCGCTTCCCAAACGGGCAACTGCAGCCCGCCCCGGGGCAACGCGCGGGCGTTTTCGCGCCTTTCGACCATTGGTCCATCAGCCCCGGACTTCGCCCGGGCCTCGTCTATACCGTGAGACGGTCCATCACAAGCAAGCAAGGAGGCTTCAATTGATGACGAGCAGTTCGGCAGGAGCAACGCTCCGCCCGGTGCGGCGAATCGCACTGGTACTCCCCGCCGCGACGTTGCTGTCGTGCGCCTCGCCGTTCGTGGCCACGAGCAGTGCGAAAGCCGGTGGTGCAGACAAGCCGCGCCCCGTGACTTTCGGCGACTGCAAGAACGCCAACGAAGGGCTCCACAACGGATACGACTGCGAAGCAGCGGAAGTCGAACCGGGCATCGGCGCCGAGTAGTCTGGCGGCCCCGCACACCGGCGCGGGTCACGGCGACGGACGAGCTGGCTGGCTCCGCATCCTTGAGCGAGCAGCCATGAGGCGAGAGCGGGGCGCTGCCCCGCTCTCTAGCTTTCAGGTCCGATCAACGACCGACCGCCTGGAAACGCAGGGTGTAGCCGCCGCCGCTGTCGTGCAGCCTCGCGAGGAGCCTGTCGTAGTCGGCCCGGGCCGCGCTACGGATACCCACGTAGGCGACACGCAGGACTAGCTCGCCGCCTGACCCACCGACGAGCGCCACTCCAATGCGGGGGTCTCGATAGGGCAGCCGCTGCAGCAGTGGGCGCCGGGCGAGAAGCCGCAGGTGCTCGGCACGAAGGGTCGGATCGCGCGCGTCGGCATCGACATTGCGCGCCCTCTCGTAGGGATCCTCTGAGGCGGAGCTCCCCGAGACTCCGACCGGCAGGACGATCGGGAGCGGTCCTTGCGCCGGCCGCGCGCCCGGCACACGTCCCGACTGTTCGGGACCGCCCGCAGCCGGCGGGCCGTTCGCGGAGCTCCCCGTCCAGGCCGCGATAGCCAGGCCGACAGCAAATGCCACCGCTGGGACGGCGGAGCGACCGGGGCGCGGTCGCTCCGCTCTCATTCGGGGGCCGCGTAGCCGTAGATCGGCCCGGGCTCCTCACAGCCGCCAGCTGACCCGATCTCAGCATCGGCGGGCCGACACGGGCCGGTGCGCATCACGCTGTCGGCAAAGTTGCCGTTGATGAGTGTGATCTGCCCGCCCGGCAGCACGCTCTCCACGATCGCCACATGCAGTGACGTGCTCGGATCTGCCGGTCCTGACCCGAACAACACAGCCCAACCGGGCTGGGGACGTGCGCTCGGAGGGTGCGCCCAACCGCGACGAAGCGCCCAGTCATAGAGGTCGCCGGAGAACGCCATCACCGGGACGGGGACGCCCGCACTCCTCCACACCCAGGTCGCGAACAGAGTGCACCACGCCTCACAAGGACCATAGATCGTGCATTCGGTCCCGGCCGGATGAGCCGACACCCCGAGCTGCCTCCGGGCGATTCGGACGATGCGTCCGCCGAGCTCGGTGGCGGGCACGGAGCCGGAGACACACGGTCCGGCCGACACGGCCCCGTCAGGAGCGGCTCCCTCGGCGCTCACCGCTCGTCCAACGTCCGTACCGGAGGCTTCTGTATCGAGGATTCCCACCGGGCCGGCTTCGACGCGCACGAGACCCGACCAGCTCGGCGCCAGCCCGAGCGCTTCTCGCGTGCTCGTCCACAGATCGATGGCACGTTGATGGCCGTCGATCGGCGGACCCCCCATGCCAACGTCGCGCTTTTCCGCTAGCACCGTGCGGCCGTTCGGCGCACGGATCAGAAGGCGCGCAAAGGGCGCAAGCGGCGCGTCGAGGCCGAGGGCCAGGCCGATTCTGTCGGCATGCCCGCGATCAGTGTCGGCTTCCGACCACAGTCCCAGCTCGGCGAAGGAATAGTGCCCGGCCAGTCCGGCCCCGTACGCGCCGGGTCCGGTCCCGGAGTAGACCGTGGCCGCGACCACCACGCCCCGGTCGCTCGGCAGCGCGACGCCTTCCTCGGACTCGCATCCGGACGACCGCAGGGCCAGGCCGCCGAGAGCCGTAAGCGTCACGAGCACGACGAACAGGACGCACAGCGCGCACGTCGCGCCCGCACCCAGGACCACCAGGGCGATCAGACGCCCACCGCTGCCCCAGGCGTTTCCGCCACCTCGCCAATGACCTTGCTGCTCGCCGACGTCCACGCACGATCCTCGGCCCCATCACCGACGGGCCGGCGAACCGCAGGACTCAGGGCCCGAACATCAGACGACGCTCAACCACATTGGCGGCACGCGCCGAGGGATCGCCTCCGGCAAGCCCCGTTCGCACATCCGGAGGAAGGGCCTGCACACCGTAGGCGCGAAGGTCGCCATCGTGAACGTCCCGCTCGGCACAGAACACGATCTGCTGGCGTCCGGGATAGCACCAGTCCGCTGGATACTCCCCGGCGTAGGCATGACACGCCGTGAGCACGGAGTCAGCGCGCCGAGCGCACTCTCGCGCGCGTTCCCGATCTCGGCAGACGAACACGGCAGAGGGCGCAGCTCCGAGCAGCTTGCCGTAACGATGGGTCTGCATCGCCCAACCGGAGATCAGGTGGTCATACCTCTCGAGCTTCGCCGCCGCCGGGCCCGCCGGACGGCGATCGTCGAACTCGACGAGGAGCTCCCCTCCTGACAATGGCAGGACCTCGCACGACCCGGAGGGCGGCTCGAGGGTGGTCGGCGTCGCCTGGCCACCATGGCGCGAACTCCGCCTCCTCATCACCGCGGCATCGGGACGGACGGTCTCGAAACGGCGCACCTGCTCCCGCTCGCCGGCAGGCGTGGTGCGCCAGAAACCGTGCGCTGCTCGGCCACCGGGGAGCCGAAGATCGCCGACGGCAAGTGGCCGCTCGCCAGCGGGCGTCGAGCGCGACGGCGGCGAGACAACGGACTCATCCGGGCCGCGCAGGCCGAGCGAGCCGGCGGGCGCGACGTCTCGCAGAGCGAGCACCCACCCTAGTACGTGCAGCTCGTGACGCACCTGCCTGACCATCCGCTCGCCAGTGATGCCTCGGAACGACCCAGAGGCCTCGAGCTCCTCGAGGAGGTGCCTGGGATCGCGGGCCTGCTCGGTCGATAGGCCGCTCGCAGTCGTGCGCTCCTCATCCTGCCGGCGCCGGGCTCTCGCCGATTCCGCAGCTCCCTCGGGGTTGCCGGCAAGCGCCTCGCGTCCAGAGGCGGTTATCGCGTAACACATCGGTATCCCGGCGCCGTCACGGCGATGGAACTGGACGCGACACAGCAGCCCGGCGTCGCTCAGGCGCTTGAGGCGCCTCTGGGTCGTGGTGTTCGAGCGACCAGGGTTGAACCGCCGGTGCAGCTGGCTGCTGAGCGCGAAGTGAAAGCCGGCGACCAGACGCATGAGTTCGAGGTCGAGCCCATCCGGGGACAGCGGGCGAGGCGCACCTCGCCGGGGCACGACCCTCAGGCGATGGGCCCCGTCGAGGTCGAGCAGCTCGCGATAGCCATGCCCGGTCGCATGCTCGCGCGAGCTCCCAGGACTGTGCCTCGATCGCTCACCCTCAGCGTCGTCCGGGGCCGCCGCAGCCTTCGGCAGCGGCCGCCCCGCCGCCTCACCCGTTGGAGACTCCGGCTCGCGGCTGGAGTCCTTATCCGGGCGATCCCAGTGTGGCTGACGGAGATCCTCGAGGTATCGCCCCCCGCGCAGCTCCTGCCGCCGGCGATGCCATGCGATCCGCTCGGGGTCGAGGCGCATCGGGACAGTGCGCGCCACGAAGGGCCTCTGTCGCCCGTCCGGCGTGGTGACGGACACGATGGCGTGGTGCTTGGGTAGATGCAGGCGGGCGTCCGGCCGCCCGAGCGCGGATAGGTTGCCAATACCGGGGCGCACGCTGTCGGTGTATTGCGCCATCAGCAGCGCCGCCGATGCGCGGGCGTCGGCGACCGAGGCGGTAGCAAAGTACACACGATGAGCAAAGAGTGCATCGAGCTGATCGCGGACCTCGCGGTCCGCCCATTGCGCATCGGCCTGCCAGCACGCCACGGTCTCCAGCCCGGCTGACCGCTTCAGCGCGAGCGTCTCCGCGAAGCCGCGGTTGATGACGAGCGGCGCCTCATCGACCTTGAGCGCAACGGCCACCCGTTGCTGTGGCTCGACGAGATCCTGCTGACGCGCAAGCGCCGCGTCCAGCGCTCCAACGAGGAGCTGCATGAGGACAGAGGTGTTGCCAGCTCCTATCGCGCCCATCGCGCCCTTCACGATCAGCACCTCAGAATGCGCGATCACGCGATCGAAGTCGATCTCGAGCGAGCGATTCAGGAGTATCCGCTTGATCGACGCCGAGTTCAGCAGGCGCGCCAACTTGTTCGCCGGGGCGTCGAGCTTACTCGTGGTCTGGGCCCTGGAGTCCGAAAGCTGTATGGCGAGCTCGGCGTTGAAGAACTCGGAGATCTCCTTCAAGGCCGGGTTACCGCGCACCTTCGATCCGACATGTGCACGATAGGCATAGCCCTCCTCGCCGACTGACAGGAGGCGTGCGGCATCCCAGAGGGTCGATCCGGGGTCGTTCGCCAGCACCGCGATCACGGCGTTTCGCAGATACCGATCGGACGAGGCGCGGATGTCGGCCTCGGAGAACAGGTTCCGCAGCGCTCCGACCACGTAATCCGCCACGACGTCGGCCGGCGCCCTTGCCGCAAGCGGATTGAAGCCACAAGTGGGACGGGCGAAGTCGAGCAGCGTGCACTCGCGTCGCGCCGGCACGGCACTCAGCGCCGCATCTGCCGCATCTCCCTTGGGATCCAAGAGGATCACCGAGCACGCGCCTCTTCGCAGGTCTTCCGCGAAGCTGGCAACGAGATAGCTCGACTTCCCTTGCTCGACCGCTCCCGGCACCGCGGTGTTCTGTCGGCGCAGCTCGATGTGAAGGGACACCGGACCAAGGGCGTCCCGCAGCGTGCCCGGACCGTGTGCCGGGCGAAAGATCCCGGGTGGAGCCGGCGCGACCGGCACCGAGGATCGGGCGAAGGGGACGCCGACGTGGTCGATCGACGGCAGTTGCCAGAGAGCAGCCAGCTCCGTGGAGGCGAACACGCTGCGGCGCATCGACGGCAGCAGGTCGCACTCGCCGCGTGCGAGCCGGCGCCGGTAGATCCGGGCGAGGCGCCGATGTCCAACGGCCGCGTCGCGTTCCACGAGCTCGTTCTCGGCTCGCTGGGCTCTCAGCTCGGCGGCGACGGTCCTCGCAACCCCTCGGTCGCAGGCGACCACCCGAAGGTCCGCGAAGAAGAGCGGCCGGTGTTGCACCTCGAGAGCGCCCCGCAGCTCCTCGAGGTCGAGCAGCGAGCGATCGACCCCACCCGGCAACCCGTCCCGCCGAGGAACCAGCTGCCGCTCGCGGCGCCGATAGGCGGCCCTGGCGTGACGCTCGTAGGCTGCCGGTGCCGGTCTCAGCGCAATCTGCACGTAGGCCGGGCCCGGACACGCCGCCATCACGCGCATGATCCGATTCATCGGCGGCTCTCGTTCGAGCTCGTAGCGGTCCAGCCTGGTGGCCGGAGC
>Ga0335085_10002767_pt1 | contig 31950 bp, 21 predicted proteins | sample Lox_Sample_45_FD_206712 | JGI IMG/M metagenome (GOLD analysis project Ga0335085, IMG submission 206712) | Soil microbial communities from Loxahatchee National Wildlife Refuge, Florida, United States - Lox_Sample_4.5 | ecosystem: Environmental > Terrestrial > Soil > Wetlands | place: USA... | reverse complement strand
GAGCTTGCCGTCGAGGCTCGGCGCCTGGAACACGACCCCCATCCGCCGCCGGGCCAGCCCGGGCTGTCGCACGACGTCGGCGCCGAACACGGCGACCGTGCCGCCGGTGGGCAGCAGGGCGGTGGAGAGGATCCGGAACAGCGTGGTCTTGCCGCTGCCGTTGGGCCCCAGCAAGGCCACGAGCTCGCCGCGCGCGACGTCGAGGGAGATGCCGGCCAGGGCCACGCGCTCGGCGAACCGGTGCCGCAGCTCGCGGACGCCGACCGCGGGTCCGGTCAGGCCAGGGCCATCAGCGTGCACAGCACGGGCAGATAGAGCAGCGAGTAGCGGAACAGGCCGGTCGCGCGAGCATGGTCAGCGGGGCGGACCGCCATCCGGACGCCGTGGTACACGAACAGGGTGCCGAGGGCGAACGCCCCGAAGAAGTAGAGCGGCCCGGCCATCCCGAGCGGCGTGGGCAGCAGGCTCACCACCAGCAGCGCGAACGCGTACAGCACCGACTGGCGGCCGGTGCTGGCGCCGCCGGGGTCCTCGACCGGGAGGACCCGGAAGCCCGCCCGCGCGTAGTCCTTGCGGTACAGCGCCGCGAGGGCGAGGAAGTGCGGCATCTGCCAGAAGAACAGGATGAGGAACAGCACCCAGGCGCCGGCGTCCAGCCGGCCGCGGGCCGCCGCCCAGCCGATCATCGGCGGGATCGCGCCCGGAACCGCCCCGACCACGGTGGCCAGCGAGGTCAGCCGCTTCAGCGGCGTGTAGATCAGGAGGTAGCTCGCGGCCGTCAGCGCCGCGAGCCCGGCGGCGAGCCATCCCACCGTGACGGCGAGGAACGACGCGCCGGCGATGCCGGTCACGACGCCGAACACCAGGCTCTCGCGCGGCGTGAGCCGGCCAGACGGGAGCGGGCGGCGCACCGTCCGCTTCATCATGGCATCGAGGTCCCGCTCGGCCCACTGGTTGAGGCTGCTCGCGGCGCCGGCCACGAGCGCGGTGCCGAGCAGCGCGCGCAGCAGGTGCAGCAGGTCCACCGCGCCGCGCGCGGCGGCGAGATAGCCCACCAGCGCGGTGAGCACGACGTTGAAGGTGATGCCCGGCTTGGTGAGCGTGAGGAACGCGGACAGCCGGCCGCGCCCGGTGGCGGGCGCCGGCGCGGCGTCGCCGGCGGCGACGCTCACGCCGCGAGGGTCCGCGCCGCGGCGTCGCCCCGGTCGGCGGGGCGGGGAGCGAGCAACCTCCCCGCGCGGAGCGCGAGCACCAGCGAGGTCGCCAGCACCAGCGCCCCGGACAGCACGTGGGTGGTCGTGGGCATGACCGCGCGGCGCGTCCAGACGATCGCCGCCCCGAGGTAGATCTGCCACGCCAGGAGCAGCGCCAGCAGCAGCGCGGGCCGGCGCAGCTCGGCCACGCCCCCGTGCCGGCGCATCACGGCGGCGACGGTCCAGATCGCCGCAATCGCCACCACCAGCGCGCCGCCCCGGTGCACCAGCTGGTAGGCGACCAGCTCCGGCGTCGCGGGCGGCCACAGCCGCCCGAAGGCCAGCGGGAAGTCGGGAATGGCGAGCGCCGCGCCGGTGTGGCGCACCAGCGCCCCCGCCAGCACCTGGAGATAGACGACGGCGACCGTCACCCGGCTGAGCGTCCGCACGGACGGCCCGCCGGCCTCCTCCACCGGCCGCGCCGGCGCCAGCCAGCCGGCCGACGTCACCAGCGCGATGGTGACCGTGAGGCAGAAGAAGATCTCCGCCAGCCCGGCGTGCGCGACCGACACGGCGACCGGCAGCTTCAGCAGGACCGTGACACCGCCCAGGACGCCCTGCAGGACCACGGCGACGAGCGCGGCGACGCCCAGCCGGCGCACCCAGCGCCTGGGCTCGGCGCGCCACAGCCACACGGCGAGCACCACCGTCAGGAGGCCCACCGTCGCGGCGACCATCCGGTGGCCGTGCTCGAACAGCACGCCGCCGGTCATGGTGGGGAAGACCTTGCCGTAGGAAAGAGGCCAGTCGGGCACGGAGAGCGCGGAGCCCGTGCTGGTCACCAGCCCCCCCACGAACAGCAGGACGGCGGTGGCGCACGCCACGACGACCGCGTACCGGTGCAGGCCCGGACGGACGGCCTCGGCGCTGCTCACTTGCCCAGGAAGCGCCGCAGGAACCTCAGGTAGACGGCGAAGCCGACGGCGAACGCGGCAAAGGCGATGGACGAGGCGAGGCTCCAGGCGCTGCGCGTGTGCTGGTAGTCGCGCCATCCCCACACGGCGAAGAAGGCGCAGAACGTGATCGCCGTCGAGATCAGGACCTTGTGGAAGTTGATCACGGTCCCCGGAACCCGTGCATGACGCCGACCACGAGTATAACCGCCAGCGGGAGCGGCGCCAGCACCACGTACAGCAGGCGCTTCGGCTCGAACCTGAGGTGCATGAAGTACAGGGCCACCAGCATCGCCTTCCACAGGGCCAGGAACACCAGCGCGACGACCATCAGGCGGCGCGGCAGGTGGAGGTACACCACCGCCACCTCCACGACCGTGAGGACGGCGAGCCCCACCCAGACGGCGATGTAGTTCGGTGCCTTGTGCTCAGCGGCGTCCATGCCTCGTCCTCGCTGCCCCTAGATGAGGTAAACGATGGTGAAGAGGATGATCCAGACGAGATCGACGAAGTGCCAGTACAGCCCGATCGTCTCGATGCCCTGGAACCTCCCGCCCGCGTACTTCCCGCGGAACGCCCGGATCGTCACCCAGATCATGCTCAGCACGCCGCAGGTGACGTGGAAGCCGTGGAAGCCGGTCATCGTGTAGAAGGTGGCCCCGAACAGCCCCGAGCTGGGCAGGAAGCCCTTCTCGATCAGGTGGTGGTACTCGAACGCCTGGACCGACACGAACGTGGCGCCGCCCAGGACCGTGAGCAGCAGCCAGCGCTTGAGCCCCGCCTGGTCGTCCCGCACGGCGGCGGCGTACGCCTTCACCATCGACACCGACGAGCAGATGAGGATGAAGGTGTTGAGGGCGGTGACCGGGATCGCGAGCACCGTCCGCGGCTCCGGCCACTCGGCGTTGGTTCCCCACCGCAGGATGATGTAGGAGCCGATCAGGGCGGTGAAGAACATCACCTCGGAAACCAGGAACACCCACATCCCCAGCTTCTGGGTGTGGACCCCCACGGCGCCCTGGGCGTGCTCGCCGCCCGCCGCGCCGTGTGCCATCGCGTGCGCGGTCATCGCCGGCCCTCCGGGACCGCGGGCAGCGGCTGGTTCACCGGGATGTAGTCCTGCGCCGCGCCCGGCACGCTGAACTCGTACGGCCCGTGGTACACGGTCGGCGTGGTTTCGAAGTTCCCGTGCGGCGGCGGCGAGGGCACGGTCCACTCGAGGCCGCAGTCGTGCCACGGGTTGATCTCCGCCTTCTTCCCCCGGACCAGGGTGCGGACGATGTTCCAGGCCATGAGCAGCTGCGAGGCGAACAGCAGGAACGCGCTCACCGTGATGAACACGTTGATCGGCTGCATCGGCCTCAGGTAGTCGTACACGGTCGGATCGTAGATCCGCCGCATCTCCCCGCCGAGGCCGAGGATGTGCATCGGGAAGAAGGTCAGGTTGTAGAACACGAACGTGAGGGCGAAGTGGACCTTGCCCAGGCGCTCGTCGAGCTGCTTGCCGAACATCTTGGGGAACCAGAAGTAGATCCCGGCGTAGATCGCGAACAGGCTCCCGCCGAACAGCACGTAGTGGATGTGCGCGACGATGAAATAGGTGCCGTGGATGTACATGTCCACCGGCGTCGAGGCCATGAAGATCCCCGACAGCCCGCCGATGATGAACATCGACACGAAGGCGATGGCGTTCAGCATCGGCGTGGTGAAGTGGATGCTGCCGCGCCACATCGTTCCCAGCCAGTTGAACACCTTGATGGCCGAGGGCACCGCGATCACGATGGTCGAGACCATGAAGGCGCTGGCCAGCGTCGGGTTCATGCCGCTCTGGAACATGTGGTGGCCCCAGACGATGAACCCCAGGAACGCGATGCCGATCATCGCCCACACCATGGAGGTGTAGCCGAAGATCGGTTTCCGGGCGCCGTTCGCGATGACGTCGGAGGCGATGCCCATCGCCGGCAGGATCAGGATGTAGACCTCGGGGTGCCCGAAGAACCAGAACAGGTGCTGCCACATCAGCGGCTGGCCGCCGGCGGCCGGCAGGTAGAAGTGGGTCCCGATGGTCTGGTCGAAGAACAGCATGATCACCGCGCCCGCCAGCACCGGCACCGCCAGGATCGCCAGCACCGCCGTGATGAACAGCGCCCACACCGAGAGCGGCAGGCGGAACCAGGTCATGCCCGGCGCGCGCAGGTTGATCACGGTCGTGATGTAGTTGACCGAGCCCAGCAGCGAGGAGGCCCCGAAGATCACGATGCTCAGGCACCACAGCTGCTGGCCGAGGTGCACGCCGGTGTAGTCCGGGCTGTTGGACAGCGGGGCGTATACCGTCCAGCCGGCGACCGACATCCCGCCGAGCACGAACAGGCTGGCCAGCATCAACAGGCCGGAGGGGATCATCAGCCAGAACGACCACATGTTCAGGCGCGGGAACGCCATGTCCGGCGCGCCGATCTTGAGCGGGATCAGGTAGTTGGCGAACACGCCCACCAGGAGCGGCATCACGGCGAAGAAGATCATGAAGGTGCCGTGCATCGTCACCAGCCCGATGTACGTCTTGGGCGAGACGACCCCGCCGGGCGCGACGCCTTCCGGCAGCCAGCCGCCGAGCGGCATCGCCTGGCCCGGGAAGCCGAGCTGCCACCGGATCCCCATCGCCAGCAGCCCGCCCACCAGCAGGAAGAACAGGCTCAGGAACAGGAACTGGATGCCGATGATCTTGTGATCGGTCGAGAAGACGTACTTCCGGATGAGCGACCGGTCGTCCACGTGCGTGTGCCCGGGCAGGGCCGTCCCCGCGGCGGTCATCGGGCGCCCTTTCTACCACTAGTGGGGGGAGGAGGCGGCGCCGGGGCACCGGCCGAGGCGGCGGCCGAGTCGGCGGCCGTGGCCTCGCCCTGGCTCACCAGCCACGCGGCGTAGTCCTGCGGCGTGTGCACGACCACCACGCCGCGCATCCGGTAGTGCCCCAGGCCGCACAGTTCCGAGCACGCCATCTCGAACACGCCGGTGCGGGTGGGCTTGATCCACATCTTGATGTCCATCCCCGGCACCAGGTCCTGCTTGAGGCGGAACGCCGGGATGAACAGGCTGTGCACCACGTCGCGCGCGGTCATCTCGAGCACGTAGTCGCGGTCCACGACCAGGTGGAGCGTGTCCTTCTTCAGGAAGTCGTCGTCGCTGCCGAGCCTGCCGTCGGGGCCGGGGTAGGTGAAGTGCCACTCGAACTGCTTGGCCTCGAGGCCGAGATGCACGGCGTTGCGGGGATAGGTGTCGGAGTCCTTGATCTTCGACCACAGCGGCTGGCTCACCAGGGCCAGCGTGACCAGGATGACGGCGGGGATGGCGGTCCAGATGATCTCGGCCTTGGTGCTGCCCTCGACGTAGGTCGCCGTCCGCCCGCTCCGCCTGCGGTAGCGCACCAGGAAGATCAGCAGCGTCGCCTCGACCAGGACGAACACGGCGCCGGTGATGTACAGGATGACGTAGAAGAGCGAGTCGACCTTGCCGCCGACGCTGGACGCGTTGCCCGGGAACCACCAGTGCATCGAGCCTGTCTCCGCCGTTATCCAGGCCTCCCCATGACGGGGCCGGCCGCGGGGAAGAACGTTTGAGATCGAGTGTCGTTGGAAACAGCCGTGAAAACTAATGGTATGCAGGCCGCCTGTCATTGGGGGCGGAAGCCGTGGAGCGGTGCGGACTTCCGCCCTCTCATGTTCGCCGGCGAACATGGGTCCGGGGCCAGGCTTGCGGCGGCGCGGGGCGGCCCTTTTCGTTCGCGGGTGACTCGCCCCTCGTTCCCCAGGACCATGCCGCGCCCCGAGCGGGATGCCTGGGGCGAGCGCCTGCCGCGGAGCCTCGGCCTGTGGAGCGCCGTGGCGGTGCTGGTGGGCTCGACCATCGGCAGCGGCATCTTCCGCACGCCGGCGCTGATCGCGCAGCGCGTGCCGGCCCCGGTGCCGATGCTCGGCGTGTGGGTCCTGGGCGGTGTGCTGGCCCTGTGCGGTGCCCTGACGTACGCCGAGCTGGCCGCGATGTACCCGCGCTCGGGTGGCCTGTTCGTCTACGTGCGCGAGGGCTTCGGCCGCATGCCGGCGTTCCTCTTGGGCTGGACCGAGCTGCTGGTGATCCGCGCCTCGGCGCTGGGGGCGACCTCGACCGTGTTCGCCGAGTACCTGCTGCGCTCCCTGGGGTTCAACCCCGAATTGCCCGGCTACGCCTCGGCCGTGCATCCGCTCGCCGCGGCGGCCATCGCGGTGACGGCCGCCTTCAACTACGTGGGCGTGAACTGGAGCGCAGCGGTGCTGAACGCCACGACGGCGGCGAAGTACGGTGCGCTGGTGCTGCTGGTGCTGGTGGCCTTCGCGGCCGGGCACGGCGACTTCCGGCACTTCGCGGGCCTCGCTCCGGCGGGCGGCGACACGCTCCACGCCGGCCTGTTCGGCCTGGCGCTGGTGTCGGTGCTGTGGGCGTACGACGGGTTCGCCGACGTCTCGTTCGTGAGCGGGGAAGTGCGCAACCCGGAGCGCAACCTCCCGAGGGCCCTGCTCCGGGGGACCGGCGCCGTCGTGGCGATCTACCTCCTGGTGAACGCGGCCTATCTCTACCTGATGCCGATCGGCGAGGTGGCCCGCTCGCGGCTGGTGGCGGCGGACGCCGCGCAGGTCCTGGTGGGCCGGGTGGGCGTGGGCATGGTAGCGGTGGTCGTGATGGTGTCCACCTTCGGCGGCCTCGCGGGCTCGATGCTGACCGGGCCGCGCATCTTCTTCGCGATGGCCGACGACGGGTTGTTCTTCAAGGGGGTCGCGCGCATCCACCCGCGATTCCGGACTCCTTCAGTCGCCATTGTGCTGACGGCCGGCCTGGGCATCGCCTTCGTGCTGGCGCGGACCTTCGAGCAGCTGGCCGACACCTTCGTGCTCGCCCTGTGGCCGTTCTACGCTCTGGGCGCGGCGGCGGTGTTCGTGCTGCGGCGCCGGAGACCGGACGCGCCGCGCCCGGTTCGAGTATGGGTTTATCCCTTGCCACCCATCCTCTTTCTGCTCAGCGCGTTGCTGATCCTGGGCAACGCGCTGGTGTCGAATCCGGCCGGTACGGCCCTTGCCTTCGGCGTCATCCTCGCCGGTTTGCCGGCCTACGGGGTGTGGCTGCGGCTCGCGCGCCTGCGCGACGCGGGCGCCGTAACGAAGCCGTAACGCCGCTCCCACGGCGTCCAGCAAAGGGCGCCGCGCCGCCACTTTCCCGGTCTAGCGACTCCTCGGTCGGACCCGTATGTTTGGCGCCTGCTGCGACGCTCCGCTTCAGTGTCATTCACTCCAGGAGTGTGACTATGAGACATCGGATTCTGCGCAGGCTCCTCTCTCCCGTGATCCCCATCGCGGTGCTGGCATCGCTGGCGGCGGCGGGATCGCTCGGCGCGCAGGGCGTCACCACGGGCTCGGTGCGCGGGACGGTCACGGACGAGGCGGGCAACCCGGTGGTGGGCGCGGTGCTCACGCTCACCAACAACCAGACCGGCCTGGGCTACACCGTGCCGAGCCGCGAGGACGGGCTGTTCCAGTTCGAAAACGTGACGCCGGGCGGGCCGTTCACGCTGTCGGCGCGCGCCATCGGCTACCGGGTGACCTCGCAGAGCGGCATCCGGGTCGGGCTGGGCCAGGTGGTGACGGTGAACCTCCAGCTGCAACAGGCGGCGGTCGAGCTGTCGGCCGTCAACGTCTCGGCGGCGGCGGAGAACCCGCTGACGTCGCGGGGGCGCACCGGCGCGGCGACCTACCTCAGCGACTCGATGGTGGCCAGCCTGCCGTCCCTGTCCCGGAACTTCACGGACTTCATCGCGGCGGCGCCGCAGGTGAACGGGACGTCGGTGGCGGGCCAGAACAACCGCTACAACAACATCCAGATCGACGGCGGCGTGAACAACGACCTGTTCGGCCTCGGCAGCACGGGCACGCCGGGCGGGCAGGTGGGCGAGCGGCCGATCTCGGTGGAGGCGGTGAAGGAGTTCCAGGTCCTGATCGCGCCGTTCGACGTCCGCCAGGGCGGCTTCACCGGCGGCCTGGTGAACGCGATCACCAAGTCGGGCACCAACCAGTTCCACGGCTCGCTGTTCTTCTTCGGCCAGAACCAGAAAACCGGGCGCTCGGTCGTCAACCGCGGGCCGGTCAACGGGACGACCTGCTCGATCCTCTGCCCGGACACGTTGAAGCAGTTCCACGAGTACCAGTACGGCGCGACCCTGAGCGGTCCGATCATTCCCAACCGGCTGCTGTTCTTCGCGACCGGCGACCTCAAGTCCCGCCAGTCGCCGTTCCTGCAGTACCTCAGCGGCAACGCGTCGGCGGACTCGAGCTTCTACGGGATCAAGAGCGCCACGGCCGACCGGGTCGTGAGCTGGGCGCGCACCAACCTGAGCGTCGACCCGGGCAGCAGCGGGAAGGTCAACCAGGACTCGCCGGATCACAACTTCTTCTTCAAGCTGACCGGCCAGGTCACGGCGAGCAGCCAGGTCGAGCTGACCTGGAACGACGTGAAGGCGAGCCAGAACACGCTGATCCGCAACACCACCTACAGCTGCTGCCGTGACGGTTTCGAGCTGGGCAACGGCGGCTACACCATCAACAACAAGACCGACACCTGGCGGCTGCGCTTCAACGCGGCCCTGGGCGGCCGGTACACCAACGAGCTGCTGCTGGGCTACCAGCGGATCCGCGACCTGCGGAACCCGGGCATGAGCATCCCGCTGGTGTTCGTGGGCGGCGACAAGGCCGGCACCGCGATGTCGTTCGGCGCCGAGCGCTTCTCGCAGGGCAACCAGCTGAACCAGGACAACTACGAGGTGACCGACAACCTGACGCTGGGCTTCGGCCACCACCTGGTGACGGCGGGGACGCACAACGAGTTCTTCAAGTTCTACAACCAGTTCTTCGCGGGCAGCTACGGCGTGTGGGTGTTCGCCAACGCCGACTCGCTGTTGGCGAACCACCCGTACCACTACGAGATCGCGCTGCCGCTGCGGCCCAACGGCCCGCTGGCGCAGTTCAAGGTCTCGCAGCTCGGCGGGTACGTGCAGGACGTCTGGTCGGTGACGCCGAAGCTGTCGTTGACCTACGGCATCCGGGTGGACGCCCCGTCGTTGAACACCCCACCGGACGCCAACGCCGGCCTGAAGGCGATCCCGTTCGCCCACGTCAAGGACGACGGCAGCAGGACCCCGAGTGACACGATGACGGCGGACACGCGGGCGTTCACCCTGGCCGCCCTGTGGTCGCCGCGCCTCGGCTTCAACTACGACGTGCACGGCGACCAGAGCACCCTGATCCGCGGCGGCGTCGGCGTGTTCAGCGGCCGGCCCCCGTACGTGTGGGTGTCGAACGCGTTCGCGAACTCGGGCGTGACGCAGGCGCTGCTCTCCTGCGGGCCGACCTCGCCGCCGACCACGGCGCCGAACGCCGACACCCTGGTGCCGGCATTCACGCCGGGCATCCTCAACGGGACCCAGCCGGTGACCTGCCGCAACGGCGCCGGCGCGACCGCGTCCCGCGCGTCGGTCGTGTACTTCGACCACGCGTTCAAGTTCCCGCAGACCATGCGCATCGCCCTCGGCGGCGACCAGCGGCTGCCGTGGGGCATGGTGGGCACGGTGGACTTCCTGTACACGCGCACCCTGAACCAGTTCTACCTCAACGACGTGAACCTGCAGGGCGTGCAGTACCTCGAGTCGGGCGAGGGCGGGCGGCCGATGTACGGCACCGAGCCCACCACCGGCACGACCGCGGCCGCGGTGGCGCCCCTGCGGGTCAACACGACCACCTACAACGACGTGATCCGGCAGTCGAACTCCAGCGGCGACAACTCGGTTTCGCTGACCCTGCAGATCAACAAGCGGTTCAGCGATCACCTCGAGTTCAACGCGGGGTACACGTACTCGAAGACGAAGGACCGGATGTGCATGACCTCCAGCATCTCGAACTCGAACCTGCGGTTCGCGGTGCTGCAGGGCCCGCTGGACAACCGGCCGCTCGCCACGTCGTGCTTCGACGTGCCGAGCAAGCTCGCCCTGACGGCCATCTTCGACATCCCGCTCGGCTTCAAGGCGTCGCTGATCTACACCGGGCAGTCGGGCACGCCGTTCACCTACACGGTGAACAACGACGCCAACGGCGACGGCCTGGCGGGCAACGACCCGATCTACGTGCCCAGGGACTCGGCGGACATCTCGCTGGTGAACGGGTCGGACTGGGCGAAGCTGAACGCCTACATCAACGGCGAGTCGTGCCTCAACAGCGCGCGCGGGACGCTGCTGAAGCGGAACACCTGCCGCAACCCGTGGCAGAGCTTCATCAACGCGCGGCTGCAGAAGAGCTTCCCGACGCTGCGCGGGCAGTCGTTCGAGCTCACGCTGGACGTCTTCAACCTGCCGAACCTGATCAGCTCCAGCTGGGGCGTGATCCACTCGACCACCGGGTTCGAGAACCAGGCGATCCTCAACATCGCCAGCGGCACGAGCGGCTACGACGTCGCGGCCCACCGCAGCCGCTACACCCTGCTCAACACGACGGGCCAGAACGTGGTGCAGCTCAGCACCCGCTACCGGCTGCTGTTGAGCGGGAAGTACGTGTTCTAGCGAACGTCGCAGGTGAGGGAAGGGGCGGGGGGCGAGAGCCCCCCGCTCTCGTTGTGGGAGGGCAGTTGAGCGGGCGCCAAATCTCGGAACAGTCGCCGTCTGGCAGCGGTTCGGCGGACTGCGGACTGCAGTGCTGCGCTGTGCGCTTTACGTCCGCGCTTTCGCAAAGGCGAGTGCGCCGGCCGTGCCGAACAGCGCATTGGGGATCCACGCCGCCAAGAGCGGCGGCACCACCCCGCCGGCGCCCACCGCCTTCATGATCTGCACCATGGTGAGGAAGACGATGGTGGTGGCGAGGCTCACGGCCACGCCGTAGGCCGCCCCGCTGCGGCCGCCGGCCACGCCGAGCGGCGCCCCGAACAGGGCGATGATCAGGCAGGTGCAGGGAATGGCCAGCTTCAGGGCCCGCTCGACCTTCAGCTTGTTCGCGTCGCCCCCGGCCCGCTCGACGGTGCGGACGTAGTGACCGAGCTCGGCGTAGCGCATCTGGTCCGGGGCCTTGGGCTCCACCAGCAGGTCGAGCGGACGCTCCGACATGGCGCGCTGCCGGAGCGAGTCGAAGCCGAACGCGACTTCCCGGCCCCGCCCGAAGAACAGCCGCAGCGCCCCGTTCCTGAGCGTCCAGCCCGACCGGGGCCCGAAGGCGGCGGTCTGCGCCTCCAGGTAGTAGCCGGGGAAGGAGTCCGCCGCCGGCCCGTCCACCGCGCCCTCGCGCTCGATCTGCACCCCGGTCATCGAGCGGTCCGGCACCGACAGGGACCCGATGGTGTACATCCGCCCGCCGTCCGCCCGGTACACGAAGTTGTACCGCACCGTCTGCGACCGGACCTCGCGCTCCCCGAGCAGGGTGGCGCGGCGCTCCTGCCCCAGCGGCGCGAACTCGCCCAGGAAGAAGGCGAACACGCTCGCGGCCGCCGCCAGCGCGAAGATCGGCGTCACCAGCCGGTGGAACGAGATGCCGGAGGCCTTCGCCGCCGTGATCTCCGAGTGCCGCGCCAGCGCGCCCACCGAGAAGACGGTGGCGAACAACACCGCCGCGGGGGTGATGAAGAACACCTGCTCGGGCACGCCGGCGAGGTACGCGAGGGCGACCCGCAGCACCGGCAGGTTCTTGCCGATGTAGCGGTCGACGTGGTCGGTGAGGTCGATGACGATCGTCAGCACCGGGAAGCCGAGCGCCGTGATCGCGAAGATCTTCACGAACTCGACCGTGAGGTAGCGGTCGAGCACCCGCACGCCGCGGATCACGGGCGCCGCTCGCCGCCGCGGCGCCGCAGCGCGGCCAGACGGTCCCGCCACCGCACGCCGCGGGCGGCCACGCGCTGGCGGTTGACCCGCAGGAAGAACACGAGCCCGATCGCCGTCATCACCAGGTTGGCGCTCCACATCGACCAGAACGGCGTCACGATCAGCGCGTCGGCCAGCGTCTCGCCGCCGATCAGGCCCACGTAGTAGAACCCGAAGATCAGCACGCTGGCGCCGATCACCAGGCCGACCCCGCCGCGGGGGAAGCGCAGCGCCACCGGGGCGCCGATCACGACGAACACCAGGCACGCGGCGGCGATCGCGAACTTCTTGTGGATCTCGATCTGGTAGCGCGCCGCCAGCTGCCGCAGCGCCGTCCGGCGCGCGTCGAGGTCCGCGAGCCGCAGGCGCAGCAGGCCGCCGGCGGAGTCGGCGGTCCGGTACGCGGCCACGGCCGACGGGGGCGGCGCCGCGGACGGACGCAGCTGCGGGAAGGCCGCGGGCCGCGGCGGCACGGGCTGCTGGGCGTGCGCGGCCTGCGGCCGCAGCAGCCGTCCCAGGCCGCCCAGGGCGCCGCAGTACAGCGCGGCGATCTCCAGCGAGTGGTCGGGACGGATCCCGACCGTGTCCCCCGGCGGCAGGAGCGGCACGCCGAGCAGGGTCCGCACGTCGTTGCCGAGCGTGGTCTCGCGTTCGCGCCGCAGGGCCGCGAGGGACCGCAGCTGGCGGCCGAGCTCGGTGCGCATCTCGCACACCGACATCTCCCGGTCGCCGCGGCCGATGTCCTCGCCCGTGCGCTCCAGCGTGTTGGAGATGCCGCGCTTGCGGACCAGGTCGGTGTGGAAGAACACCCGCCGGAAGACGGCGGGCTGGGTGCGGTCCTGGTCGTACACGTAGCCGTCGTACAGCGTCAGGAACAGGTCGGTGCGGGTCGCGTTGAACCGCATGTAGCCGCTGTCGGCGTAGATGGTGCGCCGGCGCTGGTCGCTGCTGAGGTCGTAGATCTGCACGTCCTTGAGCCGGTCGTTGGCCTGGTCGATGCGGCCGGACCGCAGGAAGAACTGCTGCGGGATGACCTCGTTGACCATCTGCTCCTTGAGCTCGAAGGTGGGCCGCTTGCGGGCGATGTCGACGAGCAGCGTCTTGAGCTTGTGGTTGGAGGGCGGCAGGACCTGGTCGATGAACACGAAGGCGACGACCGCGAGGCCGAGCGAAGCCAGCAGCACCGGCCGGACCATCGCGACCAGGTTCACCCCGCTGGCCCGGAGCGCGGTGATCTCGTTGTCGGCCCCCAGCCGCACGAACGCGTACAGCACCGCCACCAGCACCGCCATCGGCAGGGTCATGGCCACGATGAAGGGGACCGACAGGCCGAACACCTCCAAAATCACGCCCCACGGCAGGCCCTTGCCGACCAGCTGGCTGAACTGCCGGGCCACCTGGTTCAGCAGCATCAGCCCGGTCAGCGCGCCGAGGGCGAAGGCGAAGGGCGGCAGGTGCTCGCGGAGCAGGTAACGCGACAGCAGCTTCAAGGGTCTAAGTCCAGTCCCGATCGGGGTTGAGGGGCCTGTCGAACCGTCGTTATAATACCCCAAGCAGCCGCCCCGGAATACCACCGAAAGTGCGGGCGTACGTGACGCGCATTCCCGTCGCGATCACTCTTCTCGCCGTCCTCGCCGCCTCCAGAGTCCACGCGCAGCAGGCCGACTCGCTGCCGCGGCTGCGCCCGCCCCGGTTCCACGGCGACACGATTCACTTCCGCCTGCCCGCGGCGGCGGGGTACCTGGTCCCCGATCGCACGTTCCCGGCGGAGGCCGCCCGGCGCTGGGCGCGCGCGGTGCGGGACAGCGTGGCCGCGCTGGAGGCGGCGCGGTGGCGCTACGCCCTCGCCGGCGGCGACAGCACCGCGCTGTTCGGCATCCAGCCGCCGCCCTTCGCGGCGCCGGTCGCCGCGGCGCCGGAGAGCCCCTCGCGGCGGCTGAGCGTGCTGCAGCGCTACGCGGACCTGGGCATCGCGCTCAACGCGCGGTTCGAGCTGCGGTACGACCACCTCAAGAACCTGCGCTGCCAGCCGTCGGACGCGAGCCTGCTGTCCTCCGGCTGCACCTCGGCGGTGACGCCCCCCCGCCTGAACCCCCAGTTCAACGTGCGCACCGGGGGCATCATCGGCCAGCGCTTCCACGTCGACGTGGACTACGACTCGCAGCGCGAGTTCGACGCGTCCAACAACATCAAGGTGTTCTACCAGGGCCTGCAGGACGAGGTGCTGCAGCGCGTCGAGGTGGGCAATGTCACGTTCCGCGCGCCGGCGTCGCGCTTCATCACCGGCGGGATCCCGGCCAACAACTTCGGCTTCCAGGCCTCCGGCCAGCTCGGGCCGGTGGACTTCAGCGGGATCTACGCGCAGCAGCGCGGGAACGTGGTGAGCGGCCGGAGCTTCGTGGTGGGGCAGCAGACGCTGCAGCCCGTCGACCGGCAGGTGATGGACCGCGACTACGAGCCGAACCGGTTCTTCTTCGTGGTCGATCCCGCGACCCTGCCCGGCTACCCCGCCGTGGACGTGCTCAATCTGAACCTGGCGAACCTGCCGGCTGCGGACCGGGTGCTCCAGGTGCGGGTGTACCGGCGCCGCAGCACCGTCGGCGTGACGACGGCGCAGCAGAACTACGGGGGCATTCCCGCCGTGGCGCTGCGCCCCGACAGTCCGCAACGGGCCGGTCCGTTCGCGTGGGAGCTGCTGGTCGAGGGACGGGACTACTACCTGGACCCGTCGGGGCTGTGGCTCGGGCTCACCAACCAGCTGGACAACGGCGACTACCTGGCCGTTTCGTACATCACCGCCGCGGGCGAAACCGTCGGCACGTTTCCGGCGACCGCGCGCGCCGGCCGCGTGGACACGCTGCGCCTGATCAACGAGCCCCAGCGCGGACCCGACGCGCCGACCTTCCGCTACATGATGCGCAACGCGTACCGCGTGGGTGCCACCGGCACCGTGGTACGGGACGGGATGCAGCTGCGGATCCTGGTGGCGCAGTCCGAGCGGCCGGCGTCCGGCGCCGCCACCTTCGTGGCCCTCCTCGGGCTGGGACTGGCGACCGACCAGACCCAGTTCGACCAGTTCAACCGCCTGTTCCCGCGCTCGCGCGACCCGGCGGGCGGTGCGCCCCTGCGCGATTACTACGTCGTCTTTCCGAGCCTCACGCCGTTCGCCGACGCCACCGTGCTGCCGCCGACGTTCCGCAACGACTCCCTGTACCGGACGCCGAACTACCTGCTGCTGTCCCAGGGCCCGACCCCGCTGTACCAGCTGGCGCTCCACTACCAGGCGACCGGCGGCGACCAGTCCGGCACCCTGAACCTGGGGGCGGTGCAGCTGCGGCCGGGGAGCGAGCGGCTCACGGTGGGCGGTTCGACCCTGGTGCGGAACGTGGACTACACGATCAACTACGAGGTCGGCCAGGTCACGTTCCTGCACCCGGACTCGCTGTTCACGTCGCCCACCACCGTGAACGTCCAGTACGAGGAGCAGCCGGGCTTCGCGATCGCGCCGACCTCGATCTACGGGCTGCAGACCCGGTACGACTTCGGCGACCACGGCGCCGTCACCGTGCTCGGCATGCTGCAGCGGCAGTCCACCAACTTCACCCGGCCGACGCTGGGCTTCGAGCCGCAGTCCAACTTCATCGGCGGCGTCTCCGGCAACTTCCGGTTCGAGCCGATGGGCCTGACGCGCCTGTTGAACCGGCTGCCGCTGGTCAAGACCACGGCGCCCTCCCTGGTCACGCTGGACGCCGAGCTGGCGACCTCGCGGCCCTCGCCGAACCAGGTCGGGCAGGCCTGGGTGGAGACCTTCGAGGGCGAGGGCGGCCAGTTCCTGCCCCTGACCGAGAAATCGTGGCAGCTCGGGAGCCGGCCCGCGTCGGCGCACGGGCTCGCCGGCACCGGCGTCGACCCGGCGAACGGGTTCGAGGACGCCAACGCGGTGCCGCTGGTGTGGCAGAACCTGGTCCGCACCACGGGCGGCGGGTACCTGCAGTTCACCGCCCAGCAGATCGATCCCTCGGTCATCACCCAGGGCACCGGGGGCAGCTTCGAGAACGTGCTCTGGCTCACCCTCCACCCGGACACGCTGGGGGGACTCCCGGACCAGACGACCGGCCGGATACGCTGGAACCTGCCGCACACGCCGGGGCCGCGGTGGCGCTCGATCACGCTGCCGCTGTCGGCCACCGGGGTGGACCTCTCCCGCGTCGAGTACCTCGAGTTCTGGGTGTTCGAGGAGCGGCAAACCTACTCGGCGCGCAACCAGGGGGTGTCGCTGATCTTCGACTTCGGCCGCGTGTTCGAGGACGCGGCGTCGTTCGTGCCGACGAGCTTCACCGTCGGCCCGCAGGGGGACACGACCTACGTCGGCCGGCGGCGCATCGGCGAGGGGCACCTCCAGACGGAGCGCGACACGCTGACCAACTCGTGGAACGCGCTCACCGACGACAACGGCATCTTCGGCGCCGTCGCCGACAGCATCGTGAACACGACCGCGGGCACCGTGGAGCACAACCTGCCGCTGTGCACCTCGAGCGGAGCGGCCGGAGGGATTTTCGTGACCTACTGGGGCGATCCGCAGGCGCGCTGCTCGCGTCACAACGGCGTCCCCGACACCGGCGACCTGGACGGCGATGGGCACCTCGACACGCTGGTCGCCGCCGTGAACGAGAGCTACTTCCGCTACGTGTTCCACGTCGGCGACCAGAGCCGCTACTTCGTGCGCACCGGCGGTCCGACCAACGCGCAGAACCAGATCGACACGACGTTCGGCGTGTGGCGGCTGTACCGGATCCCGTTCCGCGCCGACACGTTCCAGGTCGGCGCGCCGGACGTCCACCAGATCCGCTCGCTGCGCCTGACCGTGGTCGCGCCGGAGGGGACGACCGACGCCTCCGCCTATCTGGCGCTGGCCCGGCTCCACCTGGTGGGCGCGCCGTGGGTCAAGCGCGCGGACAGCCCGATCCCGGGCATCGCGGGCAACGTCGGCACCGGCACGGGCGAGGTCGTGACCAGCATCGTCGGCACCACCAACTCCGACCTGGGCTACGTCTCGCCCCCCGGCGTGACCGACCAGGGCGCGACCCAGACCGGCCCGCTGGCGCTGGGCACGACCCAGATCAACGAGCAGTCCCTGCGGTTGATCGGGACCGGCGTCGCGGTGGGCCAGCGGGCGGAGGCCTACTTCCAGTTCCCGGAGGGGCAGCGGAACTTCCTGCGGTACCGGCAGCTGCACGTCTGGGCGCGGGGACGCGGCGCGGGCTGGGACAACGGCCAGCTGACCTTCTACATCAAGGTCGGCCAGGACGTCAACAACTTCTACCTGTTTCGCGGCACCGCCCGCACGACCACGTGGCTTCCGGACCTGGCGGTGGACTTCGCCCGCTGGCAGGCGATGCGCGCCGACATCGAGCGCCGCTTCCTGGCCGGCCAGCGGCCGTCGGGCGCCGCGTTCTGCGGCGGAGACACCCTGGCGTACGTCGAGTGCGACTCGGCGCGCAGCTACATCGTCCACGTGCGGGATCCGGGCGTCGCGCCACCCAACCTGGCCCAGGTGCGCGAGCTAGCCGTCGGCTTCGTGCGGGACTCGGGTTCGGCGGCCGACACCGCGGAGCTGTGGGTGGACGACATCCGCCTGTCGCAGGTGGTCAATACGCCGGGGTACGCGGGCGCCGTGAACCTGCAGGTCGTGGCGGCCGACGTGGCCACGATGAACCTGTCGCTGACGCGCCGCGACGCCCAGTTCCGCCAGCTCGGTGAGGATCCCAGCTACACGACCAGCAACCAGCTCGCCTTCAGCTCCGCGATCCGGCTCGAGCGGCTGGGCCTGGAGCGGCTGGGTCTGGCCGCGCCGCTGACCATCGCGATCAGCCGGTCCGGCGACGATCCCTACTACCTGAGCGGCACCGACGTGCAGGCGTCCGGGCTGATCGGGCTGCGCCGTCCGCAGAGCACGCTGGCGCAGTACAGCCTCGCGCTGCGTCGCTCGCGCCGTGGCGACCGGTGGTGGCAGCGCTGGCTGGTCGACAACCTCTCGCTGTCCACCGCGTTCACCACGGGAACCTCGACCACCCAGCTCGCCCAGAGCTCGGCACGGTCCGCGGCGGTCAACGCGGCGTACCAGGCGCTGCCCGGGGAGCAGAGCTTCCGGTACGTGCCGGCGTTCCTGGCGCGGCTGCTGCGGTCCATCCCGCTGCTCGGCCACGCGGATTGGCTGCGCGGCATGGAGACTTCGCGGCTGCGCTGGAGCCCCGCCTCGGTGCGGTTCGGGTTGGGCTATGCCCGCGCCAGCACGGACGCGGAGACGTACTCGGTGCCCATCGCGACCGTCAGCGACACGCTGGCGACCGCGGTGCGGGCCCGGCAGGCGTCACTGCGCGCCGAGGCTGCGATGGATCTTCGGCCCGTGTCGTCGCTGTCGATCGGTGCCGCTGTGGCGAGCACCCGGGACCTGAAGGACTACGGCGACAGCACCACCATGGGGGCCCTGACGCGCCAGCTGGGGCAGCGGTTCCTCGGGATCGGCATGGGGTTCGAGAACCAGCGCTCGCTGAACACCCGCCTCACCTACACCCCGAGCCTGTTCTCCTGGCTGCGGCCGCGGTTCAACACGACGTCGAGCTTCGGCCTCACCCGCGACCCCAACGGCGGCACGCCGGAGCGGGCGGTGGGCGACACGGCCGGGGCGTTCCGCCTGCCGACGGCGTTCGTCAATCAGCGCTCCACGGACCTGGGCGGGTCCGTGGACTTCTCGCGCGCCATGCGCGTGCTGTTCGGGGACTCGTCGCACCTGTTGCCCTGGCTGGACCGTCTGGCGCCGCTGGACTTCACGAGTCACACCGACCTGCGCTCGCAGTTCTCCAGGGCGGGCGTCGACCCGTCGCTGAGCTACCAGCTCGGACTCGGGAGCGCCGACGGCTTCCGCGCGATCGACGGCCGGCTGGCCGTCGGCGCCTCCCGCATCCGGCAGTGGCGGCTCGGCTCGGCCTTGCGGCTCCCGCTGGGGCTGTCGGTCTCGGCCGGCTACACCAGCGGGACGCAGGTGACGTGGGCGGCGCGCGGCGCGGGCCAATCGGAGACCGACCAGACCAACACGACCTGGCCGGACCTGACGGGGCGGTGGAACTGGACCCCGAGTCAGAAGCTGATCCGGAAGGTGCTGAGCAGCATCAGCGCCTCGGCCTCCGTGCGGGTGGTGACGTCGAGCACGGTCCAGCCGCCGCTCGGCGTGGGGCTCGGCAGCGCCGAGGATACCGCCGGCTCGTTGAGGGCCACCAAGGACACGCGGTCGTGGCCGCTGTCCCTGTCGCTCATCTGGGCGGGGCACGTCGTCACCAGTTTCAGCCACAGCCTGACGCGATCGCTGTCCAATCAGGCGGGCAGCGTCACCCAGAACGACGCGACCGAAACGTCGGCGAGCATCGCGTTCTCGTTCCGAGCGCCCTACGAGCTGTTGCCGCTCAAGTCGGACATCCGCACCTCGTTCGGCTACAGTTCGAGCGGCTCCAAGGGCTGCATCAACCTGGTGGGCGCCGACGTCTGCCAGACGATCCTCGATGCCGGGCGCCAGCAGTTCAACTTCAGCATGGATACCGACATGCCGCCCAACGTGTCCGCGGGAATTTCGGTCGGGTACATCCTGACCAGCGACGCCTACCTCGACCGGAAGTTCGCCCAGCTCGTCCTCACCGCCTCGGTGAGCGTGAACTTCCAGGCCGGGCAGCCCCGGTGAGGCGCCTGGTGGTGGCCACCGCGGCCGCCGTCGGCGTCGCCTGCCAGGGCAGCCAGTCGGAGGCGCAACGCTTCGACGCCGCCCAGGCCATGAGCTGGGTGCGCTACCAGGTGGCGGCCGGCCCGCGGGCGCCGGGCCTGCCGGGGCACCAGGCGATTGCCGGGTGGCTGACGCGCGAGCTGCGGGCGCGGGCCGACAGCGTCGAGCTCCAGCCGTTCACCCACGTCACGGCCAGGGGCGACACCCTCCACCTGGTCAACATCCTGGCGCGGTTCCGGCCGGCCGACCCCACCCGGATCCTCTACCTCACCCACTGGGACACGCGCCCGGTCGCGGAGAATGATCCCGACCCCGCCAGGCGCGGGACGCCGATACCGGGGGCCAACGACGGCGCGTCCGGCACGGCGCTGCTCCTGGGCGTCGCCGACGCGCTCAAGCAGAGGCCCCCCGCGCTCGGCGTCGACCTGCTGTTCGTCGACGGCGAGGACTACGGGTCCTTCGAGCCGGAGGACAGCCTGAAGGACGTGCTGATCGGCGCGCGCTACTTCGCCAGGCACCTGCCGGCGGGCTACCGCCCGCTGTTCGCCGTGCTGTGGGACATGATCGGCGGGCGCAACCAGGTGATCAACCAGGAGGGCTACTCGCTCGAGCGGGCGCCGGAGATCGTGGACCGGGTCTGGAGCACGGCCGCGGAGCTGCACCTCGGCGCGATGTTCCGGCCGGTCAACGGCGGCGGGATCGTGGACGACCACGTGCCCCTCCAGGAAGCCGGCATCCGCGCGATCGACGTGATCGGCTTCGAGAACTACCGCGCCTGGCATCACACCCTGCAGGACACGCCCGACAAGGTGTCGGAGGCCTCGCTCGCCGGCATCGGGCGCCTGGCGCTCGCGCTGCTGCACTGATTCGCTCCGCGCCGCGCTCGCGCGGTGCCGACGCGCGCACCTCCCCGGGTGATCTTGCCCGCGTGTTCACGCACGACGAGCGGCGCGCCCTGGTGTTCCTGGCGGCAGTGACGGCGGCGGGCGCGGCGTTCCGGGCGCTGCGGCCGGGCGAGCAGGCGCAGGCCGGCTGGTCGGCCGTGGCGCCGGCGCTCCAGGGCGGGGACGTGGTGCGCCAGGCGGCGCGGTCGAAGCGCGCGGAAGCGATGACGCGGCCGCTGGCGGACGGGGAGCGCGTGGACGTGGATCGCGCGAGCGTGGAGGAGCTGGACAGGCTCCCGCGCGTCGGTCCCGCGCTGGCGCGGCGCATCGTCGCGGAGCGCGAGGCGCACGGACCGTTCGGGTCGCTCGACGGCCTGGGTCGCGTGCCCGGCGTCGGCCCGCGCCTGCTGCAGGGTCTGGAGCCTCACGTCTCGTTCGGCGGCGTCGCCGCCGCGCGGTCCGCTCCGGCCGGAGCGGCCGCAGGCGGGTGGCCGGCCGCGGGCTGGACCGCGGGAACGGCGGCATCGCCCGCGAGGCGGGCGGCCCGCGACCCGGCGACGGCACTGTGGGTCGCCACGTCGGCGGCGAGGCCGGCGGCTGGCGCGCCGGGGGGCGGCGGCTGCGCGCGCGCACCCGATCTCAACCGCGCGACGGCGGCGGAGCTCGTGTGTCTGCCGGGCATCGGGGCGGTGCTGGCGGAGCGGATCGTGGCCGAGCGGACCGCGCACGGTCCGTACCGCGACGTTGGCGATCTGGCGCGGGTTCGGGGCCTCGGACGAACCCGCGCGGAGCGGCTCCGTGGCCTCGTCACAATCCCTTGACAGGGGGGGGAGCGCCGGTACTATTCCCCTCTGATCCCGTGGTTTAGCGCGGTTTCCCCGAATCCACTCGGCTCATCTACCATGCCGGCACCCCTGGCGGCCACTGGCGATCGTCTCGGCGACCTGCTGATTCGCGAAGGCCTGATCACGAAGGACCAGCTCTCCAAGGCCCTCTCGGAGCAGAAGTCGAACGGCCAGCGTCTCGGCTACAACCTGGTCAAGATGGGGTTCGTGCAGGAGACCGAGATCACCAAGATGCTTGCCCGCCAGTACCGGATGCCGGCCGTGGACCTGGCGCGCTTCGAGGCCGACCCCAAGATCCTCAAGCTGGTGCCCGCCGACGTGGCGCTGAAGCATCTGGTGCTGCCGCTGAAGCGCGAGGGCCGGACGCTGACGGTGGCGATGGCGGATCCGACCAACCTCAGCGTCCTCGACGACCTCAAGTTCGTCACCCGCTACGACATCTTCCCGGTCATCGCCGGCGAGTACACGCTGCGGACCGCGCTGGACAAGTACTACGAGCAGGTGGACGCGCAGCTCGACACGCTGCTCAAGGACATGGAGGAGGAAGGCGCCGAGGGCGAGCTGGAGGTGGTCGCCCAGCAGGAGGAGGACGAGCAGCAGGGCGCGGCGACCGCCGACGACGCGCCGGTGGTGAAGCTGATCAACGCCATCCTCACCGACGCCGTGAAGCGCGGCGCGTCCGACATCCACATCGAGCCGTTCGAGCACGAGATGCGGGTGCGCTACCGGATCGACGGCGCGCTCCAGGAAGTGATGAAGCCGCCGCTCAAGCTGAAGGCGGCGCTCACCAGCCGCATCAAGATCATGTCGGCGCTGAACATCGCCGAGCGCCGGGTGCCGCAGGACGGCCGCATCAAGCTGAAGATGGGCAAGCGGGTGATCGACTACCGCGTGTCGACGCTCCCGGTGCTGTTCGGGGAGAAGATCGTGCTGCGGATCCTCGACAAGGGGAACCTGACGCTCGACCTGTCCAAGTTCGGGTTCGAGCCGAAGGCCGAGTCGGACCTGCTCAAGGCGATCCTCAACCCGTACGGCATGGTCCTGGTGACGGGGCCGACCGGCTCGGGCAAGACCACGACGCTCTACTCGGCGCTGTCGCGGATCAACACGATGGAAGTCAACATCATGACCGCCGAGGACCCGGTCGAGTACAACCTGATGGGGATCAACCAGGTCCTGGTCCGCAACGAGGTGGGGATGACGTTCGCGGCGGCGCTGCGGGCGTTCCTGCGCCAGGACCCGAACATCATCATGGTGGGGGAGATCCGGGACATCGAGACGGGCGGCATCGCGATCAAGGCGGCGCTCACGGGCCACCTGGTCCTGTCCACCCTGCACACCAACGACGCGCCCTCGACGATCACCCGCATGGTGGACATGGGGATCGAGCCGTTCAACGTGGCCTCCGCGGTGAACATCATCGTGGCGCAGCGGCTGGTGCGGCGCATCTGCAGCAACTGCAAGACCGAGCACCGCTACGCGCCGGAGGAGCTGAAGGCGCTCGGCGGGGACACGCAGGAGTTCGCCGGGATCACCTTCTACAAGGGCACCGGCTGCGAGCAGTGCGGCGGGATCGGCTACAAGGGCCGCGCGGGCCTGTACGAGGTCATGTCGCTCAGCGCCGAGCTGCGGCGCATGATCCTCAAGGGCGCGTCCAGCACCGAGCTGCAGGAGCAGGCGGTCAGGGAAGGCATGCTGACGCTGCGCATGGACGGCCTGGTCAAGATCAAGAAGGGCATCACCACCCTGGAAGAAGTGGTCAAGGAAACGGCGGCGGCCTAGACCGTGACGGCACCAGCGCATCCCCAGGCGGCGCCCAGCGCCTTCAACCTCCGCGCCCTGCTCGAGGAGATGATCGAGCAGGACGCCTCCGATCTCCACATCACCGCCGGCGAGCGGCCCAAGCTGCGGGTGGACGGCGAGATCACCAACAGCCGGGTCGAGGCGATCCTGAATCCCAAGGACACGCTGCAGCTGGCGTACTCGATCCTCACCGAGCAGCAGAAGAAGCGGTTCGAGACCGAGGACGAGCTGGACTTCTCGTTCGGCATCCAGAACCTGGCGCGGTTCCGCGGCAACGCCTTCAAGCAGCGCGGCTGCGTGTCGCTGGTGATCCGCCAGATCCCGTTCCAGGTCAAGACCTTCGAGCAGCTGCAGCTGCCGGCCATCGTGGCCAAGCTCGCCGAGAAGCCGCGCGGCCTGGTGCTGGTCACCGGGCCGACCGGGTCGGGCAAGTCCACCACGCTGGCGGCGATGGTGGACAAGATCAACCGCGAGTGGCGGGGGCACATCATCACGGTGGAGGACCCGATCGAGTTCATCCACCGCCACCAGCAGTGCATCGTGAACCAGCGCGAGGTGGGCACCGACACGAAGTCGTTCGCGAGCGCGCTGAAGTACGCGTTGCGCGAGGACCCGGACGTGGTGCTGATCGGCGAGATGCGGGACCTGGAGACGATCCAGGCGGGCCTCACGATCGCGGAGACCGGGCACCTGGCCTTCGCCACGCTGCACACCAACTCGGCCGCGGAGACGATCAACCGCATCATCGACGTGTTTCCATCGCACCAGCAGTCGCAGGTGCGGGCGCAGCTGGCGTTCGTGCTCGAGGGCATCGTCACCCAGACCCTGCTGCCGAAGGCGAAGGGCCGCGGCCGGGTGATGGCGTGCGAGATCCTGGTCGCCACGCCGGCGATCCGGGCGCTGATCCGCGACGACAAGGTCCACCAGATCCAGTCGTCGATGCAGGCCGGCAAGAAGCACGGCATGCAGACGCTCAACGATTCGCTCTACCAGCTGTACATGAACCGCGAGGTGGCGCTGGACGAGTGCCTGCGGGTCTCGGGCGAGCCGAACGAGTTCCTGCGCATGATCGGCGAGCCGGTGCCTGCGGACGAGGACAAGTCGGTGGCGCCGAAGGACCGGCCCCTCACGGGCGGGCTGAAGCGATGACCGCGCCACGACCAGTCGGAGCGCGACCCATGGACGTTCGCGCCGCCCGCCGGGATCCCGGTGCCCTGCCGGGAGTCCCCGCGCGCACAGGAGGCTGACCGATGCCGGTATTCAACTACACCGCCAGGACGCTGACCGGGGAGCTGCAGTCGGGCACCATCGACCTGCCGAGCCACGACGACGTCGTCCAGCACCTGCGCAAGAACCGGATGATCGTGGTGAAGGTCCAGCAGGCGCCGCGCGAGATCAAGCTGTCGTTCGGCAAGGGGATCAGCACCCGCGACATCGTCATCTTCACCCGCCAGTTCGCCACCATGATCAACTCGGGCCTGCCGCTGGTGCAGGCCCTCGACATCCTCTCGGAGCAGACCGAGAACAAGGCCCTGAAGGATGTCACCCGGGCCGTGGTCTACGACGTGGAGAGCGGTCACACCCTGGCCGACGCCCTCCGCAAGCACCCCAAGGCGTTCTCGGAGCTGTACGTCAACATGGTGGCCGCGGGCGAGGCCGGCGGCATCCTGGACACCATTCTGCTCCGGCTCGCGACCTTCATGGAGAAGAACGACGCGCTGGTGCGGAAGGTGAAGGGCGCGGCCATCTACCCGGCGGTCATCTTCTCGGTCGCCATCCTCGCCGTCATCGTGCTGCTGGTGTTCGTGATCCCGGTGTTCCGCAGCATGTTCGCCGACGTGAAGATGGAGCTGCCGCTGCCCACCCGGATCGTGATCGGCCTGTCGGACTTCGTGAAGCACTTCTGGTGGCTGCTGGGCGGTGCCATCGCGCTCGTCGTGTTCGCGGTGCGGCGCTACTACGCGACGCCCGCCGGACGGCTCAACCTGGACCGCATCATGCTGGCGATGCCGGTCCTCGGCGACGTCATCCGCAAGTCGGCCGTCTCGCGCTTCACCCGCACCCTCGGCACCTTGATCGCGTCGGGCGTGTCGATCCTCGACGGGCTCGAGATCACCGCCAAGACGGCGGGCAACCGGGTGATCCACGACGCGGTCATGGAGTCGCGGGCGTCGATCGCCGGCGGCGAGACCATCGCGGCCCCGCTCCAGAAGTCGAAGGTCTTCCCGCCCATGGTGATCTCGATGATCGCCGTCGGCGAGCAGACCGGCGGCCTGGACGAGATGCTGAGCAAGATCGCCGACTTCTACGACGAGGAAGTCGACGCGGCCGTCGAAGCCCTGCTCTCCCTGATGGAGCCGGTGATGATCGTGCTGCTGGGCGTGGTCGTCGGCGGCATGATCGTGGCGATGTACCTGCCCATCTTCGGCATGATCGGAGCGGTGCAGTAAGCCCGGCTGCCGGTTGCCGGACGGCAAGTACGGAAGTGGTTACCAGCTGTGAAGCAGACGGGGGCCAGACCAGTCGTCGGTAGTGACCACTGGGCTGGCCCCCGATAGCTTGCGTCTGGTAACCACTTCCTCCTTGCCGTCCGGCTGCTGTCCTGCTCACCGGCATTCTTGCATTCTGCAATACTCCCCCTACTTTGGGGCCGTGACCGCCGCCACGCCGCCGTCGCAGGCCGCGCGCCCATCGCGCGGGGTCGTGCCGCCCGTCCGGACCCTGCTGCAGTGGTTGTACATCGGCCGCGTCTCCGTGGCCCTGGCCGTGTTCCTCGCGGCCGCCTTCGCCTGGTGGCGCTCCGACCTCACGGCCCTGCTGGTGGCCTCGGTCTCGGTCACGCTGGCGCTGGCCGTGACCGCCCTGTCGTTCTGGTATACGCACGTCCGCCTCCGCGACTTCGGCCAGGCCGGCCTCTACGGGCAGGCGGTGTTCGACGTCGGGCTGGTCACGGCGGTCTCCCACATCAGCGGGCCGTACTCCTACTTCGCCGCCCTCTACATCCTGGTCATCGCCCTCTACACGGTGCTGATGCCGCTGGCCAACGGCCTGCTGGTGGCGCTGCTGGCGGGCATCGTCTACACCGCGGACGTGATCGTGGGAGGCGAGCTGACGGCGGCCGCGCTGCTGCAGGTCGCGGTGTTCTGGCTGGTGGCGGGGGCGACCGGGTACCTGGCGAGCCGGGTGCGGGTGGCCGGCGCCGCGCACCAGACGCTGGAGGCCGAGCTGCGGCGGGTGCGGCTCCAGGCGGCGGACATCCTGCGGCACATCGGCGCCGGGGTGATCACGATCGAGGGCGACGGGACCCTGGTCTACGCGAATCCGACCGCGGAGGTGCTGCTCGGCCTGCCGCTCACCGAGCTGCTGGGCCAGCCGGTGCTGGAGCGGATGGACCAGGTGGCGCCGACCCTGGCCGACGCGATCCGGCGGACTGCGCGCGAAGGCCGGCGCGTGGTCCGGACCGAGGCGGAGGTCGCCGGCAACGGCCGCACGTTTCCGGTGGGTTTCACGACCACGGCGGTGCGCGCGGCCGAGGGTGTGGCGCCGTCGGCCACCGTGATCTTCCAGGACATCTCGGACGCGCGGCGGGTGGAGGCGCTGCGGCTCAGGGCCGAGCGCCTGGAGGCGGTGGCCGAGATCTCGGCCTCGCTCGCGCACGAGATCAAGAACCCCCTGGCGTCGATCCGCAGCGCGGTGGTGCAGTTGTCGCGCCGCGCGGTGCCCGGCGCGGACGAGCGGGTGCTGGCGGGCCTGATCGTGCGCGAGAGCGACCGGCTGGCGGCGCTGCTCACCGAGTTCCTGGACTTCTCCCGGGTGCGGGTGACCCGCTCGGCGCGGCTCGACCTGGTGGCGGTGGCCGAGCACGGCATCCGGCTGGCGCGCCAGCACCCCGACTGCTCGCCGGTCGCCACCATCACGCTGGATGCGGCCGACGGGCCGGTCATGGTCGAGGGCGACGAGGACCTGCTGCACCGGGTGGTGTTCAACCTGGTGCTCAACGCGGTGCAGGCCGCCCCCGGTGCGGCCCCGGTCCGGGTCCGGGTCGCGCCGGCGGCTCCCGGCGACCTGCCGGGCGGGGTGACGATGGAAACGCCGCGCCTGCTGGCGGTGAGCGACGCGGGGCCCGGCGTCGCGCCCGAGGTCCTGCCGCGGCTGTTCGAGCCGTTCGTCACCGGCCGGGTCGGCGGCACGGGGCTCGGGCTGGCCATCGTGCAGCGCGCGGTGCTGGCGCACCGCGGCCTCATCTTCTGCGACTCGGTGCGCGGGCGCGGCACCACTTTCACCGTGTTCCTGCCGGCGCGGTTCGACGCGGAGGACAGCGCGTGAGCGAACGGCCTTCGGTGCTGATCGTGGACGACGAGTCGGCGATTCTCGACACGCTCCGCATCCTGTTCAAGAGCGAGGGCTTCGAGGTCGCGGTCGCGCAGGGCGGGCCGGCCGGACTCGAGGCGCTGCAGCGGCAGGTGCCCGACCTCGTCCTCACGGACATCCGCATGCCCACGGTCAACGGCATCGACGTCCTCAGCGCCGCGCGCGGGCGCGACGCCGACGTGCCCGTGGTGCTGATGACGGCGCAGGCCGAGTTGAAGACGGCGATCGAGGCCATCAACCGCGGCGCCTTCCACTACATCCAGAAGCCGTTCGACAACGACGAGCTGGTCGCGATCTGCCGGCGGGCCCTCGAGCACCGCAAGCTCAAGGCCGAGAACCGGGTGCTGAAGCAGGAGATCCAGCGTCGCGGGGGCGCCCCGGTCGCGAAGCCGATCGGCGCGTCCAAGGTCTTTCGCGACCTGCTGCGCATGGCGGAGACGGTGGCGCCCACCGACAGCACCGTCCTGATCCAGGGCGAGAGCGGCACCGGCAAGGAGGTCGTGGCGCGCTACATCCACGCGCTGTCGGGCCGGTCGCGCGCCGCGTTCTTTTCGATCAACTGCGGCGCGCTGCCCGAGGGGATCCTCGAGTCGGAGCTGTTCGGGCACGTGAGGGGCTCGTTCACCGGCGCGGTGCGCGACCACGAGGGCCTGTTCGCCGCCGCGGCCGGCGGCTCGTTCTTCCTGGACGAGATCGGCGAGACCACGCCCGCCACGCAGGTGAAGCTGCTGCGGGTGCTGCAGGAGCGCGAGGCGATTCCGGTGGGCGGCACCCAGCCGGTGCCGGTCGACGTGCGGGTCATCGCGGCGACCAACCGGGACCTCGAGGACGACATGAAGAAGGGCCGGTTCCGCTCCGACCTCTACTACCGGCTCAACGTCATCGCGCTCCACCTGCCGCCGCTGCGCGACCGCCGCGACGACATTCCGCTGCTGGCGGACGCCTTCATGCGTCGCATGGCGGCCGAGCGCGGCGAGCCGCCCCGGACCCTCGGCCCCGACGTGATGGAGGCGATCCTGGCGTACGAGTGGCCGGGCAACGTGCGCGAGCTGGAGAACGCGCTGGAGCGCGCGTTCACGCTGAGCAAGGGCGAGCTGATCGGGGCGCAGGGGCTGCCGGCGCGGGTCACCGAGCAGCGCGCCCCCTCCCTGGTGGCCGAGCGCCCCGCCGACAACCCGACGCTCGACGTGGTGGAGCGTGCCTACGTGCTGTGGGTGCTGCAGCGCGAGGGCGGCAACAAGAGCCGGGCGGCGGAGGTGCTGGGCATCGACCCCTCGACGCTGTACCGGAAGCTGGCGCGGTACGAAGAGTCCCCGTGACGGCGCCCCGGTGAGGGCGCGCGCCGCGTGGGCGGCCGCCGCGGCGCTCGCCGTCGGGGCGGTCGTCGCGCTCAACCTCACGCCCGCCCTGGTCGGCGTGTTCTACGACGACGGGATCTACCTGGCGCTGGCCAAGTCCCTCGCCGAGGGGCACGGCTACCGGCTGCTCTACCTGCCCGGCGCGCCCGCGGCCGTGCACTACCCGTTCCTCTATCCGCTGTTCCTCGCCGCGTTGTGGAAGGTGGCGCCGGCATTCCCCCGCGGCGTGGTGGTGTTCAAGGCGGCCAACGCCGTGCTGCTGGGCCTCGGCGCCGGGCTGCTGGTGCTGTACCTCGCCGGACGCACGACGGCGCGGCCGTGGCGGCTCGCGGTGCTGGTCGCCGCGGCGGCCACCGCGCTGCCGCTCGTGACCGTCGCCACCGTGCTGTTCGCGGAGCCGCTGTTCCTGGTGGCGCTGGTGGCGGCGTGCTGGGCGGGAGACGCGGCGCGCGACGCGGAGAGCCGGCGCAGCGCCTGGCGGCTCGCCGGCCTGGCGGGGGTGCTGGCGGGCGTGGCCGCGCTGGTGCGCTCGCTGGGCGTCACGGCGGTCGTCGCGATCCCGCTGTCGCTGGCCCTCGCGCGCCGGCCGCGGGCCGCGCTGGTCGCGCTCGGCGCGTCCGCGCTGTGCCTGGCGCCGTGGCTGCTGTGGACGGCGCGCCACCGCGGCGACGTCGACCCCGCGCTGCTGGCGGGCTACGGGACCTACGGCCAGCTGCTGGCGCAGGCGGGCTGGGCCGCGCTCTCGCCGGCGAACGTCGGCGACCTGCTGAGGCCGATCGGGGCGGTGGCGCTGGCGCCGTTCCACGGGTGGCTGCGGTTCTTCCTCGGCGTGCCCGCCCTCGCCCTGGTGGTGGCCGGCTTGGGTCCGCTGGTGCGGCGGGCCGGCGCGCTCGGCTGGACCCTCGTGGCCTACGGCGCCGTGGTGCTGGTCTGGCCCTACGGGCCGGACCGATTCGTGTGGACCGCGTGGCCGTTCCTGGCCATCGCGTTCTTCGCCGGCGCGATGCAGGTCGCCGGGCGCGCCGGGTCCGCGGCCCCGGCCCTCCGTGCGGCCGGTCGCTGGGCCGTGGCCGTGACCGTCGTGGCGGTCGTCGCCGGGTACGGCTTCTACCAGGTCCGGGGGTACGTCCGGGGCGACGCGACCGCGCTCGGGCGCGGGATCTCCGCCACCGTCTCGGAACTGCTGCCGTGGGTGCGCGACCACACGCCGCCGGATGCGGTGGTGGCGGGGGAGGACGAGGCGCTGCTGTGGCTCTACACCGGCCGCCGCGCCGTTCCGTCGTACGTGTGGCGCTACCGCGGGCGCGAGGACGTGAGCCTCGGCCCGGACTCGCTCAAGGCCTGGCTCGACCGGGCCCAGGTCAGCTACGTGCTGCTCGGCAGCGCCGGATCGGACGCCGCGCCGACGCTCAGCGCGCTGCTGGGGCGCTACCCGGGGTACCTGCACGTGGCGCAGCTGTGGCCGCCGCCCGCGAGCGCGATGGCGTTCGCCGTCGACCGGAGCGGCACGGCCCCCGCGCCGGCGGGTGTCGCCCGGTGAACGGCGCGCGGCCCGAGGTCTCCGTCGTCATGCCCTGCCTCAACGAGGCCGCGACGGTGGCGCGGTGCGTCGCGAAGGCGCGGCAGGCCATGGAGCAGGCCGGGCTCGCGGGCGAGGTGGTCGTCGCCGACAACGGCTCCGAGGACGGCTCGCCCGCGCTGGCCCAGGCCGCGGGCGCGCGCGTGATCGCGGCCCCGGTGCGCGGCTACGGCGCCGCGTACCTCGCCGGACTCGAGGCGGCGCGCGGCACCCTGCTGGTCCTGGGTGACGCGGACGACACCTACGACTTCGGCGCGGTGCCGGAGTTCGTCGCCGCCCTCCGGGCGGGCAACGACGTCGTGCTCGGCTCGCGGTTCCGGGGACGCATCCTCCCGGGCGCGATGCCGTGGCTGCACCGCTACGTCGGCAACCCGGTGCTCTCCGGCATCCTGAGCCTGTTCTTCGGCCGCCGCGTGTCGGACGCCCACTGCGGCCTGCGGGCGATGACCCGGGAGGCGGGCGAGCGGATGCGCCTGCGCGCCAGCGGCATGGAGTTCGCCTCCGAGATGGTCGCGCTGGCGCTGCGCCACGGCCTCGCGGTCGCCGAGATCCCGATCACCTACTACCCGCGCAGCGGTGAGTCCAAGCTGCGGAGCTTCCGCGACGGGTGGCGGCACCTGCGGTTCATGCTGCTCCTCTCGCCGACGCCGCTGTTCCTGGTGCCGGGGCTCGCCGCGCTGGTGGTGGGGCTGGCGGCCCTGCTGGCGCTGCTGCCCGGGCCGCTCCGGGTCGGCGGGCTGCTGTTCGACTACCACTTCATGTTCGTGGCCAGCGCCGTGGCCGTCCTCGGCGTGCAGCTCGTGGTGCTGGGCCTGGCGGCGAAGTCGTACGCTGGCGGCGCGCTCGCCGTCCGCGGCGACCGGTGGGTGGCGTGGCTGGACCGCCACTTCACGCTGGAGCGCGGCCTGCTGGTGGGCCTGGGACTGGCCGCGGCGGGGCTCGGCATCAACGCCTGGATCCTCGAGAGCTGGCTCGGTGCGGGGCGCGGGCAGCTGTTCGCCGTCCGCCCCGCGCTGCTCGGGCTCAGCCTCATCGTGGTCGGCGCCCAGGTGGTCTTCGGGTCGTTCTTCATCAGCGTGCTGCGCGACGACCCGCGCCGGTGACACCCGGCTGGAGTCGGGAACGTGCGGGCGGCGCGAAGACCGCGACGGATCCGGTGCGCGTCGGGTTGGCGCGGTGATACTCGGCTCGGGTCGGGAACGTGCGGGCGGCGCGAAGACCGCGGCGGATCCGGTGCGCGTCGGGTTGGCGCGGTGACGCGCGTCTCGGCGATCCTG
>Ga0335085_10002766_pt1 | contig 31950 bp, 27 predicted proteins | sample Lox_Sample_45_FD_206712 | JGI IMG/M metagenome (GOLD analysis project Ga0335085, IMG submission 206712) | Soil microbial communities from Loxahatchee National Wildlife Refuge, Florida, United States - Lox_Sample_4.5 | ecosystem: Environmental > Terrestrial > Soil > Wetlands | place: USA... | reverse complement strand
CCGCCGCCCGCCACCGTCTCGTTCCCCTGCAAATCCTTCACCCGGAAGACCGGGCCGGTATGAATACCCATGCGCAGCGCCAGCCGCGGTGCGTGTTTCGACGCCAGCGCCAGCGACTGCGCGCATCGCAGCGGCGTCTCCGGGCTCCCGAAAAACGCGAGCGTAATCACGTCCGGCGTGGTCAGCGTGGCCAGTTGCCGGTTGCTCCGCGCCGTCTGCACCGCGGAGGCGGAATTGAGCGCTGCCGAAAGGCTCTCCAGCGCCAGGTTCTGCTCGTTGATGGGCAGAGATGCGAACTGGACAATCTGCACGGATAAAATGTGCGCCAGCTCCATCTCTTGTTCGTGCTGCTCCAAGCGCCTCTCCTTGCTGCCGCGGCCGCCCCAACCATTAGATGCAGGACCGTGGGTCCGGCAATCTCGCCTGTCTCTGCGGGGAAATGATACGCCAGCACCGCGGCCCCGCCCACCGGGAATCCCCGGCCACGTTGCGAAATGCCAAAGCTCCCGCGCCGCGCGCGTGGCTCCCACCGTCGCCCTCCACGGCGAATCATTCCCGCGCGGGCACGGAACCCGGAGTTTCAACCCATCAGCCTCCCGGTACCTGGCTGGACTGGTTTCGCTTTCGGTTGGCTCGAGGGAAAAAACCGGCCGCCCTGGTAACCCAAACCCGCCGGTAAACCGGCAGAGTGCGCGCGCGTTACGCGGCCGGGCCTGCCGCCTGCATCTGCCGGACCATAGGCTCGAGGTCTTTCACCAGCGCGTCAATGCTCTTGTATCGCTCGGTGCGATCCTTCTTCAACGCACGGCGCAGCACATCGTCGAGTTCTGTGGGAAGGTCCGGGCGCAGCTCGTGGATCGGGGTCGGCTCCTGGCTCATCACCGCGATCATAAACGCCGTCACGTTTTCCGTCTGGAACGGCTTCTTGTAGGTGAGCAGTTCGTAGAGCGTGCAGCCCACCGCCCAGATGTCGCCCCCCGCATCCACCCGCCCGCCGCGCACCTGCTCCGGAGACATGTAGTCGAACGTCCCCGTCGGAATCCCCGCGGAAACCGGTGTGAACGCCTCCGGCAGGCGCGCATGAACGAAGTTCGTGAGTTTGGCGGTCCCGTTGTTCATCACGAAGATGCTTTGCGGCCGCACGTCCCGGTGGATCACTCCCCGCTGGTGCGCGTAGCTCAGCGCGCGGCAGGCTTGCAGCAAGTAATCCAGCAGCTTGGCCGACGCTTGCGGCGTCTGCGCTTCCTTCTCCTTCTCCCGCCCGGCCAGCTCTCCTAGGTCACAACCTTCCAGCAGTTCCCGGGTGATGAACGGATTTCCCCGGTCCACCCCCAGGTCGTAGATGGCCACGATGTTCGGATGTTGCAGGGAGCCGGCCGCCCGCGCCTCGCGGTAGAATCGCTGCAGCAGGATTGGACTCTCCGCGGACTCCTCGCTCGGCACCGTCAGCACAACGGTTCGGCCCGTCGCCGGGTCATTCGCCCGGTAATCCACGGTCATGGGTCCCCGGCCCAGTTCGCCCAGGATTTCGAATCTGCCAATCTTTTTTGGAATTGCCGGTTACCCCCCAGGGTTGAACCAGGTTCCCGCGGCCTTCCGTATCATATGCTAAGCGCGAAGCGCAACGTTCTTCAGCAGTTTTCCGGCCGGCCGTAGAACAATAAGCAACCCGGCCCTTCCCATTCCGCCCGGCGCTACCATCGCCGCCCAACGTGGGAGCCGCGCACCCCTGCGACCGCAGCTCTCTTGCGTCGCAAGAAATTTCGGCTACGATCCAAAGAGGAATCGCCGGTTCCCGGAGCGGGCCCCGCGGCTCACTCCGGAGATGGAGTCAGCCCATGAAACTCTCCTGGCAAGCGAACGCCGGCCGACTGGTCTGCGGCTGGTCGGAAGCAGGGAACGGCATCGTCTGCGGCTCCCCGGCTTTTCGCGACGCTCCCGGTCACGTTTCCCGCGAGATTGTTTTTCCGCCTGTGTTCGAGTTCACCCGGCACAGCCCATTCGGTGGGAGCCTATGGCATGCGTCCTGGAGCGGCCGCGGCTCGTGCGTGGGTCCGATTGCCCCGTAGCACACACGTTCCTGTTCCTGCCGGCGCCGGACCCTCCGCCCGCATCGGCGCCGCGCCGCGCGCGGCCTCCGCGAATCTCACGCCGTAAGCCTCTGATTCCTGCACGGTGGGAAACAATCGCCGCCGGCCGCCGTCTCCCGTCAGGCCGCCTTCGACTTTGCCGGCGGGGCCAGCGCCACCGCCGCTTCACTGGTGAGCATCAGAAACGTAAGAGTCTCCTGCAGGTAAAGGCGCACTGCGGCCTCGGTGTGGCTCAGATAGCCGATGGACGCGTCCTGGCCAAGATGCAGATCGAAATCCCCGCCGCGCGTGGTCAGCACAAAAGCGCCGGAGATGGCCGGCGCCCAGATGATCTGGTCGTTCACCAGCCGCTTCACGTGCTCCAGCACCGGGTAGCCGTGGTCGCTGGTCTCCGCCAGCGCGGTGTACGCATCCGCGCTCAGAACCACCGCGTAAGGTCCGTTCACTCCAACCAGCCGCAATTGGCTCAATGCCTGGGCGATCGCCTCCGGATACTCGCGCACTTCTCCCGGCAGCTTCATCTTGGGATTGCTGCTTCCCTGCCGGATGCCTCCGATCCCCGCCGCGGCGTAGCCTTCAAAGATCGCCCCATCTTCGGCAAAGGCGATCTGCCGCGCCGCCTCCTTGGCCGGTTGCCAGTCGGAGTCGTTCGCGCCCCGCTCCACGTCGTCAATTGTCTGCCGGTCCAGTTCAAAGGGAACCCGCAGCTCCACCAGCGCCTTGATCTCGCGCTGCTTCGCTACGATTCCGGTCCCCGGCGGCGCGATCGTGCGCTGGTGGCCGGTTCCGATTGCCGCAAGCCCGGCTCCCCCCGGCCCTTTCACGTCCACCACCCGCCGCCCGGCAAGATAGCGCTTCAGCGTGCGCGATGCTTCCTCTTCGATTTGCGCCCACGCCGCCTCCGGGATGGGAGCGAGCTCGCGATGCAGATTATTCATGGCTGGGTGTCTCCTTTGAGCGATCCGATGCCGAGCGATCCATTCTGCGGCGCAGGGGCGGGCGATGCGGGCGCGGCCGCCTCCTCCGCGCCGGCCGGCTGCGCCTCTCCCGCAGCCTCCTCTCCCACGGACTCCAGAAATGTCGCCGAGGGCACGAAAAACAGGTTCCCGGTCACCGCGCGGCTGAAATCGAGCAACCGGTCGTAGTTGCCGGCCGGCCGGCCGGCGAACATGTTCTCCAGCATCTGCTCGATCGTGCGCGGCGAACGGCTGTAGCCGATGAAATAGGTCCCGAATTCACCGTGCCCGGCCCGGCCGAACGGCATGTTGTCCCGCAGGATTTTCACTTCTTTGCCGTTCTCCACGATCACCGTCAGCGCGCTGTGCGCGGAGGTGGGCTTCACGGACTCGTCCAGCTCGATATCGGAAAGCTTGGTGCGGCCGATGATTTGCTCCTGCGCTTCCGTGGAAAGCGCGTTCCACGCGTCCAGGTCATGGAGATATTTCTGCACGATCACGTAGCTGCCGCCGGCGAACCCCGCGTCCTCTTCTCCGATCAGCACCGCATCCACCGCCGCCTGTCCCCGCGGATTCTCCGTCCCGTCCACAAAACCCAGCAGGTCGCGGTCGTCGAAGTAGCGGAACCCCTGCACTTCATCCACCGTGGTTACCGCCGTCCCGATCCGCGCCATGATCTGAGTGGCCAGCTCGAAGCATAGATCCATGCGCTTGGCCCGGATGTGCAGCAGCACATCTCCCGGTGTGGAGATCGCATCGCGCCCTCCGGCCCGGATCTCCCGGAATGGATGCAGCTCCGCCGGCCGCGGGGAACCGAACAGCCGGTCCCAGGCCTCCGACCCGATCCCGAGCACGCAGGAAAGGCCCCCCTCCAGATCGCGAAATTCCACCGCGCGCAGCAACGCGGAGAGCTCTGGGCAGAAGGCACGCAGCGTCGCCCGGTTTTCCGCGCCCGGCTTGAGTGTCGCCACCAGAAAAATCGCCGCGCGCGTGAGCGGCCCGGCCACCGGTTGCGCAACCGCCGCCATGCCGCCTGCCTCCTCCGGTGTGCTCATCGGTTCGGGCTTCATCGAGTGTCCGTCCTGCGGTTCTCGCGAGGTATCGCTCCGCGAACTTCCGCGCGCGCCGGCAGTGCGAAAATTCGGACCGTCAGCTTACCATCGCCCGCCGTCCATCGTCCAAGCGTCGCCCCCGTCAGCAAGTCCGGAATCGGAAACCGCCGGGTTCGCCTTTGGATCGTCCTGGCTGCGGGTCTCCCCGCCATCCGGAGACGCCAGCCATTCTGTCTTGTAGGGATTGGATCCCCTGCGCAGCGTGACGTGCAAATGGGATTGGGCATCGCCGCGTCAGGGCACGCTCCGCCGCCTGTCTAGAGCCGCTTGATGGTCGCCAGCCAGGCCGGTGCGCCGTGGTCGTGGAATCTCGTCTGGATCCGCTCCGGCACGATGGCCGCGATGTTCCATCCATGCCTCGGGTGGAACGCCGCTCTCAGTTCTTCCTCCCGCACGGGGTGCGGGCCGGTATCCGGACCCGCGTCACTGAAGCACAGCACATACAGCGTTGCATCGTGTTCGGTTACCGACGCCAGGCTCGCCACGTACCCGGGGCGCTCCTCGGCGTTGAACGTGTGGAAGAGTCCGCAGTCCATCACCGTGTCAAACTTGCGCCCCAGACGCTCCAAATGGAACGCGTCCGCGGCAACGAACTCAGCTTCAATTCCGCGCTCGCGGGCCTTCTCCCGCGCCATCGCCAGCGCCGTCTCCGCCACGTCGAAGCCCACAACCGGCAATCCCAGCGACGCCACCAGCAGCGCATTCTCGCCGGTCCCGCAGCCCGCATCGAGCACCGCTCCGGCAAATTCGCCCGCGGAAGCCAAATGCACCATGGCCGGCTGCGCCTGGCCAATGTCCCAGGGCGCGGGGCCGTCGTGGTAGGACGCATCCCACGGCCGTCCCGACATCCGTTCGTGACTGGTGGGCTGCCGGCCCCTGAGTGGATCGTCCGCGTCGGTTCCTGATCGCTCCGGCAATTTCCTCCCCTCCCGCATCGGATCTTACCACCCCATCCTGCACCACGACCTCAAACGAAACTGCCGCGCTCCGCACCCGCCCTTGAGACTTGCTGGTTGCGCCGGCTGAAATTGCCTGTCCCCCTTGGGCGCTGCCCTGGCTCGAAACCGTCTTCGCCCTTCACTCCCTTGACATTCGCATCACGCGGCACCATGTCGCCCGAACGCCTCGATGGTACCCACTCAGAACCCGCTGCCACCTGTGCCCACCACGAAGATCCTGGCGATCTCCCATTTCATTGGCGCGCCCATGACACCCGCCCAGCGCGCCCAGATCATGCCGCACGAGGTGCACGACACGGTCGAGGCTTATCTCGCGGGCAAGATAGACCAGTGGTATTTCCAGACCGACGGAAAGGGTGTGGTCTTCATCGTCAACGCAAGCACACCGGAAGAGGCGAAAAACATTCTGGGGAGATTCCCGCTGGGGCAGGCCGGCTTGATGCGCTTTGACTGTATCCCGCTCGGGCCGCTCAGTCCGCTGCGCATGATCAATAACATGCTGAAGTGATTTTGCCCCGCCGCGAGAATCGCTGGCGGTCGGATCTCCTCCGCGAGGATGCCGAACTCGCTCAGTTGCCGGCACTCCGCCAGCCCTGAGTATTGCTGGCTGCGGGGGCTGGATTTGCCTGCCAGCCTCCTCTGGCGAGATCCAGCGGCCCTCGGCCCTGGCCCACAGAGTGGGCCGCAAGAAACAAGACCGCCCGACGATCGCGTGAAAGCCGGATAGGGCCGCAAAAAAATAGGCCGGGAAGGCTCCCGGCCCCAAGAATGGCTGGTTGCGGGGGCTGGATTTGAACCAGCGACCTCCGGGTTATGAGCCCGACGAGCTACCAGGCTGCTCCACCCCGCGACAACTTCTATCTTATGGGAAATGTCGCGAGCCGTCAACGCGCGCCCCGCGGCTCCCCGTCACCAGGTGCTGTAGGGCGTCCCCTCGAACGGCGAAACCTGGTCGGATGCGGAGTGCACATCGATGATCCCCGTGCCGGTTTGATCCGGGCTCAGCACCACATCGCCCGTTTCCACGTTCCAGTTGCGCTGGTTGGTCATGGGATCCAGCGGCACCGGGCCGCGCAGATATTGCTCGCTCACCAGTTCGTCCAGCGAACCGGGCGCGCGCTGCTTGTCCAGCGTGAACTGGTCAATCGCCTGCCGCATCACCTGCAAATCCTGCCGCAGCACCGCTTCCTTGCTCCGGGTGATGGACCGGGAGTATTTCGCCGCGGCAATTCCCAGCAGCACCATGATGATGGTAATCACCACCATCATTTCGATCAGCGTGAAGCCCCGCGCCGCTCCCCGCATTCGCTCCGAACTGTGTCTCCGCAGCATGCGCTTTACCAGTCCGAATACCGCGTCCCGTCCACCGCCAGGTCCGTCGACCGCGAATACACGTCGAACACGTTTTGCCCGCCCCAGGAGCTGGAGTCCAGATCATCCTGATTCGACCGCAGCCCCCAATCCGCCTTTCCGGTCATGGGGTCAATGGGGATGCGGCGCAGAAAGCGGATGCGCTTATTCGACGTCGTGCCGCCCACGCTGGCCAGGGACACGCCCTTCACCAGGGTTTCCAGGTCCGGCGGATACCCGTTGGAGTCCGCGGACACCCGAATCTGGTTTTTGTCGGCCGCATCCTTGTAGCGGTCGATGGCGGTGCGAATCTCCCGCAAATCGCGACGCAATTCCGCTTCTTTGGCGGTGCGCACCGTGGCCCGCGCATAGGGCAGCGCCGCGCCGGCCAGTACCAGCAGGATTCCCGTGGCCAGAATCAGTTCGATCAGCGTCAGGCCGGCCTGCGGATGGCTCCCGCGGCGGGTCCGGGGGCGCGTGCGGCGGTCGTCCCCCGCGCGGCATGCGCGCAGCCCCCGCGCCCGGCGGAAAGTGCCCGCGCACACCGCCGGCGTTTCGAGAGCAGGCCCAGCCGGAGTGCGATCAGCCGCTGGCACGCTTCCCCCCGCTATTGCACCTGGATGCTTGCTTCGGTGGAGACCATGGGGATGAGCTTCTGCTGCGAATCCCGCGCGCTTACCTGGATGATGCTCAGGTTCGAGCTGCCTTTGGCCACGCCGTGCACCACCACGCCCAGGATGGTGCCCGTTCCGCTGACGCCCCCGGTATTCGGCGGCCGCGACGCGCTGATGATTGCCTGCCCGCGTTCTTTATCCACGCGCTGCACCAGGGCCACGGGCTGCGTGCCGCCGGAGAGGAATCCCCCCTGGCGCACCTCCTCCACCATCACCACCGCGGGATTGAAACTGATCAGCACCGGCATGGAGAAAAGGTCCTTCACGTTTTCCACCACCAGGCCGATGGTGGTGTTGTCTCCCTCTTTAATCGTCGTCGAAGCAGGCTCGAAGTGCAGCTTCACCGTCTGGTCCGCGGCCGCCGCGGCAGCCCCTGCTCCCGCAGCGCCCCCCGCCGCAGGCGGATTGGCCCCTGCTGCCGCGGGCGGATTGGCGCCAGCCCCGGCAGGCGGCGTGGTTCCGGCGTGCCCGGGCGCTGCCGGCGGGCCACCCGGAGTGGCCGGTGCCCCCGGCGCCGCCGTGGGCGTCAGCACTTCCAATTCGCGCCGCACCTGGATGTTTTGATCCGAGCCCGTGCTCAGACTGCGCAGATTCTCCGCGGTCAGCTCCGGCAACCGCACGATGCGCGGCTGCAGCACAATCAGCACTTCGCTCTCTTCCTTCTCGACGTTTTCACCCGAAAAGAAATAGCGGAAAAACGGAATCTGCGCGAAACCCGGCCATCCGGTCACGCTCTTGGTTTGCGTGCGCTCCATCAAGCCGCCCAGCACGCTCACCTCGCCCTCTTTCAGCCGCACGTCGTGCTCGATCTTCCGCTGGCTGATGATCGGCTGGTTGATGCCGCCGATGTTCACGCTTCCGGTCACCGAAGATACTTCCACCACCACTTTCAGGCTCACTTCGCGGTTCAGGTGCACGCGCGGGGTGACGTCGATGTTCACGCCCACGTCCTGATACTGGAACTGCGTGTTCACCAGCGGGTTGATGGTCCCCACCGTGCTGGTGGCGCCGATTCCGGCCTGAAAGCTGCCCGTGGCGATGGGGATGCGGTCGCCGATCTTTAATTTCGCGGACTGGCCATCCACCACCCGGATTTCCGGATTGTCGATGATTTTTGTGGTGGTGTCCGTCAGCAGCGCCATGGCCGTGGCCCCCGGAAGGGTCAGGCTGTAATCCATCCCGGTAATCGGCAGCGAGCTGATGGGCAAGCCGGCCACGGTCGTGGTCGAGCCGTTCTGGTTGTTATTGTTGTTCGTGGTCGAATTGGGGGTAAAGCTCAGCACTGCGCTGGAGCCGGGGGTGATGCCCAGGTCGCGCGCGCGGTCCGTGCGCGCCTGCAGCACGGAAACCTGCACCACCACTTCCGGCCGCGCACGGTCCACGTCGCGCAGCACTTTCTCCACCAGCGCGATCTGGTCGGCCGTGGCCCGGATTACGATCGCGTTCTGGCTGCTGATCTGTTGCAGATGCTTCAGGTCTGCGATCTGCCGCAGCCCGGCCACGATCTCCGTCAGCTCCTGGGGCTGCACGGTATTGGAAAGGTAGAAGGTCTTGACGATGTAATCGTCATAGTCCTTGCGCTTCTGCGCCTGCTCCGGGACCACAAAGATGATGTTGTTGGTCACCGGCTTCCAGAAGGTTTTGCTCTCCAGTGCCACCACGTCCAGCGCCTGCTCCAGCGTCAGGTTGGTCAACTCTCCGCTCACCCGCCGCGACTGCATGTCCGGGTCGAAGATCACCGTCAGCCCGGCCAGCTTGCAGATCGTCTCGTACACGATACGCACGTCATTCGAGTACTTGATGTTGATCGGCTCGTGGGACATGGGCTTCAAGTCCGGCGGGCGGTCCAGCAGGTGGGATTCCTCAGGCAGCGCCGGAGAGCCGCCCCCGGGCGCTCCGGGCAGGTTGGGTTTGCCGGCCAGCATCTCCATCGTCTTCCGGGCTTCCTGGCCGGCCACCGTGTTGGAGGGATCAATGGCCATGGCCTTCTCGAATTCCGCCAGGGCGATCTTCAATTCTCCCTTGTCACGCTGCTTCTGTCCCTCTTTCACGTGGGCCATTCCGTCTTCGAAGCGGATCTGGGCCACCTTCAGCTTGTATTCCGTATTGGAGGGGTCCGCGTTCAGGGCGTGCTGGTAATGGACCAGCGCCGTGTCCCAGTCCTGCAAGTCCTCTGCTTTCTGTCCTTGGCTGTACTCGCTGGAACCGCGCGGGCAGCCGGCCAGCAGCAGCGCCACCGGCAGCAGCAGCGCCATGCGCAGGCTTCTCTTCATCAATCCTCCGGCGGCTGGCATCGATTTTTTACTCTAGCATCCGCATCTGCATGCGGCAAGCAAGCTCCCGGCGATGTGTGCGGAGCTTGCCGCATCAGGAAACGCCCGGCTATCATGCTGGGGTCGTGGCTTCTCCCCGCAAATCCGCCGAAGACGCTGCCGGGCGCACCCTGGCCACCAACCGCCAGGCCTCGTTCCATTACCACATCCTGGAACGCTTCGAAGCCGGTGTCGCCCTGCGCGGCACCGAAGTAAAATCCGTGCGCTCCGGCAGAGCCGGCCTCCGCGACTCCTACGTGATGGTGCGCGGGGCGGAGTGCTGGCTGGTGAATTGCCACATCCCGGAATATTCTCCCGGGGGGCACTGGAATCATCCCCCGCTTCAGGATCGCAAGCTCTTGCTCCACCGCCGGGAGATTGAGAAGCTGGCGGTCAAAGTCCAGCAGAAAGGGCTGGCGCTGGTGGCCCTCCGGCTTTATATGAAGGGCGCCCGGGTGAAGTGCGAAATCGCCTTGGCCAAAGGGAAGAAGGAATGGGACCGCCGCGCCACCATCCGCGAGCGGGAAGAGAAGCGCGAGGCTGCCCAGGCCATTCATGAGTACAAAACCCGTTTTTGAGGAGATTCGGAAACCCTATGAACCTGTCCATGGAATCCCGTTCCCCCGCCAAGATCGAAACTCCCGCTCTGGTCTCTTACGTGTTTGAAAAAGACGACCGCATCCAGGGCGCCCTGGTCGAGTTGGACAACGCCGCCGGCGGCCGCCTGAAACGCCTGGCCGAGACCGGCGAATTGACGGGGAAACTGCTGGAGATGACGTTCGTGCATGAGTTGCCCGGGGTCGCGGCCTCCCGCGTGCTGCTGGTCGGCGCGGGCAAACCTGATAAGTTCGACGGCGCCGTGCTGCGCAGGGTTGCCGCAGCCGCGCTGCGCTGGCTGCGCGCAAAGTCCGTCACTCGTATGACGTTTCTGCTGCGCGAAGGTGAGCGCACCGCCGCCGGCAGCCAGGCCGCCATCGAAGGCCTGCTCCTGGGTGCCTTCGATTCTGATTTCTACAAAACCGAAAAGAAGAACGGCAAGGTGATGGAGGCCGTGGCCCTGGCTCCCGGCGAAGGCGGCGCCGCCGCGGAAATCGAGCAGGGCATGGCCCGCGGACGCATCCTCGCCGAGGCCCAGAATTTCACCCGCACCCTGGTCAACGAACCCTCCAACCGCCTCACCCCGCGCATCCTCGCAGACCGCGCCGTGGAGATGGCTCGCCAGGCCGGCCTGTCCATCGATGTCCTGGACGAGACGCGCATCGCGGAACTGAAAATGGGCGCCCTGCTCAGCGTCGCCCAGGGATCCGCGGAGCCCCCTCGCGTGATTGTCGTCACCTACACTCCCGCGCAACTCAAGCCCGGCGCACCCGTACTCGGCCTGGTGGGCAAGGCCGTCACCTTCGATACCGGCGGCATCTCCATCAAACCTTCCGACGGCATGGAGAAGATGAAATACGACATGGCCGGCGGCGCGGCCATGCTCGGCGCCATGAAAGCGCTGGCCGCGCTCAAACCCGCCATCAAGGTGATTGCCGTCATCCCCGCCACAGAAAACATGCCCGGCGGCAAGGCCCAAAAACCCGGCGACGTGCAGTTCGCCATGTCCGGCAAATCCATCGAGGTGATCAACACCGATGCCGAAGGGCGGTTGATTCTCGCCGACGGCATCACCTACGCAAAGCGGCTGGGCTGTACCCACCTGGTCAACGCCGCCACCCTCACCGGCGCCATTGTCGTGGCCCTCTCCAATATCAATGCCGGCGTCTTCACCAACAATCCGGAATGGCAGGAAAAGGTGCTGGCCAGCGCCCGCCGCGCCGGCGAAAAAATGTGGCCCATGCCGCTGGACGACGATTACCGCGACCTGATCAAGAGCACCATCGCGGATATCCAGAACGTTGGCAGCGGGCGCGGCGGCGGCGCCAGTGTGGGTGCCGCCTTCATCCGCGAATTTACCGACGATACCCCCTGGGTCCATCTGGATATTGCCGGCACTGCCTGGCTCGATGAGCAAAAACCCTGGGCCGCCAAGGGGCCCACCGGCATCGCCGTTCGCACCCTGGCCGACCTGGCCATGAGTCTTTCGTAAGGGGAAGCGGGAGGCGCGCCGGCTCGCTGTGCCGCGCGGAGCCAGATGAGCGAACTGAAACTCTCCGGCAAGGCGGCCCTGGTGACCGGGGCAGGGAAGCGCATGGGCCGCTCCATCTCGCTGGCTCTCGCCCGCGCCGGCGCAAACGTGGTCGTGAATTTCAACCGCTCGCGCGGGGAAGCCGAAGGAGTTGTTCGCGAAATTCAGGCCCTGGGGCGGCGGGCGGTTGCGCTCCAGGCCGATGTCAGCCGGCGCGCCGATGTGCAGCGCATGTTCGGCGCCGCCCAGCTCGAGTTCAGCCGCCTGGATATCCTGGTGAACAATGCCGGCGCGTTCTTTGCCGCGCCGTTCGAAAAGCTCACCGACGAGCAGTGGGATGGAATCCTGGATGCCAACCTGAAGTCGCAATTCCTCTGTGCGCAGGCCGCGGCCCCGCTGATGAAGAAGCAGGGCCATGGCCGCATCATCAATATCTCCTCGCTCGGCGGATTGCTGGCCTGGCCCGCCTACACGCATTACTGCGTATCGAAAGCGGGCTCCATCATGCTCACCCGCTGCCTGGCGCGCGCCCTGGCTCCGGAAATTCTGGTGAACAGCGTGGCCCCGGGTACCATTCAATTCCCCGGCGAGCCGCCCGACGAGGACTACATTCAGCGCGTCCCGCTGCACCGCACCGGCACCGGTGAGGATATTGCCGAAGCTGTGCTTTTCCTGGCCACCACGGAGTTCATCACCGGACAGGTGATTGCGGTGGACGGCGGCCGCCTCTTGGTCTGAAGCAAACCCGCAAGCTCCAATCGCGGCAAAAGCAGGTCGGCCTCGTGGTCCCCGGAAGTGGATTTCTACCCGTTTTCGGATTTCGACTTTCGCTTTTCGCGATTCTCGTTTCCCCGCGCAAGCCGTTCCACCAGTTCCCGGTCCGCCGGCAGAAAGTCGTACTCCGTCAGTCGGCCACGCTCCGCCCACACGATCTGCTCGAACGCCAGGTTTTCCATCCGCGCTTTGCCCGGCGCCGCGGAATAAAAAATCAGCTCCAGCTCCCGGTCGAGCTGCTCATAGCGGTGCCGCGTGCGGTGGATTTCCCGCCCCACCCGCGCCTCGATTCCCAATTCCTCTCTCAGTTCCCGCGCCAGCCCCTGCTCCGCCGATTCGCCCGGTTGCACTTTCCCTCCCGGAAATTCCCACAGCAGCTCAAAGCGGTCCCCGCGCCTCCGCTGGCAAATCAGGATGCGGCCCTCCTGTTCCATCACTGCGGCCACCACCACCACCGGCCCGCAGCCTGCTCCCGTAGGAGCGCTGCTGGCCGCTGTCGTAGGGGCGCTGCTTGCCGCAGGCGTAGGCACGCCGCCGGCCGCCGACGTAGGGGCGCTGCTTGCTGCGCCCTCCCCGCGCCATGCCCGATGGATCAGCCTGAACAGCTCGCTCGCGCCCCGCACCAGAATCGGCGCCGGGGTATTCAGCAATTCGTCGCGCACCACGTGCACCTGCCCCAGCCGCACCGCGGGCACTTCCCGCCACGCCGGATTCTCCAGCGCCCGCCCGGCATCGGCTCGGTCTCCCGTGGCGGTCCAGGCCAGCACCATCACCTCCGGCGCGGCCGCCGCCACCTGCTCCTCCGTCACCTTCGCTCCGGCCGGCAGCACCGGCTCGCCGCCCGCAAGGCGCACCAGTTCTGCCACCCAGGGTGGGGAAGTGATGCGTGGATTGGGCCAGGCTTCACAGTAGACGCGGGGCGGATGCCCCGAGCCCCGCTGCGGGCCATTTCGGCGCTTTGCGCGCAGGGCGATGCGCGCCAGCGCGCTCTGCATCGCACGCACCACCCGCTCGGCCGCCGCGGCCCGCCGGGTTAAGGACCCCAGCAGCCGAATGTCTTCGTAAACATCCGCCAGCGATCGCGGATTCAGGGCCACCAGCGGAGCGCCGAGTTCCAGAAGTCGCGTCACCATCTCCGCTTTGAACGGCACGCAGCCGATCAGCAGCGTCGGATGCAACCGCGCGATTTCCGCCGGTTCCGCCGCCCAGCAATCCCCCACCCGCGGCAGCCGCCCCACCGGCGCCACCGCCGCGCACCACTTGCTCACCCCCACCACGTGCCGCCGCGCCCCGAGGGTCCACAAAATGGACGTTGCACTCGGCGCCAGCGATACGATGCGCATCGGCCGCCGCCCGCGACGAACTCGAGAAGTCATCGCCCCGGATTGTACCCCGTCATTTCCCGCGGCGGCGCGCTCGCCCGCAGTGCCCCTTCCGTTTCCGCGCCCTCTGGCGCGAGTTGACGCTACCCGCCACTCTCCCTAAAATGAAAACAGGGGCGCGGCAACCTCCGCGGGAGATTCCGCGCGGCGCCTGGGCAACACATGATCGAACGCCGACATCGCGAGATTCTGGCCGACGTGGTGCGCACCTTTATCGAGACCGGCGAACCCGTCTCTTCGCGCTCCATCTCCCGCCGGCACGCCGAGCATCTGAGCGCCGCCACCGTGCGCAACGTGATGGCGGATCTCGAAGACGAGGGTTACCTCTGCCAGCCCCACACCTCCGCCGGCCGCGTGCCCACTTCCGCCGGCTTCCGCTTTTTTGTCCAGCACGTGGCGGAGCAGCCCGCGCAGCTCTCCGAGCAGGACCGCGAATGGATTCACCGCGAACTCTCCGGCGCCGCCACTCCGGAAGAGGTGATGGAGCGGGCCAGTCACGTGCTCGCCTCGGTCACCCAGGGCATGGGCATCGTGATCTCTCCCTCGGTCTCCCAGATGGTCATGGAGCATGTGCGCTTCATCGCCCTGCCGGACGGCCGCGTCGTGGTGGTGCTGGTCAGCGCCGGCGGCATGACCCGCGACAAAGTGGTTCGCGTCCCTCGCCCCATTTCCACCGCGGAGTTGGACCGCACCGCGGAGATGCTGAACACCCAATACCGCGGATGGACCCTGCAGGCCATTCGCTCCCACCTGAAGCAGCGCCTGCAGCGCGACCGCGAGCGCTACGACCAGCTCGGCTCCAACGCCTTGCTGCTCTGCGATCCGCAATTGCTCGCGGAAGACGAGCCCCGCGAACTCTACGTAGAAGGCGCCGCGCAGGTGGCCACCGCCGCCGGCCTCGCCGGGCCGGAGGAGGTCCGCTCGCTTCTCCAGGCCATCGAAGAGCGCAGCCGCCTGGTCGATCTGCTCACCAGTTGCATCGAGGCCCCGGAGCCCGTGCACGTGGAAATCGGCGTGCGCGGCATGGACCGCGCCGGCGCCCGCCTCGCTCTGGTCACCGCGCCCTATGCCTGGAACGAGCCCTTGCAGGGCTCCCTCGGAATCCTCGGTCCCATGCGCATGCACTACGAGCGCGCCATTACCACCGTGGCCTGCGTGGCCCAATACTTCAACGGTTACGTTTCGGGGAGCCGCACCACATGAGCGATGCTGCCGATAAACTCCGGTCCGGCCCCGCGGCGCACGAAGCCGCTGGCGCCGCCACCGCCGGCGATCCGCCCGCGGACCCGGCCGCTCCTGCCGCGGCCGTCCCGCGCGAGGAATTTGAAGCCCTGCGCGCCGAGCGCGACGATCTGTTGAACTCCCTGGTCCGCCTCAAGGCCGATTTCGAGAATTACCGCAAGCGCATCGAGCGCGATCGCGCCGCCGAATATCACCGCGCCGTCGGCGCGGCCATCGAGCCCATCCTCCCAGCGCTCGATGATTTCGAGCGCGCGCTCGAAGCCCACCGCGATCCCGCCTACGAGAAATTCCGCGAGGGCTTCGAAGCGATTTACCGCAGCCTCTGGTCCGCTCTCTCCAAAATGGGCCTGGAGCGCATTGAGGCCGCCGGCAAACCCTTTGACCCGCACGAGCAGCAGGCTGTGGACCGCGTGGAATCCGCGGATCACGCCGATGGGCACGTGCTCGCCGTGCTGCGGCCCGGCTACCGCTTCCGCGACCGCGTCCTGCGTCCCGCCATGGTTCGCGTCGCCGTCCATCCCGCGCCGCCCGACGGCGCCTGAGGCCGCCTCCGCCGATGCCTGCCGCCAAACGGGATTTCTACGAAGTGCTCAGCGTGGAGCGCAGCGCCTCCGCCGACGAGATCAAAAGCGCCTACCGCAAGGCCGCCTTGCAATGGCATCCCGACCGCAATCCGGACAATAAGAGCCACGCGGAAGACAAATTCCGCGAAGCCACCGAAGCCTACAGCGTCCTTTCCGATCCCCAGAAGCGCCAGATGTACGACGCCTACGGCCATGCGGGAATCTCCTCTGCGGGTGGCGGCGGTTACCAGTCCGTGGATTTCTCCGTGTTCGAGGGCTTGCAGGATATCCTCGGCGACTTCTTTCAAGTGGACGACGTCTTCGGGTTTGGCGGTGGCCGGCGCGGTCGCGGGCGCCGTGCCCAGCGCGGCGCGGACCTGCGCTACGACCTCACCCTGTCGTTTGAAGAGGCCGCCGCCGGCAAAAAACTCAAAATTCGCATCCCGCGCACCGAAGCCTGCGAAACCTGCGGCGGCTCCGGCGCCAAGCCGGGCACCTCTCCGGTCTCCTGCCCGGCCTGCGGTGGCCGCGGCCAGAAAACCTTTCAACAGGGATTCTTCGCCGTCACCCGCACCTGCCCGCAGTGCCAGGGCGCCGGCCGCGTGATTCGCGATGCCTGTTCCGGCTGCGGCGGCTCCGGCCGCATCGAGCGCCAGCGCACCCTGGAAGTGGAAATTCCCCCGGGCGTGGATTCCGGCATGCGCGTGCGTTTGCCCGGCGAAGGCGAGGTGGGCGCCCACGGCGGTCCCCTCGGCGATCTCTACGTGGTCATCGAGGTCCGCGAGCACAATTTCTTCGACCGCAAGGGCTCTGACCTGTTCTGCACCATTCCCATCTCCATCGCCCAGGCCGCACTGGGCACGGAGATTCTCGTCCCCGGACTCCACGGCGACGAGAAACTGAAAATCCCCGAAGGCACGCAGAGCGGCCACATCTTCCGCCTGAAAGGCAAAGGCCTGCCCAGCCCCCACGGCCACGGCAAAGGCGACCTCCACGTCCGCGTGCACGTCCAGATTCCCGCAAAGCTTTCCCGGGAGCAGCGCCGCCTGCTCGAAGAATTGGGCGCCACCCTCAGCGCCGATAACGCCCCGGCCGCACGCAACTCCTCCCTCTTTGAAAAAGTAAAAGACATGTTCGGCTGATGCTATCGAAGGCGTGTGACTGGGCTGTCCGGACCCAGAACACAATTTCGCCGCCCGCCGCCTGGCCTCACTTCGTCCCCCCGCTCCCCGGCGCGCCCAGACGCACAATCCCCACCGCCCCGGCCAGCCGCACCGTGGCTGCATGGTCGTGAAGCAGCGGCGAGAGTTGAATGATTTCCTCCGCCCGCCCGCATTTTCCCAGCGCCACCGCCGCGGCCGCGCGCACCACCGGCTCCGGATCCACCAGTGCCAACTCCAGCGCCTCGATTCCTTCCGGCGAGGGATGCTCGCCCAACAGCGTCGCGGCCGTAGCCCGCGCCGGCGAAGATTTATCCGCGGACAGTTCGCGATACAGGGGAATGGCCAGCGCGGTCGGTCCGGGCAGAAATCCCAGGCCCTGCCCCAGCGCCAGCAGTAGCACCGCGGATGGTTCGTCCACGCGGCCCAGCGCCGCATGCCACTCCCGGCGCATCCTGGCCTCCTCCGCCGGCGCGCGCCGCGTCACCAGGCGCACCAACAGGTCGCTCCCGGCGTAATCGTGCATCTGCCAGAGCGCCCGCGCCGCCGCCACGCGCACCGTGGGCGCCGGGTCGTCCAGCGCTTTTTGAAGCTGTGGGATGGCCTTGCGCGCGTGCATCTGCCCGAATGCGCTGGCCGCGGCCTTGCGCAACTCCGGGTGCGCGTCCTTCATGGCCTGCTCCAGGATCGCCATCACCTCTGGGCCGTCTCCGGCATTGGCCAGGACCAGCAGGGCCCCCGCCCGCTTCTTCACCGTGCCCTCGGAGGTGGCCTCGGTGATACGCTTCCAGGCTGCGGCCACCGCTTCCTGGTAGTCCTCCGCGGAGACCGCAGGCGCCGCAGGGCGCCGGGCGGCCGGCTTCGCGGTGGTGCTTGCAGCCTGCGGCGCGGATTTCCCAGCCGGAGTTTGCTGCCCGGCGTTTTGCGCATCGGGCGCCACCGGGAAGGGCGCCAGCCAAAGCACGGCCAGCAGCCCGGCAAGCGCCGGCGCCGGGCCGGCCCCGCAACGCGGGGCAGGGAAATGCGCGATCGGTCTCATAACCACCTCTCGGGGCGCGGCGAAAAGGATTGTGAAGCCATAGCCAGCCATGCGGCGCAGATTTTTTGTCGGCGAGTTTTCAGGCGCAACGGCCACGCTGCGCGGAGACGCGGCCCACCATGCCGGCCATGTGCTGCGCGCCGAGCCGGGACAGCTCTATGAACTGAGCGACGGCCGGCAGGTCTGGCTGGCGCGCGTGGAACGCGTGCGCCGCGACGAAGTCGCCTTCTCCCTGCTCGAACCGGTTCCGGCCGCCCCGCCGGAGCTGGAGACCATCCTGGCGCTCAGCCTCGTGAAGTTCGACCGCTTCGAGTGGGCGCTGGAGAAAGCCACGGAATTAGGTGCCGCGGAAATTCTTCCCCTGGCCGCGGCACGCTCTGAGCGGGGCCTGCTGACCGCGGCCGCCAAGCGCGCGCTCCGCTGGGAGAAGATTCTGATGGAATCCGCGCAGCAGTCGCGCCGCCTGCGTCCGCCGCGCCTGCTCCCGCCCGCGAGTGACGCTGTGGCCTTCCTTTCGCGCCCGTCTGCAGCCTTCGGCCAGCCGCAAACCGCTGGCGCCGGAGCCGGCACCGCCCCCGCGGACCCGTTGCTCCAGCTCTTTTTCAGCGAGCACCCGGAAGCTCCGCCGCTGCGCAGTGCGCTGGAGCACGCACCGCGCTCCCGGCGCTTGCTCCTGGCCTTGGGACCTGAGGGCGGCTGGACCGGCGAGGAGCGCGACGCCGCCCTGCGCGGCGGATGGGCAGAGGTCTCTCTGGGCCCGACAATTCTGCGCACCGAGACGGCCGTCGTCGCCGCCCTGGCTGCCGTCACCTACGCCTGCGGCACCTCCCAGACCTGACCGCCGCGCTCCCCCGGCCCCGGCGCCCCGCGCCCGCCCGGGCACTCGCGCGCGTCTTCGGTCGGTTTGGTCGCTCGCACGGAAGCCGTTGTCTGTGCCCTCCCCGGGAGTGGGCTACTTTGAAAATTCCCGGGGGTGACCTGGCGGCCCGGTCCGTGCCACGCTGGAATCATGCCCAAGCGTTCACGCAAAGAACCAAAAGCGGATTTCGACCAACTTGCACATAGCTCGTCCTACGCCGCTTCTAGGCCCTGCAGAAACCGCTGGCCCTGGGGTTGAACCTCCAGGGCCTTTTGTTTTTGGAGGGGAGGAGGGTGATAAAATGCGCCTCATGAACACCCTGAATCGCAACATGAAAGTCTCGATTCAGTGCCCGAAATGCGAGGAGGTGTTCAAGGAGACAGTCGCCCGACTGCGTGAAATGAATCCCAAGCTCATTTGCCCCGCTTGCGGTCCGTTCCATGTCGAAGCCGACGAACTCCGAAGAATTCTCCAACAGGTTGAGCGCGTGCTTTTAGAGGCAGAGCGCATCTCCGGAAACTGAAAGTAGCCCACTACCCCCTCCCGCGCACGATTGGCGCCCGGCCTCGTGGTATGCTATAAAAATACGAGTATGGAAGGGTCTGGCTCCGCCGCCGAAGAAACCACCAAAGCCCGTCCGGCATTTCGCGACGAATTGCGCGCCTGGGCGCGCGATCTGCTCATCGCCGTGGGCCTCGCCGCCGTCATCATCGTTTTCCTCTACCAGCCGGTCAAGGTGGAAGGCACCAGCATGGTTCCGCTGCTCTCCGATCAGGAGCGCATCTTCGTCAACAAGTTTGTCTACCGCTTCGAGCCCATCCAGCGCGGGGATGTGGTGGTCTTCTGGTATCCGCTGGACCGCTCCAAATCCTTCATCAAGCGCGTGGTGGCCCTGCCCGGCGAGCTGGTGGAAATGCGCGACGGCAACCTCTACGTGAACGGCAATCTGCTGCCCGAGCAGTTCGTTCCCAAGGAATACATGGATTCCTCCTCCTTCGGGCCTTACACGATTCCGGATGAGGAGTTTTTTGTCATGGGCGACCACCGCTCCAGCTCCAATGACTCGCGCGTCTTCGGTCCCGTCCCGCGCGAGGCCATCTATGGCAAAGCGGTGTTTGCCTACTGGCCCTTCGACCGTTTCGGGGTCATTCCCGAAACCATCGCCCGGGCCCAGGGCCCATCGAAATGAAGCATCGAGGAGAACAGACTGAGCACCCGACCCGCAGAAGCCGTACTCGCGCTCGAAGACGGGCGCGTCTTTAGAGGCCGCGCGGCCGGGGCGCGCATGCGCCGCGGCGGCGAAGTCGTTTTCAATACCTCCCTCACCGGTTACCAGGAAGTTTTCACCGATCCCAGTTACGCCGGGCAGATTGTCTGCCTCACCTACCCGCACATCGGCAATGTCGGCGCCAACCCGCTCGACGAAGAGTCCGCGCATCCCTACATCGAATCGCTGGTGGTCCGGGAGTTTTCCGCCATCGCCTCCAACTGGCGCTCCGGCGAGACCGCCCAGCAGTATCTGGAGCGCCGCGGCGTCCCCGTGATTTGGGACATTGACACTCGCGCCCTGGTGCGCCACCTGCGCACCGTCGGCGCCCTGCGCGGCGTGGTCTCCACAGACGGCACCGGCGCCGAGCAGCTCGTGGCAGAAGCCCGCGCCCTGCCCCCCATGGCCGGCCAGGAACTCGCCGGCCGCGTATCCTGCAAGTCCCGGTACCACTGGACGGAAGGCGCCGTGGCGATTGATCCCCCATCAGTGGGACAGACATTCTTGCCTGTCTCCCCGCCCTCCGCTCCCGAAACCGCGGCCCCGGCATCTCCCTCTCTCCCCTCTGGAGCGCGGGGCAATGGCCCCGCGGCATTCCGCGTTGTCGCCTACGATTTCGGCATCAAACGCAACATCCTCCGCCTGCTGGTCTCGCATAATTGCGCGGTCACCGTCGTTCCCGCGCAGACCTCCGCCGAGGATGTCCTGGCCCTCAAACCGCACGGCGTCTTTCTCTCCAATGGTCCCGGCGATCCCGAACCCGTCGGCTACGCCATCGAAAACATCCGCAAGCTCGCCGGCCGCGTCCCCATTTTCGGCATCTGCCTGGGACACCAGCTCTGCGGCCTGGCCCTGGGCGGCCGCACCTACAAACTCAAATTCGGCCATCATGGCTCTAATCACCCGGTAAAGAATCTGCGCACGGAAAAAGTGGAAATCACCGCGCAAAATCACGGCTTCGTCGTGGACCCGGAATCACTCCCCTCAAGCGAAGTGGAGATCACCCACCTGAACCTCAACGACCACACCAACGAGGGCCTGCGCCACCGCTCCCTGCCGCTCTTCAGCGTGCAGTACCACCCGGAAGCCTCCCCAGGCCCCCACGATTCGCACTATCTCTTCGACGAGTTCGTCAGCATGATGAGCGAGTTCCGCGAATGAGCATGATGCCGCGCGACCAACACAGCACTGCTCCGTTCGATCCGTCATCCCGAACCCCGCAGGTGTTTGCCGAGGTTCGGGATGCCCGTATTGTGAGGGTGGCGAACTGATGCCCAAGCGCACAGACATCCGGCGCGTCCTGATCATCGGCTCCGGCCCGATCATCATCGGCCAGGCCTGCGAGTTCGACTATTCCGGCACGCAGGCCTGCAAGGCCCTGCGTGATGAGGGCTACGAAGTGGTCCTGGTCAATTCCAACCCGGCTACCATCATGACCGACCCGGAAATCTCCACGCGCACCTACATCGAGCCGCTCAGCGTCGAATACCTCGAAGAAATCATCCGCGCGGAGCGCCCGGACGCGCTGCTGCCCACCGTGGGCGGCCAGACCGGCTTGAACCTCGCCGTCGAGCTGGCCGAGTCCGGGGTGCTCGAAAAGTACGGCGTGAAATTGATCGGCGCCTCCCTCCGCGCCATCCAGATCGCCGAAGACCGCCTGCAATTTAAGGACGCCTGCCGCGCCGTGGGCCTGGAGGTCCCCCGCTCCGAAGTCGTGCGCGATGGCGCAGACGCGCTGCGCGTGGCGGACGCCCTGGGCTATCCCGTGGTCATCCGTCCCTCCTTTACGCTCGGCGGCACTGGCGGGGGCATCGTTTACAACCACGAGGAATTCGCGGAGGCCATCGCTTACGCGCTCGATTGCAGCCCGGTGCACGAAGCCCTGATCGAAGAATCCGTGCTCGGCTGGAAGGAATTCGAGCTCGAAGTCATGCGCGACTTCCGCGACAACTTCGTGGTCATCTGCTCCATTGAGAACTTCGACCCTATGGGCGTGCACACCGGGGATTCCATCACCGTTGCCCCGGCGCAGACGCTCACCGACCGCGAGTACCAGCGCATGCGCGACGCCGCGGCCAGGGTGATCCGCGCGGTGGGCGTCGAAACCGGCGGCTCCAACATCCAGTTCGCCGTGAATCCCGAAACCGGCCGCATGGTCGTGATCGAAATGAACCCGCGCGTCTCACGCAGCTCCGCCCTGGCCAGCAAGGCCACTGGCTTTCCCATCGCCAAAATTGCCGCCAAGCTGGCCATCGGCATGCGCCTGGACGAAATCGCCAACGACATTACCCGCAAAACGCCCGCGTGCTTCGAGCCCACCATCGACTACGTGGTCACCAAAATTCCCAAGTGGCAGTTTGAAAAATTCCCCGGCGCCGATACCACCCTGGGCACGCAGATGAAATCCGTGGGCGAGGTCATGTCCATCGGCCGCACCTTCAAGGAGTCGCTGCTCAAGGCCATCCGCTCGCTCGAGCCGCATACCCGCTGGCAGCCGCCGCAGGAAACGCCCGTTTCGCTGCTGAGGGAAAAGCTGGCCACCCCGCGCCCGGACCGCATTCACTGGCTGCTCACCGCCATCCGCCGCGGCATGAAAGCCCCCGAAGTCTGCGAACTGACCAGGATTGATCCCTGGTTCGTGCGCCAGATGGAAGAAATCGTGGAGCTGGAACGCCAGGTGGCCGGCCATACCATCGCCTCCTGCCCCCCGGAATTGCTGCGCGAAGCCAAACGCCACGGCCAGGGAGACGAGCACCTGGCTCTGGTCTGGAAGACCAGCCCGGACGCCGTGCGCGCCCGCCGCAACGATCTGGGCGTGCGTCCGGTCTACAAGCGCGTGGACACCTGCGCCGCGGAGTTTGAGTCCTACACCCCCTACATGTACTCCAGTTACGAGCAGGAGGACGAGGCCGACGCCAGCGAGCGGCCCAAGATCGTCATTCTCGGTAGCGGGCCCAATCGCATCGGCCAGGGCGTCGAGTTCGACTATTGCTGCTGCCACGCCTCCTTCGCCCTGCGCGACCATGGCTTCGAGACCGTGATGATCAACTGCAATCCCGAAACCGTCTCCACCGATTACGACACCTCCGACCGCCTCTACTTCGAGCCGCTTACTCTGGAAGACGTGCTCGCCGTCCTCGAGCGCGAAAAGCCCAAAGGCGTGATCGTGCAGTTCGGCGGGCAGACCCCGCTCAACCTGGCCCTGGACCTGAAGCGCAACGGCTCGCCCATCATCGGCACGGCCCCGGAATCCATTGACCTGGCCGAAGACCGCAAGCGCTTCGGCAAGCTGCTGGACGATCTCGGCATTCCCCAGCCCGCCAATGGCACCGCGCTTTCCGCCGATGAAGCCGTCCGCGTGGCCGAAGGCATCGGCCTGCCGGTGCTCGTCCGGCCCAGCTACGTGCTCGGCGGCCGCGCCATGGTCGTCGCCTTCGATACCGAAACGGTCCACGAAAACGCCGCCCAGGCCGCCCAGATGGGTCCGAACCGCCCGGTGCTGATTGACCGCTTCCTCGAAGACGCCACCGAAGTGGACGTGGACGCGCTCGGCGACGGCGAGGATTGCGTCATCGCCGGCATCATGGAGCACATCGAGGAGGCCGGCATCCACTCCGGCGATTCCTCCTGCGTCCTGCCGCCGGTCACGCTCAAGCCGGACGTGCTGGCGCGCATCCGGGACTACACCGCCCGCCTCGCACGGGCCCTGAACGTGATCGGCCTGATGAACGTGCAATACGCCATCCAGCGCGACACCGTGTACGTGCTGGAGGTCAATCCGCGCGCCTCCCGCACCGTGCCCTATGTGAGCAAGGCCACCGGCGTGCCGGTGGCCAAAGTGGCCGCCCTGCTCATGGTGGGTAAAAAGCTGCGCGAGATGAATCTTCCCACCGCGCGTTACGAAAACGTGGCCGAGCTCGTCCCCCGCGATTATTTTTCCGTGAAGTCCCCGGTCTTTCCCTTCAATAAATTCCGCGGCGTGGACAATATCCTCGGTCCGGAGATGCGCTCCACCGGCGAAGTCATGGGCGTGGCCGCCACCTTTGGCCAGGCCTTTGCCAAAGCCCAGCTCGCCGCCGGCCAGCGCCTGCCCCGCGGCGGAACCGTATTCATCAGCGTGAACGATCGCGACAAGCGCAACGTGGTGGCCCTGGCCCGCGAATTTCACACCCTGGGCTTCTCCGTGGTCGCCACCCGCGGCACCACCGCCGCCATCCGCGCCGCCGGTGTTCCCGCCGAGGCGGTCTTCAAGGTCAACGAGGGCCGCCCCAACATCGTGGACCAGATCAAGACCGGCCGCATCCACCTGGTGATTGACACGCCCCTGGGCCGCGAATCGTTTTACGACGAACGCTCCATCCGCCGTGCCGCCATTCGCTACAACGTCCCCTGCATCACCACCATGTCTGCGGCGTTCGCCGCCGCTCAGGGCATCCAGGCATTGCAGGAAGGTACCTACCCGGTGGCCGCGCTCCAGGCGCTTCACGCCCCCGCGGCAGGCAATGGAGACAAGGCCGGAGTGGAAAGCGCCGCGCCCGGCGATTGAGCCGTGCTGCGGCATCGGAAAGGGAGGAAGCTTCGATGACCACCAATTTGTCTTTGCAGGGAGTCTTTGCGCCGCTCACCACGCCCTTTGCCGCCGATGGGGAACTGGCCCTGGATCGCCTGGCGGCAAACATCGCCAAATACAACCGCCTCCCGCTCTCGGGCTACATCGTCACCGGCTCAACCGGAGAAGCGGTGATGCTCTCAGAGCAGGAGCCCGAGCGCGTCTGGAGCATCGCCCGCCAGTCTGCCGCCCCCGGAAAAATCCTGATTGCCGGCACCGGAGTGGATTCCACCGCCGAAACCATTGCCCGCACCAAGCGTGCGGCGCAACTGGGCTATGCCGCCGCGCTGGTGAAAACTCCCTACTACTTCAAGCCCATGATGACCCCAGCGGCGCAGGAGGCTCATTTCCTCCGCGTTGCAGACGCCGCACCGATTCCCATTCTCATTTATTCCATGCCGCCGTTCACCGGCATCACCGTGGAGGCAGACCTGGCCGCGCGCCTCTCCGAGCATCCCAACATCCTCGGCATCAAGGACAGCGCCGGCGATGCCCAGCGCACCGCGGCGATCGTCCGGCAGTCGCGCGCCGATTTTCAGACCGTGGTTGGCTCCGCGCACATCTTTGCGGATTCCCTCGCCGCCGGCGCCCTTGGCGGAATTCTCGCGCTGGCCTGCGTGCTGCCCGAATTGTGTCTGGAGCTCTACGAGGCCCATCACCACGGCGACCCGGCGCGCGCCCAGGCTTTGCAGGAAATCATCGCCCCGCTCGCGCGCACCATCGTCTCCAAACACGGGCCCGCGGGAGTGAAATACGCCATGGATCAGCGGGGATATTACGGTGGGCCCGCGCGCTTGCCGCTCCTGCCCCTCACCCCGCAAGCGGCCGCGGAGGTGGATTCCGTGCTGGCCAAAGCCGCTCCGCTGCCTGTGGCCCGCTGATTTCTTCGCCCTACGGCTTCTCCACGTGCGGCGGTGGTGCCGCGGAGGCCGGAGCCGCGCCACCCGCTGCGGGTGCGGGGGCCGCCGCGGCCACTTTCGCCATGGCAATCTCCAGGCTGCCCACATGCCCGGTGGCCGTGTCCAGCATCACCACGCGAAATTGCGTCGCCGCCGGGTCCAGGGCCATGCTTCCCGTCAGCCGCAATCCGTGTTCCTCAACCGCGCGGTACCGCTCTTCGGGCAAGCGCAGGTTTACGGTCTTCGTTTCCTCCTGCACCAGCTTTCCATCCACGGCCTTCTGTCCCAGGGTCAGCACCAGGTCCGCGGCCTTTTTCCCTTCCGCGTCCCGGAAGCGGATTCCGGTGGGATCCGCCAGCACGGCAAAACTGATTTTGGCGGCGCCTTGCACCGTCACCCGGGCGGCATTCACGGTCAGTCCAATCTCCGTGGCGTCCATCACGCTCCACTGCGCCTGCGCCAGGATCTGATCCTTCTGCCCCGCGTCCACCGGCTTGTCCGGAAAGGCGTAGTAGCCGCTGCGATAGCGCAGTTGCACGCCCGGCCGGCTGGTCTCCACACGCAGCTTGCGGAACTCCCCGTTCCATTCGCTGTGCGTCGGCGTGAACGCCAGCGTGTACACCACCCGGGAATCGTCCAGCGCCTTCCGCATCGCCCCGGCCAGATCATTGTTGTCGTGATAGGCGATTCCCCCGGTAAGTTGCGCCAGGTTGTCCATGGTGCCCAGCCGCGCCGCGTCCGGGGTGATGGAGGGCACGTTGGGCCGCGTTCGGCTGGTCACCGGCATCGCCGGGGCGTTCGATCGCGTCTGCGTCATCAGCCCGCGCGCGTCCACCGGATACACCGCTACATTCGCGTCGTTCATGGCCCGCGACGCGCGCTCGATCTCGTCCGTAAACAGGCGCTGGTCCGCCGCCGGAAACTGCGTGTTCAGGCTGGTCACGTCCGAACCCAGCAGCAGCGGAAACGACCCGGATACCCAGAACAGGCTCTTCCGCCCGGGCAGCGAAGCCACGTGCGCGGCGATGGCCTCAAACGCGTCCGTGGTCCGCAGCACCCGGTCCGTCGTCTGGTACTGCTGGATGAACACGTCCGAGTTGCGGATGAACTGATCCATGTCATCGTCACCCGTGGAATCCTCGGTGCTGGCGTCTGGCTCTTCATCGCTCACCAGGTGGCCGTTGTACATTCCGGCCTTGGCCAGCGTGCGCAGCAGGGAATTCGTGTCGCTGGTGAAATCGTGCAGCACCCGCAGCGTGTCTCCCAGGTAATAGAGCGCCACCCGGTCTTCCGGCTTGAGCTTGCCCAGAAACGTCAGGATCTGTTGCCGCGAGCGCGATTGGTCCGCCAGGCGCGTGTTCAGCCCGTCGAACAGCAGGATGGTCAGGTTCACCGGAATTCCGCCCCGGCCGCCCGAGCGGTTGCTCCAGGTATTCGGCGGCAGCCGCGGCGCCGGGGCCGAATTCTCCTCCGAAGAATCCTTCGCGAAGAACGCGATCTTCTGCTCCTGGCCGTTGTCGAAAACGCGAAAGTCCTGCTCGGTCAGATCCCCCGCCGCCACGCTGTGCTTGTCGTGGGCAATCACGCTCACCTGCACCAGGCGCGTGGTGGTGCGGATCGCAGGAGGTGGCGTGACTTGAGCCGCGGAGGCCGGCTTGGCCGCGGGATGCGCCGCCTCAGCCGGTGGAGGTGCTGGCGCGGCGGTTGGCGGCCCGCCCTGCGCGGCCTGTGCCGCTCCGCGCCTGGCGGAGATCAGGCACACCCCACCCAGCAGCAGCATCAGCGCAACAGCGCGGGGAAAATTGCGAATCCAGCTTTGCACGTACATAACGGAATACTAAGAAGAGCGGAAACAGCCTATCTAAAATTCGGGCGCATTGCCAGTGAATCCCGGAATCGAACGGTAGCCGCGCGCTCGCGTCTGTGGGACAGACATTCTTGTCTGTCTCCCCTGTCCCATCCATCCCTGTCCGTCCCCCTAGAACAGACATTCCTGTCTGTTCCCGTCCCTCCGTCCTCCCGCTCGCTCCCGGCCCCGCAGCGCCCAGTGGCCGCGCCGTGCCCATCCTCCTGCCCGGACTTGCTGCCTGGTTCGCTGCCCGTTAACATGCCTCCAATGCGATTCGAATGTCTCCCCCCGGCCGCCCAGCCGCATTTGAATCGGCTCGCTCTCACTTATCACACCGATTTCCCGCGCCTCCAGCAGTATTACCAGTTTCCGCCCACGCTCGAAGGAGTGGAGGCTTCCGCCCGCGCCGCGCGCGGCACCGGAGCCGGCCGCAAGGAATTGCTGGCCGCGTTGCGCTCGCAGAATATCGCCTTTGGCGCGGACGCGAGCGTCGAGCAGAATCTGAACCGTCTGGAGGCCGGCGCCGTCGCCGTGCTCACCGGCCAGCAAGCCGGACTCTTCACCGGCCCGGCTTACACGCTCTACAAGGCGCTCTCCGTGCTCCGATGGGCCGGGGAGTTGACCCGCCGCGGCACCGATGCCGTTCCCATCTTCTGGCTGGCCAGCGAAGATCACGACCTCGCCGAAGTGGACCACTGCGACTGGAGCGGGCGCGACGGCCTCGAGCGCATCGAGCTCCCGCACGAGCCGGACGAGGAAGGGCGCCGCGTGGGCGATCTCGCGCTCGGCCCCGGAATCGGCCCGGCCCTCGAATCCGCGCTCGCCGCTCTCGACGGTCCCGGCGGCGAAGCCATCTCCGGCGCGCTGCGCGCCTGCTACGGTCCCGGAGAGACCTACGCCAGCGCGTTCGGAAAGTTGATGGCCCGGATCTTCGCCGGCCGCGGTCTGCTCCTGCTGGATCCCATGGACCCGGCCATTGCCGCGCTCGCCGCTCCCGTGCTGCGAAAAGCGCTGCGCGAAAGTTCCACCCTGGCTCCCGAATTGCTCTCCCGGAGCCGCGCCCTGGAACGGGCCGGATACCACGCGCAGGTAAAGGTAGCCGCGGGTTCAACGCTTCTGTTCGCGGTGATTGACGGAAGGCGCCTTCCCCTGCGGCATGGAAATGGCGACAGCTTCCAGGCCGGAGCCCGCACCTTCACCCTGGCCGAGCTCGAAACGCTGGCCGCGGACCCCGGTCCGCGCGGAGTGGTGCTTTCTCCCAGCGCGCTCTTGCGTCCTGTGGTGCAGGATACCTTGCTGCCCACCGCCGCCTGCCTGGTCGGCCCCGCCGAGCTGGCCTACTTCGCGCAGTCCCAGGTGGTTTACCAGCGCCTGCTGGGGCGCATGCCCGCGGTCCTGCCGCGTGCGGACTTCACCCTGGTCGAGCCGCACGTGGCCCGCCTGCTGCGCAAGTATCGCGTCCAGGTGTCCGATGTTCTGCGCGGCCGCCAGCATCTGCGCCGCAAGCTGGAGCTCGAGTCCGTGCCCCGCGCCCTGGCCCGGCAGATGTCCACCGGCAAGAAAAACCTGCGGCGTTACCTCACCCGCCTGCGCCGGCCCCTGCGCAAGCTCGACGCCACACTCGAAGGCGCGCTCAATACCTCCGAACGCAAGATTCTCTACCAGCTCGAAAAACTCCGCGCCCGCGCCGGCCGCGCCGCAGACCGCCGCGCCGAGCTGCTCGATCGGCACCAGCGCATCCTGCGCGAGTCGCTGGCCCCGCACGGCGCCCTGCAATCCCGCACCGTCTGCGCGCTCCCCATTCTGGCCCGCCAGGGTCTCGGGTTGCTGGACGCGCTCGAGCAGCGCACCCTATGCGACGCCAATCCCGCCGGCGCCCCCTGCCACCAGATTGTTTTCCTCTAACCGTTTACCTCGAAAAGCGATTTTGTCGATCCTGCCGGCCGCCAGCACCAGCGCAGAGCGATGTGGTTCCGGCCCGAAGGCCTTTGCGAGCGAGAGGCGCCGCCTTTCGGGCGCATCTCGCCTTCTGCGCCGAAGCGCTACGCGTCCGCCTGCCAGTAGGGAATCACCCGCCGCCGTTGCGGCCACATCGTCACCAAAATCGTCCCGATCACAAACCCGCCGATGTGCGCCCAGTAGGCCACTCCCCCTCCGGCGCGCGATCCCAGCGTGCTCACTCCGCTGAAAAACTGAATCACGAACCAATAACCGAGAATCACGAACGCCGGGATATCCACCGTAAACCAGAAAATGATCAGCGGCACCAGCGTGAGCACCCGCGCCCGCGGAAACATCACGATGTACGCGCCCAGCACCCCGGAGATCGCCCCGCTGGCCCCCAGCGACGGCACGTTCGAGCCCAGGTTGGCCAGCACGTGCGCCAGCCCCGCCCCGAATCCGCACACCAGATAGAACACCAGATAGCTCACGTGCCCCAGCCGGTCTTCCACGTTGTCCCCAAACACCCACAGGAACCACATGTTGCCGATCAGGTGCAGCCACCCGCCGTGCAGAAACATGCTGGTCAGAAACGGCAGCAGCGCGATTTGCAGCGGAACGTGCGGAGCCGCCAGCAGATGCGTCAGCCGCGCCGGCACCATCGCGTAGCTCATCATGAACGATTGTTCCAGGCGCTCCGGCAGCGTCAGCTCATAAAGAAACGCCAGCGTGTTCACCACGATCAGCGCGAGCGTCACCACCGGCGTGGTCGAGCGCGGGTTGCGGTCCTTCAGCGGAATCATGGCGGCGCGCCGGCCCTTGAATCATCTCGCCGCCGGCTGATATATCGCAATTCTCTCACAGCCAAGACATGTTAGTTAGGGGCATGCGAGTGAAGGGCGGAATCAGTTTCAGGCCCGAGGCACACGGAAGACAAACCTCTTCCCGCGGGAATTGGGATTCCATCCCGCAGCAATCGCATGAAGCACGGCGGTTTCGATGGCCTTAACTGAGAACTGTGGCCGCTGGGGAAGTTGCGGCACTCCGACCCCGCATTTCTTTTTCGGGAATGGATATTCCAGAAGTAGCTCTCGGTGGTGGCCGTCCTCCAGCCGAACGGAGATGCGTAGACCTCGTAGGCCGTCCTCGGTAGTCCATTGAGGTTCGCTAATTAGCTCCCAGCATAGACAATCTCCGTCGACATCAATCAATCCCGCTCTGGTACGTTTGCGTCTCTTCTTTTGGCCGTGCATTCTTCGCTCGATTTACCTTTCGCGGTTTTGTGCTGTTCTGCGTTTCGGGACTCTCCCAATCGCCTTCGCGTTCTTCTCCATCCGCAATTTCCACGCGGCTCGCAACGCGCCCGCCAGCACGTCCTCCGTCGTCGCGGCCAGGCGAATGTGCGTCGCCCCCATCCGGCCCCAGCCCCCGTGGACGGGTAGAAAAATCTCCGGCGCTTCCGCCACGAATGCCGCCTGCTGTTCCGGTGTCAGCATCAGGTTTCCATAGCCCTTCCGCGCGTGGGCCAGCGTCGCAAAAATGTGGCCGCCCACGCGGAAGTCGGGACTGCCCATGTGCGAGCTTTCCTCCGCGCCGGGCAGGCCGAGCGCAATCCGCCGGAAGTCTTGGATGGTCATCGCCGCCCGCTCCAGCCGGGAATTATCCCACACCATCCTTCGCGCCGCGTGGCAACGCGCCGGACCGCGGGGCTTGAAGCGCATGCGCCCTCAATGGCATTCTGCCGGCTGTACCGGCCGGATCGCCGCGGAGGGAATCCACTTGCCCCTGCTTCCGCTCCATCTCCGCCACACGCTGCGCGTGCTGGGCCGCAATCCCGGTTTTACCGCCGTCGCCGTCCTTTCCCTGGCGCTCGGCATCGGGGCCAACACCGCCATCTTTACCCTGATCAACGCCCTGCTCCTCCGCAGCCTCCCCGTTCCACATCCCGAGCAACTGGCCGAGCTTTCCGTCGTCAAGCATGGCGCGAAGATCCCATTTTCCTATCCCATGTACCGCGAGGCGGGGCGCGCCCAGCAGGTATTTTCGGCTCTGGTGGCGTGGAGCCCGGCCATGCCGAATACCATTGAGCTGAATGGCCGCCTCGCCCAGCATACCGTCCAGGGCGTTTCCGGCAACTATTACGCCGAACTGGCAGTCTCCGCGCTCCTCGGCAGGCTCATCACTCCGGCGGACGCAGACGTGTCCTCCGGCTCCGGCGCTGCGGTGGCCGTGGCTGGTTACGAATTCTGGCAAAGCCAGTTGGGCGGCTCGCCGGACGTGGTCGGAAAACTGGTCCGAATCGAAGATCAGCCCTTCACCATCATCGGGGTCACTCGGCCCTGGTTTACCGGAATGTCTCCCGGAACGCCCGCAGCCCTGACCATTCCCATTACCGCAATGCCCCTGCTCGGAAGCCGCGGGATCTCCCTCGAAGAGCGCTCCATTCTCTGGCTCCATCTCACCGGACGCCTCAACCCCGATGTGACCCTCGCCCAGGCGCGCGCCCAGCTTCAGTCCATCTGGCCCGCTGTTCTCGTTGCCACCGTCTCCACCGACCTTCCGGGCTTGCGCCAGCAGACCTTTCTCGGTATGGGTTTGGATGTTTCCTCGGCCGCCACCGGCGTGGCCGAAGGCTTACGGCAGGACTACACCCGCCCGCTCTATCTGCTCGCGGGCATCGTGGGTTTGATCCTGCTTCTGGCCTGCATCAATCTGGCGAACCTGCTGCTCGCGCGGGCCGTGGCGCGGGCCCAGGAGATGAGTGTGCGCGTCACCCTGGGAGCCA
>Ga0335085_10002765_pt1 | contig 31952 bp, 25 predicted proteins | sample Lox_Sample_45_FD_206712 | JGI IMG/M metagenome (GOLD analysis project Ga0335085, IMG submission 206712) | Soil microbial communities from Loxahatchee National Wildlife Refuge, Florida, United States - Lox_Sample_4.5 | ecosystem: Environmental > Terrestrial > Soil > Wetlands | place: USA... | reverse complement strand
AGGTACGCATCGGAGTAGCTGAACATCGGCGCGTCCGCGACCGCGTGCAGCCGTGCGAGTGCTGCGTCTTCGTCCTGCGGGATCCCGTCCACATCGGGAGACAGCAGCACATAGAAGATGGCCGACCGTGGTGGCAAGGTAGCGATGCGCTGCAGTAGCTGATTGAAAGACAGTCCATTCAGGAAAGCCAGATCGATGCGACCCTTGAAAGGCCTGAGCGAGTCGCGTATCTGGGCGCTCCAATAGCTCTCGATGGGCGAATTGCCGATCACGACGGCCACCGTGCGCGTGTCCGGCAGCACACGCAGGATGTTCTCCACGACGGCCGGAAAGCTGACTGAGACCGCGAGCGCTGTCTCGTTCGCGGCCAGAGTGGACCGTGACGCCCTGCGCTCTTCCACGTCCGTGAGCAGCTCTGGAGTCGAGTGGAACAGCGACTGCTGATAGCGCTGCACGAAGTTGGCGGCCGGTGCACCGAGCGTGATGACCAGGTCGAGGGGACGTTCTGCGAACTGCGTACGCAGATAATCGGCAAAGGCCGTGTCACCCGCGGTGCTCATGAAGCGCGCGGACACGAGCCAGTCCTCGTAGAGCTCGAGGTGCCCCGCCAATTCCCGCCCCAGTTGCTGGCGCAGGTCGCGCGCGTAGAGATCGCCGAATTCGGGACCGAAGGAGTGCAGCAGCAGCACCCGCTTCGGCTGCTCGGCGTGGGCGGCAACCGATACCGCTAGGCACAGCAGTAACACACCGATCAGTCGCCTGTTCCCGGATGGCATCTCGCTCTCCCGCAGACGGATGCTACCCTATGGCGCGGAAAGAAGAACGAAGAGACAAGGAGATGTTGCACACCGACCTGTCCGAGCGTAGTCCCCTCGCATGGCTTTCCCACTGAGGGACTGGCTCGCCGTCTGCGGTTTCGTGATCGGCGCCTGCCTAGCCGAATCGAGTACCGCACAGAGCCTGGAGGCGCAGCTCGCGGCGGCGCCCGCGCCGGCTCTGGAAGAGGTCACGGTCACCGCCGAACGGCGGCCCGAGGACATCCAGGCCGTGCCCCTCGCGCTCGCGGCCTTCAGCGCAGAGGATCTGCGGCAGCTCGGCATGAAGGAGGGCTTCGACCTCGCGAATCAGGTGCCGAACATGAACATCGATGCACCGACCGCAGACTCGAATGTGCGCTACTTCATCCGTGGGGTCGGCACACAGGACTTCAACAGCCTTGCTACCTCCCCGATCGCCCTCTACAGCGACGATGTCTATCTGGGCAGCACCATCGCCAACTCTGTGAACATCTTCGACGTGCAACGCGTGGAAGTGCTGCTGGGACCGCAGGGAACGCTCTGGGGCAAAAACACCACCGGAGGAGCCATCGACTTCATCAGCGCCCATCCGACCGATGTCCTTGCGGCCTCCGTGAGCGGCGGGTACGGAAACCATGGCGTCCGCTTTGCCGATGGGATGGTCAATGTGCCGCTCTCCACCACGCTCGCCGCGCGCACTGCCTTCACCTACTCGGGCCGGGACGCCTGGATCGAGAACCTGGCACCGGACGGCCCTCACAATCTGGACGCCTTCAGCAAGGCCGGCGGGCGCTTGTCCTTCGAATGGCGCGCGAGTGATGCCCTGAGCGCGTATCTGAAAGGCGAGTACCTCAAGCGCACCGGCAGCACGATTACCGGGTACATGCTGCCCCTGCAGGGCACGAGCGACGCGTTCGGCAACCCTGCGCTACCGTTCGGCGTGGTAAACCAGGCCTCCGGTCCCTCCTCGGATGATTTCGATACCTGGCAGGTCCTCCTCAGGGTCGACTGGAATATCGGGCGCTTCGCACGATTGTCATCCCTCTCCGGCTGGCAGAACGCGCACCGCATTCACGAGTACGAGCTCAACGGCGGTACACCCACGCTGCTGCTCAATCAAGCCTTCTTCGCCGACCACGATCAGTTCACGCAGGAGCTGCGGCTGGTGTCGCAGGATCCCGGCCCGCTGCGTTGGCAGGGTGGCGTCTTCTACTACTTCGCGCGTCAGCGCGCGCTGACTGCGGTGCCCTTCAATCAAGTTCCGTTCGGCGCTCCACCCGGCTTTATCACCACCGACCTCTGGCCCGAGTCGCGCAAGTTCAACAGCGCTTCGCTCTTCGGTGGCCTCTCGTACGATCTCACGCGCCGACTGAGCGTCGTGGGCGGATTACGCTACAACGAGGATGGGGGCTCCTATCACGCCGAGCACTATGCGCTGCATCCGTATGCGAACTATCTGCACTACCTCGATCCGAATCCCCTCGCGGATGCCAATTCGGTGCACGTCCCGGGCGATAGCCTCGATACCCGTGCCAACTGGAGCAAGCTCACGTGGGACGCCGACCTGCACTACCGCCTCGCCGCGGGCCGGATGATCTACGTGCGCGCAGGCACGGGTTATCGCGAGGGTACCTTCAGCTCGCCTTCCGGTCCCGATCCGGCACAGTTTCGCATTCTGCAACCCGAGACCAATCTCGCCTTCGAGATCGGGGCAAAGACAGCCTGGCTCGACAACAGGCTGCAACTGAACGCCGCGGCATTCAACTACCACTTGACCAACATGCAGGTGTTCGTGCTGCAGCCGATCGCCGCGGGTACACCGCTAGCCATCGAAAGCAACGCAGGCAGCGCCGTCAACCGCGGGGGCGAGCTCGAGCTCAGGGCGGCTCCCGCGCCGGGCTGGCTCATCTCCGGCGCCGTGGGCTACGTGCACGCGATCTTCACTGAGTTCAATACCGAGAACAGCGCGGGTGCTCCCGTCTCGCTCGCCGGCAACCGCATTCCACGCCAGCCCCGATGGACCGCGAGCACGCAGCTGCAGTACCGCTTCGCCGTCGCAAACGATGCCTCGGTCCTGTTGCATACGGACTGGAACTACCGCGGTGATTACTACGTGAACGCCGACAATTTGCACAATCCGTACATTCCCGGCCGCACCGTCGGCAACGTGCGCGCCAGCTACGCTCCGCATGACGAGCACTGGGAGCTTGCTCTCTGGGCGGGCAACCTCACCGACAAGCACTACCCCATGGGCGGCTATCGCCTCGGGTTTGCCAACTCTCAGATCTTCTACTTCGGTGATCCGCTCACCTACGGCGCCAGCGCGACGCTCAAGTTCTAAAGAAGACGGCCCCGCTGGCCGCCGCGCGCGCAGGCCTCAGCGCACGGGCGCGCGAATCTGCTGCGAGAAATCCGCGGCTTGGTCCGCAGCCCGGGCGCGCGCGTTGATCTGCGCTTGCTGCCGCAGCTGCTCGAACGGCAAGGAGCTGTCGAGCCTGCCGTGCTCGTAGAGGTACTCGGGCACATAACCGCTCAGCAGAATCTTCCATGAGTACGGCAGATGTCCCGCGAGGATGCGGGTGTTGAGCCAAATGGTATTGGTGCAATTAGTCGTCAAGGAGTTGTACCACGCGGCATGCGCCTTGAGCGCGTTGATGCGACGCAGGTACTCGAGAAACAACAGCTGCGCATTGCGTGTGCTGGCTCGCAGCCGATACAAGTACACCTGCTCCGGCGGGTCGTGGCGATAGTTGGTTCGCAGGCGCACGATGTCACGCTCATCGCCCACCGCGTAGTAGAGCTCGTATTGACGGAAGAAACCCTGGATCGAGGAGTAGGCCTCGCCGCGCTCGCGGCGTGCCTCGATGGATACCGCCACATGGTTACCGTCGCTGAAACCGAAGCTCAGGAACAGGTGCGCGATGGCGGGACCCATCCAGTAGACGGCAAACAGATCCACGCGCTCGAGCTGCCGCAGATCGAAGGTGCGGTCGTAGTAGAGCGGCGTGAAGTCGGCCTCCGTGCGATAGTCGAAATTGCGGATGTTGTGCAGCGTAATGCGCTCGCCGTCGATCGATGCGAACGCAAGGACCGCGTTCTCGGGCTGCCAGTTGCGATCGTTGGAGGGCTTGATAGCGCTCCAGCTGAGCACCAGGAGAATGAGCAGCGCCGCGAACGCCCCAAAGGCGCGCCAGCGCCAGCGCCGCAGGGCGAATCCCCCGACGAGGCACAATGCGGCGAGCCCAAACGCAACCGCAAGGCCATCTCGCACGCCCGAGTTCAGATGATCCCAGTACAGGAGCGCGAGCACGCCCCAGCCGCTCGCAATGAGCATGAGGAGGCCGAGCAAGAGCAATCCCAGAGCCCTGACGATGCGTGCACCGCCTCTCATCGTGTGCTCATCGAAAGAGCGGCTGATCGAGAATCGAGCCGCTGCCGACCGGAGTGCCGAGCGTGATCCAGTAAGCCCAGGCGCCCGTCGCCTTGCCGATGCCGAGCGTCAAGGTGCCGATGGGCGTGGGTCCGCCGATGTAGGTCGACGCGCCGTAGACAGTCCCATTCGGCACGGGATCGACGCGCTCGTAGATCTGACCTGTCTGCAATGACACGCCTCCGTAGAGGGCTGAGTTGGCGATCGGCAGGATATCGGCCACTCGCCACAGGACATCGGCGTCGATGGTCCAGTAGTCGCGCGCACGCACCTCGCCGGGGGCGTAACCGGGGAAGCTCTGTGGACCTCCCAGCGCAAATGCGCGATCCGCGGGCAATGCGCTCCCCAGAGCCGAGCCGCCGGCAGCCGTGAGCACGAGCGTCATCTTTCCGCTGCGGACCATCTGGCGCGCGGCCGCCTCGATACGCTGCCAGTTGCGCGTGGCCCCGACCGAGGTGTCCGCAAGGTAGTACTGAACCTCTGCGGCGGTGCCCCGGCTGGCAAAGGTCGAGGAGTCGCGGCTGTCGTAGAAGGCGCTCGCATCCAGCCCCGCATCCGTGGCATCGACCGTAGGCAAGAGCTGCGCGCCGGTATCGACCTCGGCGCGGCGCCGGTAACCGAAGTAGCCGACTCGGAATTGGCTGTTCGGCTCGAGATTGACGCCGACGTCGAAGCGGCCACCGATGTCGATGAAGCGGTACTGCGCGACGCGGTTGTAATTGTCGTAGACGTACTCGAGCGAGCGCTGCGCGCCCGCGTCCGGCTCGACAAAGAACGTCTGTGCGACCTCGAGCGGCTGATACAGGCTCGTCTCCGCAAGCGTCGTCGTGCCGATCTGCAGCCAGTTGCGCCATTGACCTCCGTACGGATTCAGCCAGCGTCGCACGTGCTGCACGCCGAGCTCGAAGCGCAGGTCACCCGCCCCGGCGCCGTAGATCCCCATGGTGGGGCGCAAGTAATCGGGTCCAAGCTGTTTTTCTCTCGGCTCCCACACCAGCACCGGATTGCTGGGGTCACCGCTCAAGTGATAGTCGACGCCATCGAGATCATCGAGCGCCGCCATGCGCGCCGCATCGCGACCGATCGCGGCGATGTCCACGGTATCGCCGGCGCGCACGCTCGTGAGCGTCCGCAGATAGTCCGGATTGACGCGCTTGAGTCCCTGAAACTCAATGCCCGCGATCCGGATCTGAATATTCTGGCTCACGGTCACGCGCTGCCGCCAGGCAACGTACTCCTCTTGCGACACGGACAACTGCGCAAGCTGCTTTGCCATTGCCTGGGCCGCCTTCTCGCCGAGCGCGATGGTCTCGACGGTGCGCTCGAATTGCGTCGAGCCGATATCTCCCAGGTCAACATCGATAAGGATGTCGCGCGCCGTCAGCGTCTGCAGCTGCAGCCGCTCGTTGGCCTCCATCATGACGTCGTTGCTGCGGGAGATGAGGGTTGCAGGACCGACCAGCTGTTCACGCGTGACGGTGGGCTTCAACAGATTCACGGCGATCACGATATCGGCGCAGGTGTCGCGCACGACGTCGATCGGCAGGTTGCGTACCACGAAGCCATCGGCCAGCAGGTACTTGTCGGTCACGACCGGGGAGAAGGCTCCGGGAATGGCCATGCTGGCGCGCATCGCCGCCGCGATATCGCCGTGATCGAGCACGACCATGTTGCCGCTCAACATGTCGGTCGCCACGGCGCGATAGGGAATCGGCAATTGGTCGAAATCGGCGACTCCGCGGGCCTTGGCGACGTAAACCCGGAGCACGTTCTCGATGCGGCTCGTTGCGATCAGTCCACTGGGTGGAACCACCCGGCCCTGCTTCCATCCCAGCTCGAGAGAGCCGCTGCGATCGTTGAAGCGCTTCTGTTCCACCGGCTCGAGGGGACGGCTGCCGACCCCGCCGACGACCGCTTTCCAATCCACGCTCTTCAGAAATTGCTCGATCTCGGTTGCCGACATGCCGGAGGCGTACCCTCCGCCGACGAGGGCACCCATGCTCGTGCCGGCGATGCAGTCGATCGGGACGTGCAGTTGTTCGAGGACCTTGAGGACACCGACGTGTGCCCCGCCGCGCGCACCGCCGCCCGCAAGCGCCAGGCCAATGCGGGGCCGCTTGGCGGGTGGGCTCGGCGCTGGTTGTTGCGCGATGGCCGCGGCGGCTACCAGTGCGCCGAGACAGATGCACAGGCAGGGTGCAGCAAGCCGGCATATGAGAGCGAACCATGGCCGCGACATCGTGTTCTTCCGGGTCTGCGTCCCTGCCGCTCGGCTGCACCGTACGTAGGCCCTTGCGGCAACGCTATAGGGCTTTGGTCGTACTATGGAGCGTCACCGGCACGAGGCGCGGCCATGAACGGCAGCGCGGGCGCGGACGCCGGCTTCGTCCGCATCGACTCGCGTTACTCCGCACCGAAGAGCGTTCAGCGGCTCGAAGCCCTGTTGCAGGAGCACGGTGCCGTGGTCTTCGCGCACGTCGATTTCTGCGCGGACGTTGCGCGCCGCGCGTGGCCCTTAGAAGCGGAACACGGCATCCACGCCGGCCGTCCAGCCGGTGATGTTTTGACCCCAGAGGTACGAGGCCCCGATACCCAGCCACTGCACCTTCCAGAGCTGGTTCAGGAAGTCGAGCACTACGCGTCCGTGCGCCTCGTAGATGTAGTTCTCGTTGAGACCGCTCTTGAGTCCGCCGTAGAGATCGCTGCGTCTGATATAGCCCCCGGTACGCAGCTCGTGGTGGAACAGCTGCCACCGCAAAGGCATATCGACATCCACCATATTGGCGAAGGTCGTGGAGGTCCCTTTCACGTAGACGTTGGGGTTCGAGCTCCTGAGGCTCTCCGTGTCGAAATAGGTGGGAATCGAAGAGAGCGTAATGATGGTGCGGTTCCATCTGAAGATGTATTGGAAACCGACGGACGTCACGATGGTCAAGGTGTCGACGTTCCAGTTCACCAGCCCCGCTTGCTCGGCCTGCGGGAGGTTGGCCTTCATGAAGGCACTGTTCGCCGTATAGCTTTCGTAGGCGTGTCCGTAGAGTCCCATGATGGAGGGCGCCACACTGAAGCTGTCGGTGAACCACAAGCGCACTCCACCGCCGAATTCGATTCCTTTGGCGTCCAGGGTGCTGACATCACCGGCCAACTGCCCCGTGGGAATCGTGACCGAGGCATGGGTTCCGCCCATGTTGCCCTGCACGCTCGGCTGCCAGCCGACATTGAGTCCAAAGAACGGTTGGATGTCGCCGATGTCTCCCGCACCTCCGAGCTTGCTCACGCTCAAGGACGTATTGGTGCTTTCCCCGAATGAGAACTTGCCAGTGGAACGGAAAGTGCCACCCGCAAGCCCGAAGTCACCGCCGAGAATCGTGAGCGCTTCGATGCGATCGCCGATCGCTTCGCGAAGCTCGGTCACCTGTTGCGGGGTAATCTGGCAGTGCGCAACGCGCGGAAATACGGACAGCAGCAGCCCCCCGGCTACGAGAGCGGTGCTGAGGATCCGAGCCCAATTGTGACCTGACTGCATGCGGCTCCACCGGCTGACACTGCCCCGCCGGCAATGTCGCGCGCTTCGTACCGGCCCTAACGGGTCTTGATACGGAGTACCTCCCCACTTTTGATCACGACATCATCACCGGCCGCCATCTCTTTGAGCTTCACGTCCAGGGCGACTTTGAAGGTCTCATTCTTGCCGCTGGGATACTGCACCTGCAGCAGACGATAGCTCGGGTCCACCGTCAACACCTTGGCGTTCGACGCGATCGTCTCCGGCGTACCACCCGCCCCGGGGAGCTGACCTTCTCGCAGGACGTACACGGCGAGCTGCTGCGTCACAGTGGCTTTCACGTGGTCACCGGCCTTGATGCGCTCGAGGTCCGAGACATCGGGACTGACCTTGTAGGTGGACGCGCCGCGCTCGCCGGAGGAGAGCAGCACGATCGTCCGCGCGCTGGTGTCCACGGACTCCACGACGGCTGCGTCCTTCACGCTCTGCACCTGGATGCCATCCTGGATCAGGCGCGGCTCGCCCGCGGGCTGCACGTTGGCGACCGGTGCCGTCCAGCAGCCGTGCAAGCTCAACGCCGCAAGGGCGAGCAACCCGACGCGCGTGGGCTTCGCCATCGGTCTGCGGATCGTCCTCTGCGATTGCTGCGACACGGGGGTTTGATCTTCGATCGGCCTGTATATCAATGCCATAAGACGTTCGTCCCATGCAGCCGGCTGTAGGACCAAGGGGCTATAGAATTGCACGCCGCGGTCGTCGACAGTCCCGGCCATGTTGCATCGATGCGCAGGGATATTGCTACTCGGTGTGCCGCTCATCGCACTGGCACAGAACGCCTCGCCCCCGCCCAGCACCGATGCCTCGATCGAGCAGCGCCTCGAGCGGCTCGAGCAGCGCCAGAAGGAGCTAGAGCGCGAATTGCAGCAGAAGGACGCGAAGATCCAGGAGCTGCAGAAGCAGAACGCCGGGCAGACACCCAGCAGCCCGACGCCAGTGCTCCCACCCGCGCAGACCGGCACGAGCACGAGCGCGCCACCCACGCAGACCGGCACCACCACGAGCGCGCAGGGCACGACCAGTGCCGCCCCTGCAGCAGTCGCGGCGGCCGCTGCGCGCAAGACCTGGGGTTCCTACACGCCCAACCTCGGCTTCAGGGTCGTTGATACGGACCGGGGGGACATGAGTGTCAGCATCTACACCTATGTCCGCTACCTGAACCAGAAGGACCTCGATGACACCTACACGGACGCCTTCGGGAACGTGAAGAGCGTTCAGCTACGTCAGGATGTGCAGCTCAACAAGGTGCAGATCAAGTTCCTGGGCTGGCTGCTCGACCCGAGGTTCCGCTACTTCCTGTATGCGTGGACCAACAATGCCGCGATGGGCCAGGGCGCCCAGGTGGTGCTCGCGGGCAACTTGAACTACACCTTCAACCAGTACGTCACCTTCTCCGCCGGCATCACCTCGCTCCCGGGAACCCGCAGCGTCGAGGGCAACTTTCCGTTCTGGTATTCGGTCGATAGCCGCCTGATGGCGGATGAGTTCTTCCGTCCCTCCTATACGTCGGGATTCTGGGTGCGAGGACAGATCACGGATACCCTCAAGTATCAGTCGATGCTCGGTAACAACTTGAGCACCCTGGGTGTGAGCGCTGCCCAGCTCGACAACCATTTCAACACGTGGGCCAATGCGCTCATCTGGGAGCCGCTGGGAGATTTCGGCCTGGGGTTCGGTGACTTCGAAGCGCACGACGCCCTGGCTGCGCGGCTCGCGCTGCACTACACGCGCAGCACCGAGGACAAGCAGTCACAGCCGAACACGGATGGCTTTGAGAACACTCAGATCCGCCTGGCCGACGGCACCGTGGTCTTCACACCCAACATCTTCGGGCCCGGTATCACCGTCAACACGCTGCGCTATCAGATGACCTGCATGGACTTCGGTCTCAAGTACCGCGGCTGGTCGCTCGATGGCGAATACTTCGCGCGCTGGCTCGATCAATTCGCAGGGCCGGGCACGGTTGGGCTCCCGAGTCTGTACGATCACGGCTTTCAGCTGCAGGCTTCCTACATGGTGATACCGCAGAGCCTGCAGCTGTATGTCGGCGGATCGACGATCAGCGGAAAGTATGGCCACCCCTTCGACTTTCGCACCGGAGTCAACTACTTTCTGTTCAAGAACAAAGTCGTCCGCTGGAACACGGAGCTGCTGTGGCTCGAGAAGTCGGCCACCGGCGGAACTTCGCTGCCCTACCCGGTGGGCGGTAACGGCGTCGTCTTCCACACGACCCTCGAGATGGCGCTCTAGTCGACTCCGCGGTGCTCTGTCGGTATAGAGTAGTCGACATGAGCAGCAGCACCGATCGAGCGGTACTCCGCGAGCGTGACGCCCGTGGAATCATCACCCTGACGCTCAATCGACCACAGGCCTTCAATGCCCTGTCCGAGAGCGTCTTGCGGGCCCTGCAGGCGGAACTGGATGCGTTGCACGAGGACGCTTCCGCGCGTGCGCTGGTGCTCGCCGCAACGGGCAAGGCCTTCTGTGCCGGACATGATCTGAAGGAGATGCGCGCACAGCCCTCACTCGAGTACTACCGAGGGCTGTTCGCGCAGTGCGCCCGCATGATGACCAGCCTCACTCGACTGCCGGTGCCCGTGATCGCGCGGGTGCAGGGCATCGCGACTGCGGCCGGCTGCCAGCTCGTCGCGCAATGCGATCTGGCCGTGGCATCCAGCGAAGCGCGCTTTGCCGTGAGCGGCGTGAATCTCGGCTTGTTCTGCTCGGCACCCAGTGTGCCGCTGTCGCGCAACGTGGCGCGCAAACAGGCGTTCGAGATGCTGGTCACGGGAGAATTCATCGACGCGCATGCGGCGCAGGCGCGCGGGCTCGTCAACCGCGTTGCCGAACCCGCTGCGCTCGATGCGGAACTGGAGCGTCTGCTCGCGAGCATTCTCACCAAGCCGCGGTCGGCCATTGCCATCGGCAAGGAGCTCTTCTACAAGCAGCTCGAGCTCGGTAGCGATGCGGCCTATGAGGTCGCGGGAGCCACCATGGCCTGCAACATGATGGACGCGGCCGCGCTCGAGGGTGTGCAGGCATTCATCGACAAGCGCGCACCGCGCTGGTAGCGCCCCGAATATTCGCGGCAGCGTATGAAGATTCGCGATAGCGGCATGCCGGATCAGGATATCTGGGAAGGCTTCTTTGATCCGCGTTGGGTGCTGGGCCGGCTGCGGTTCTGCTCGATGACCGGCGCGGTCGCGGACTTCGGTTGCGGATATGGCAGCTTCACGATCGCGGCCGCGCAGCTCACCACGGGTACGGTGCATGCCTTCGATATCGAACCGCACATGGTGCGTACCACGGCTGCCAGGGCAGTGAGCCTCGGGCTTGCGAACGTGCGCGCAGTCGAGCGCGACTTCGTGAGCTCAGGGACGGGCTTGCCCGACGGCTGCATCAGCTACGCGATGCTCTTCAATGTACTGCACGCGGAGGATGCGACCGCACTGCTGCGGGAGGCATTTCGCGTGCTGGGCCCCGGGGGAGTGCTCGGGATCATCCATTGGATTCACGATGCGCGCACGCCGCGCGGTCCTGCGCTGGAGATTCGGCCGCGCCCCGAGCAATGCCATGCATGGGCGCGCGAGGTGGGCTTCACGGTGGAGCAATCTGCAGTTGCGTTGCCGCCCTATCACTACGGCGTGGTGGCGCGCAGGGCGGCGTGAACAAAGTTTGGTTCTGTCTGACTGTGTTTCACGTCAAACAGCAGGCTTTCAGCGTAAGTTACTGAATATGCTGCCAAACAATTCCGTGGACTCAGGGCCCACAGAAATAGCTCGGCTTTTGGACTATCGTATCGGCGCGATGACCTGTGACCGCCGCTCGGCGGCGCAAGCCAGGTAGGAGAACTCAATGGACGACAACTACTCTCAGTTTGCGAGTGAATTCCTTCGCTTCCTCGGCGATCAACTGCCGGATAATCTGCCTCCCGATCAGACTTTGCAGCGCACGCACATCATGGTCTATGCGCTCGCTACCCGACTCTCCAGCCAGCTCGGGCGCAGACTCACGATCGTCGAGATCGCAGGCCAGGGAGGCGGCGGTGGCGGTGGGCCGCACCGGATCGATCTGCTGGTCAAATACGCGGCGGACGCCTCAAGCCAGGTGTTAGACATCACCAAGCGCAGCCTTCCCGAGCGCCAGGCAGCCTAGCGCGACTGCTCAACCAGTCGCGTACGCAGCTCAGCGTTGGAAGCGTTGACACGCGCGACGAGCTCGCGGAAGTCCGTCCTCTTCCACAGGGCTGAGACGTCCGGCTCGCGCTCGGCCCACCATGAGCGGCGCCATCCCAGCTCCGCAGCGCGGGTCAGTGCGCGCATCGCGTTGTCTCCGTCACCCCGAAGCGCGAGTACCGTGGCTCGCATCTCGTCGACTGCGAAGCGCTGCTCGCCGTTGCGGACCAGCTGATCGAGTGTCGCCGTGAGTGCGTCCAGGTGGCGCAGGGCCGTTGCCTGATCGCCGGCGCGCAAGGCTACGAGAGCCACCGTCAAGCCGTCAGAGTTTCCCCAGCGGGCGACTTGCCACGGGTTCTCCAGGTTGGCGGCTGAGAAATCCGCGCTCCTGTACGCACGTTCGATCGCTGCCTGCGCTGCGGCGATATCCCCGGTCAATAGTCGAAAGTAGGCGGCCGAGAACAGTCGCTCCGCGTGCGTGGACTCTTCCAGTCGAGTGCTGGCGAGATGCGCCCGCAACGCCGTGGCGCCTCCTTCGTAGTAGACCACTCGCGACAGCTCGTCGTTGACGGCCTCCTCCTGATGAGTCAGTGCGCGCGCACGCTCGAGCGTTTCCCGTGCGCGGGCAGGCAGGCCGAGCGTCAGAAACCATCGCGCCCTCTCCATGTACAAATCGAAGACATCCGGTGCGACGGCGAGCGCCTTCTGATTCCACTCCAGCGCCTCGTCGAGCCGGCCTTGTGCCGCCGCCAACCAGCTGCTCACCATCAGTGGCCAGTAATTCTGCGGCTGGATGGTGCGCGCCTGCGTGCAGGCGGTAGCGGCCTCGCCGAACTGCCCGAGCGCCTGCAAGGCGAGGCAGCGCTGCGCCTGAGGCTGAGAGTCCAGCGGATCCAGCACGGCCGCTTGCGCATAGTCGGCCAGCGCCTCGCGAGGCTGTCCCTTGCTGATCAGGAACAACCGCCCGCGCTCCTTGAAGGCGGTGCTGTCGTTGGGGTTCAGTGCAATGGCCTGGTCGAAATCCTTGAGCGCCATGTCGATCTGGAACTGCTCGGCCCGCAAAGCACCGCGCACGGCGTAGATGTCGGGCAGATTGGCATCCAGTTTCACCGCCATCTCCAGCAGCGGTTCGGCCTCCGCGGCAATCTCATTGATGGGTCGAGCGGCGAGCCAGTTCTCATTCAACAATGCATACGCGAGGTACACGTAGGCAAGCGCGAATTTCGGGTCCTCGCCGAGGGCCTGACGATAGAGTCCTATGGCCTCGCGGTTGGATTCCGACGTGGCCAGCTGCTGATAATGCCGAGCAAGCAAGTAGGACTGATAGGCCTGTGGATTGTCGCTCTGGCGTGCCTGCAGCCGCTGTGTCGCGATCGGCGTCAGGCGGATCTCCAGGTTCTCGGCCACCGCGCGCGAGATGTCCTCCTGCATCTTTATGGTATCGGCCATCTGCCGATCATACACCGCTGACCAGAGATGAAAACCCGAGCGCGCATCAATTAACTGAACTGTCACGCGCATGTGATTGCCGAAGCGGCGCATCGAGCCTTCGAGAACGTGATTGGTGTCGAGCGTGCGGCCGATCTGGCGCACATCCTCGTTGCGACCGCGAAAGGCGAAAGCGGAGGTGCGTGCCACGACGCGCAGGGCCGGAATCTGCGCCAGCCAGTTGGAGAGCTCCTCCGTCAGGCCATCGCAGAACGGCTGATCGCTCTTGTCGGCAGTCAGATCGACGAAAGGTAGGACGACAATGGAGGGAGCGGCCGGAGAGAAGTAGCTGCGCCAAGCGAACCATCCCAGAACGCCCAGGGCGGCCAGCGCGATCGCGGAGCTCGTGATGAGGATTCGCCGCTTTCTCTGCAGTGTCGCGCTGCGGAGCGCGCCGGAACTGGCAGCGCTCGCCGAACGCTCGGCGGGTGCGGCGACCCGTTCGACCGGAGCGATCAAGCGGTAGCCCTTGCGCGGCACCGTGGCGATGTAGGTGGGCTCCGGATCGGTATCGCCGAGCACTTTGCGCAGCAGAGACACCGCCTGATAGACCGAAGCAGGACCTACGATGACGCCGGTCCAGACCTCGGTCAGCAGGCGCTCGATGCTGACCACCGATCCTCGGGACTCGATCAGACACAGGAGCAGGCGCATGGTGCGCGGCTCGAGTTTCACACTCGTTTGACCGCGCGAAATCGTGTCGGTGTCCGGCTCGACGAGCCACTCACCGACCTGAATCGCATGCTCGGATGGCGGTGCCGACATCGCGCTCTTCCCTGGCAGCAGCCTATACGCAAGCTCGACCGTAGTGAACAACTTGCCGCAGTCTGCGCCGGGCTGGACACCTCGATCAAACGGCTCGCAGCGCGCGGCGGCTCTCAGAGTGCCTTGGACGATGCTCTCATGGGTGCACCGCTCGATAATCTGCGCGGTAGCGCGCAAAAGTGGCGAGAACGGCGACGATACCAACGAGCGAGGCCGAAGCCACGGTGATACTGATCGAGTCGCCGATGCGCAGCTCGTCATGGAACAGACGGTCGTTCAGCAACCCAGGAAGCAGCGCGCCGAAGCCAAGCCCGAGCAAAGCGACGGCAAAGATGATGAGTGCCGATACCAGGCCGCGCACTTGATTGGGAAAGATGAGCTGCACGGCGGCATAGCCGCAGCCGATCGGCAGGCCGATGCAGAACACCGCAATGAGGAGCAGAAAAACGGTGGCGCCGGCTTGCGGTAGCAGCATGGATGGCGCGAGTGCGAGCAGAGTTCCGAGCAGGCTGATCAATCCAACGCGCAGCGGGCCATCGACCTTTCCCTCCGTATGCCAGCGATCGGCCATGCGCCCGCCGACCAGCAGTCCGAGGCAGCCGCACCCAAGAGTGGTGAGCCCGAGCACCAAACCGGTGCGGCTCTTCGGCCAATGATGCAAGCGCTCGAAGAAAGTCGGACCCCACGACAGAAGTGCGTAGTTGCAGGTCGCCTGGCAGCTGATCATCAAGGCAAGTCCCGTCACCGAGCGCCATCGCAGGCGGATCTGCCCCAGAGCTGCGCCGAGTTTGAGCGGGGCTGCGAGGCCCGCGGAGTCAAGCAGCAAAGCGCGGCGTGCAGGCTCGCGCACGCTGAGCACCAGCAGCGTGATCAGCAGACCCGGAGCGCCGACGATGAGAAAGGTGACCCGCCAGGCGGCGATCGAGCCCAGCAGCGGCACATCGATGGGGTGCAGGTAGCTCACGGCCTGCGCCACGATGCCGCCGATGATGAGTGCGAGACCGGAGCCGAGCTGAATGCCCATGGTATAGACACTGAGCGCGCTGCTCAGGCGTTTCGCCGGGAAGGAGTCGGTGATCATCGAGAACGCGCAGGGGCTCAGCGTCGCCTCGCCGATCCCCACACCCATCCGCGCTGCAGCCAGCAACACAAAGCTGCGCGCGATGCTGCTCAGGGAGGTGGCGATGCTCCAGACAAGCACGCCGAGCGCCACGAGGTTGCGTCGACTGAAGCGATCGGCCAGCGCCCCCATGGGCAGGCCACACACGGTGTACACCAGCGCGAACGCCAACCCCTGCAGCAAACCGACCTCGGTATCCGAGATCTGCAGATCGTGCTTCAAAGGACCTACCAGAAAGGCGAGGATCTGCCGATCGGCGTACGAGAGCGTGTAGCAGAGCATCAGCACGAACACCGTGTACCAGGCCGTTCGAGCGCTCGGATAGCCGCGCGCGGCCGCGCCGCTCGGGGGCGCTGCGTGCTCTGCGGAAAGGCTGCTCGGATGGGCGACGGGCGGTCTCCTGCCGGGGCACAATGCCATCGATCAGCCGCAAGCTCAAACGCCGAAGCCTGAGGCCATGGTGAATAGCATCCCTGGACCAAGGGCGTACAATTTGTCTCGAGCGATCCGCAATGGACTGAAGGGTGCGTGGAGGAGATGGAGATGGCGACGGGTTGGGCAGGCGACGGTGCGGTTCAGGAGCAGATCGATGCCACGGTAAAGGACGGCATCGCTCGGGCGCGCAGTCGACTGACGCAAGGTCCCGCACTCACGCATTGCACGAAGTGCGGCGCCGAGATCCCGCCGGCTCGTCGCAACGCCGTTCCAGGGGTGCGGCTGTGTCTTCCTTGCCAGGAGGCCGAGGACGGCGACCGCCGCGCGTTCAGCGGCTACAACCGGCGCGGCAGCAAGGACAGTCAACTCCGTTGAGGTGCCGCGACGTACGCGCGTTGTTGAGCGCGCTCCTCGCGCTCGTGCTGCTGCAGCCGCGGCTCGCGCACGCCGCGGAGCGAGCTGCCGAGCCTGCGGCCCCGATCATTGCCTTCCTCACCGATTACGGCACGCTCGACGATGCGGTGGGCATCTGCAAGGGCGTCATGCTCTCGATTGCTCCGGAGGCGCGCATCGTCGATATCACCCACCAGGTGAAGCCCTATTCCATCGCCGACGGCGCGCGTTATCTGGCGCGCGCGGCACTGTACTTTCCTGCCGCGACGATCTTCGTCGCGGTGATTGATCCGGGCGTGGGCACCACGCGCCGGGCGATCATCGCCAAGTCGCGACGCGGTCAGTACTTCGTCGTACCTGACAACGGCCTGCTGACCCCGGTCGAAGATCGAGATGGCCTGGTCGGTGCCCACGAGATTACGAACCCTGCCTGGATGCTCGCGAGCATTTCGAGCACTTTCCACGGCCGTGACATCTTCGCACCCGCCGCAGCGCATCTTGCGCGCGGGGAAGACTGGACCGCCGCCGGAGCATCGCTGAGCCATCTGGTGCGGCTGGACCTTGCGCCCGCCTCGCAACAGGCGGCCGGCATCACCGGCAGTGTGGTGGCACTCGATGGGCCCTTTGGAAATCTGATCACGAACGTAAGCGGCGAGCGCTTCCGGCAGCTGGGCTATCAGCTCGGCGAGAACGTGCGCGTGCGGATCGGCAGCCTCGAGATGAGCGTGCCTTACGTGCGCACCTTCGGCGATGTCGCCGTGGGCAAGCCGCTCTTGTACATCGATTCGAGCGGTCTTCTGAGCATTGCCATCAACCAGGGCAATTTCGCTCGGACGCATCACATCACTGCGCCCGCCGTGCTCTTCCTGCCGAGCAAGCGAGTGAGGCAGACCCGCGGCGACTCGGTACAGGCGCCCGCGAAGCGCTGATCTCGCCACGGTGGCGTTGCGATTGTCATCGCCGGATACGCCATTCGAAACCGAGCGCGGTGAGGGTCGGTGGCTCGACCCAGAGATCTCCCGTTACTGTGCAGCCAGGCGACGACAACCCTCCAGATACAGCCTGACGACATCATCGGCCCAGCGCTCGAGCTCTTTTGCAGTGAAGGAAGTGCCGAGCATCATGGCCCGACGCTGCGGCAACGCCACGACCATGTGGATGAACTGCTGGGCGGCAAAGGTGCGCAGCTCGGGTGTCAGGCGCGCATCGGGCAGCTCGCGCGCAAGCAGGCCCGAGATGAGCTCAATCGCCTCCGACCAGCCCTGGTCGTAAACCGCCCGCGCAAGCTCCGGAAAGCGCGCCGACTCGGCGCCGATCAGCCGATGCAGCGCAATCGCGCGCGGCGCGAGAGCGGCGTGCAGCATGAATCCGGCCAGACGCCGCAGGATGTCATGCACGGTCGCACCCTCGAGCAGGGGCACCTCACGGGGCGGTCGGATCTGCTCGATGATCCGCTGGACGACCGCGACGAACAGGGCCGTCTTGTCGGGGAAGCGATGATAGAACGTGCGCTTGGAGATACGGGCGCGCGCAGCGACGGCTTCGATGCTGACGGCGCCGAAGCCTTCCTTCAGGAAGAGCTCGGTTGCGGCCTCCAGGATCGTATCGCCCAGCAGCAGGGCGTCACTGCGCGATGGTCTTCCGCCGCGACGCGCCTTGCGCACCGGCGCGCGGCGACGCTCCCTAACGTCGACGATAGGCGAACTCACCTCCGCGCGCGTGCGCCGTGCGATAGCCGGACATCCGCCCGTAATGGTAGCCGCCCGCGTAGGAGTACGGCGCACGTGCATAGGCGCCACGATAGGCGCGAGCCGCGTGATAGTAGGGCGACGGCCGATAGTACGGCGCTGCCGCTGGGTAGTAAGGCACAGCCGCAGCCGGATAGTAGGGCGCCGGAGCCGCATACGGCGCGGCATAGGGGTACGGCGCCGGATACGCATACGCATAAGGCGCCGGGTAAGCGGGGGCTGGGTAGTCGGGGGGCGGCGCGTCATAGTCACTCGGCGCCTCGCCGTACGGTGCCTGTGCGGCGGCGGAGAGCGCTGCGGAGGCTGCAATGAGCGGCCAGGTGGCGAGCCTCACGGCGGCACCGAGTACGTGCGGAGCCAGCAGCAGCAGCGGTCCACCCGCATGCGCGGGCCTGACGGGGGCTGCAAGGAGAGCGGCGGTGGCCGCGGACAAGACCGTCTGCTTCAGGCCTAACATGCAGGTTCCCTCCGGATGGTTGGCTGCGCAGCGCGCATCAGCGGACGGTACTCGCCTCGTTTCTGGAACGCAACGGTACCGTTGCGTTTCAGGGGCTATCGCCGCAGTTGCAGCCACTTGCCGGCCCGCGAGTCGGCCGCCAAGCTCTCGTAAGGACGCGGAAGCGCAGGAGCTCACTCATGCCGGAGGTTCCGACAGGCCGACGAGCTCGACCGAGTGCTCGCGAGGCGCGCAAAGCGCAGCGCAGCCAGCGACCGGTCGCACCTCCGTTCATCACACGGACCATACCGCCCTACGAGCTGCTCTCCGGGGAGGGCCTCGAACGAGTCGAGCAGCATGCCGACCGGTTGCTCGAGGAGATCGGGCTCGAGATCCGCGGCGATGCGGAGGCGATTCGACTGTGGCGCGCGGCCGGCGCGAGCATCACCGAGGACTGCCGCGTGCACGTTCCGGCGGGACTGGCGCGCGAGATCGTGCGCCGCTCGGCGCCGCGCGAGTTCGTGCAGCACGCACGCAATCCCGAGCGCAGCGTCATCATCGGTGGCACCCACACCGTGCTCGCTCCGGCCTACGGCTCACCGTTCGTGTCCGATCTCGACCAGGGCCGCCGCTACGGCACACTGGCGGACTTCCACAATTTCGTGAAGCTCGCCTATCTCTCGCCGTGGCTGCATCACTCGGGAGGCACGGTGTGCGAGCCCGTGGATCTGCCCGTTAACAAGCGCCACCTCGACATGCTCTATGCGCACATGCGCTATTCGGACAAGCCCTTCATGGGCTCCGTGACGACGGCGGCGCGCGCCGCCGACTCGATCGAGATGTGCCGGCTGCTCTTCGGTGAGGATTTCGTCGCCCGCAACTGCGTCATCCTCGGCAACGTGAACGTCAACTCGCCTCTGGTGCTCGATGGGGAAGCGAGCCGCGTCATTCGTACGTACGCGGCGGCCAATCAGGCCCCGGTGTGCGTGCCCTTTATTCTCGGTGGTGCCATGGGACCGGTGACGACCGCCGGTGGGCTGGCGCAGTGCTTCGCGGAAGCGACGTTCTGCGTTGCGCTGGGGCAGCTCGAGCGGCCCGGCTCGCCGGCGATCCTCGGCAATTTCCTCTCCTCCATGTCGCTGCGCAGTGGCGCGCCCACCTTCGGGACGCCCGAGCCGGCACTCGCCTACTTCGCCATCGGCCAGCTCGCACGGCGGCTCGGCGTGCCTCTGCGCTGCGGCGGCAATCTCTGCGCCTCGAAGGTCGCGGATGCGCAGGCGGCCTCGGAGAGCGCCAACTCGATGTGGCCCGCATTTCTTGCGGGAGCCAATTTCGTGCTGCATGCGGCGGGCTGGCTCGAGGCCGGCCTTGCGATGTCCTATGAGAAGTTCGTCATGGATACCGACCAGTGCGGCGCGCTACACACGCTCGCCCGGGGCATCGCGCTCGATGAGAATGGCTTCGCGCTCGCGGCGTTTCGCGAGATCGGTCCCGGCAAGCACTACCTGGGATCGGGCCATACGATGGCCAACTATCAAACGGCGTTCTACGATTTCTCACTCGCCGACAACAACTCGTACGAGCAGTGGAGCGCGGAAGGCGCGCAGGATCAGCGTGTACGCGCCAATGCGCGCTGGAAAGCGCTGTTGCAGAGCTACGAGCCGCCCCCCTGCGATAGCGCGAAGGACGAGCAGCTGCGCGATTTCATCGAGCGCAGGAAGCGCAACCTCCCCGACAGCATCTCCTAGCGAGCGCGCTGCAGGCGGCTGAGCGCGGCTGCGATGGGGCGCGCGGCATCGGCATACTCCCGCCACGGCTTGGATTTGGCGAGCAGGCGGGGGGCCGTGCGCACCGTAAAGCGGGCGGGATCCAGGCCCGCACGCACCTGGGACCAGGACAAGGGCATCGAGACCGGAGCGCCCGGGCGGGCGCGCGGCGAAAGCGGCGCCACCGCCGTCGCCGTGAGATCGTTGCGCAAATAGTCGAGAAAGATACGTCCGGTGCGGGCGCGCTTGGCCATGTTGATCACGTAGCGTCCCGGGCTGTCCGCGACCATCGCGCTGCAGAGCTCGCGCGCGAACGCCTTCAGGACAGGCCAGCCGAGGGCTCCCTTGCGGGGTTGGATGAGCGGCGTCACGACATGCAGGCCCTTGCCTCCCGTCGTCTTGCACAGACTCTCCAGCCCGAGCGTAGCGAGTCGTGCGCGCATCTCCTGCGCCGCGCGAATCACCGCGTCGAACTCGAGCTCCGGGGCCGGATCCAGATCGAACACGAGCCGCCCGGGCAGCTCGGGCCGCCCCGGTTGGCCGTTCCCCGGGTGCAGCTCGATGCCCGCGGTCTGCGCGACGGCGATCAACGCTTCCATGCTGTTGATGGCGACGTACGGTTTGTGATCCCCGGGTAGTTTCAGCAGCGTGTAGTGGCTCGAGCTGCCCGCCATGGCGTGACGCTGAAAGAAGCGCTGCCCCCCGATACCCTCGGGGGCTCGAATGATCGAGCACGGGCGGCCTTCGATGTGCGGCAGCATCCAGGTCCCGACCGCGGCGAAATACTCTGCGAGGTCCCACTTGCTGACCGGCCGTCCATCGGCGGCCTCCGGCCACAGCGCCTTGTCGGCGTTCGAGATCGTGATTCCCATGATCTGTGGCCGCTCCGCCCCGGAGCGCACCATCGCGGGTGACGCGCCGCGCGCGGCAAGTACCCGAGGTGCCGCCCTCCCCGCCCTGCCCCCGGCCGGGGCCGGTGTCTCCGCCTGGACTTCCTTAGCCGGCTTGTCCTCGCGCAGACCTTTGAATGCGGCCTGGCGGACGTTGCCGCCCTCGGTCCAACCGGCGAACTCGATTTCGGCGACCAGCTGCGGCTTCAACCAACGAATCTGCCGCGCACGGGGCAGCGGCACGCGCTCATCGAAGGGACTCGTCTTGGTTTGCAATTGTTTGAGGCGCGGCAGCAAGGCGCGCAGCTTCGCTGCGCTGAATCCCGTGCCGACGCGGCCGACCGGGATCAGTCGGCCGCCGCGATACACTCCGACGACCAGCGAGCGCAGCCGCTCGCCCTCCGCAGTCCAGCCGCCGATCACGACCTCGTGACCCGCGCGGCACTTCGCCTTGAGCCAGCTCCCCGTGCGTCCGGACTCGTAAGGCGCATCGCTGCGCTTGGAGACGATACCCTCAAGAGACATGCGGCAGGCCGAGCTCAGCACCTCGGCACCCGAGCCCTCGACGTGCTCGAGATAGCGGATGTGCCCGGCCAGCTCGCGCGGCTGCGCCTGCAGTAGTTGCTGCAGTTGCTGTTTGCGCTCGGTGAGCGGCTCACTCCGCAGGTCCGAGCCATTGCAGTACAGCAGATCGAACGCGAAGAACACGAGCGCCTCGCCGCGCTCCTCGGACAGGGCGGCCTGCAGCGCCGAGAAATCCGGCACCCCCTTGGGATTCATCGCGACCGCCTCGCCGTCGATGATGCAGTCCGGGAGGCGGCGAGCTGCCGTGGCAATCGAGCCGAAGCGTTCGCTCCAGTCGAGTCCCTTGCGCGTCCTCAAGAGCGCCTGGCCCTTCTGCACGTGCAGCTGCAGTCGATAGCCGTCGAGCTTGATCTCGTGTACCCACCCCGCCCCCTCGGGGGGCTGCTCCACGAGCCTGCAGAGTTGCGGCTCGATGAAAGCCTGCATGGTTGCGCGAACGGCCGCAGACTTGCGCGCGCTGTGCGCTCGAGTCGCGCGGCGCGCGGAGTGCCACTCGGCCTTGGCTCTCACCGCATGGGCCTTCTGCATGAAGGGTCGAGGAGCGCGCCCCTTGCCGGCAGCTATCTGGCGCATCGCTCGGCCCGACGCCACGGAGCGGTCCTCGGCGAGCAGGGCATCACCATCGCCCGGCCGCGCGTACTCGTCCCGATGCTTGATGAGCAGCCAGTTGGTCCGCTTGCCCGCATCGCGATTGCGCAGTCTTACGAGCACCCACTCGCCATGCAGGCGCTCTCCTTCGAGCCGGAATCGGAGACTGCCGGCGCGCAACCGTGCGCCCGGCTCTCCCTCGCCCGCGGGGCTCCAGTAGCCACGATCCCAAAGCTGCACGGTGCCCCCGCCGTACTCGCCTTGCGGGATGGTGCCCTCGAAGTCTCCATACTCGAGCGGATGATCCTCGACCTCGACCGCCAAGCGTTTGTCGGCCGGATCCAGCGAAGGCCCGCGCGTCACCGCCCACGACTTGAACACCCCCTCGAGCTCGAGCCGCAGATCGTAGTGAAGGCGTCGCGCGGCATGCTTCTGGATGACGAAGCGCAGCTGAGCGGCGGGCGCGACCTGCCGCGCGCCGCTCGGCTCCGCCGTGCGGGTGAAATCACGCTTGGCGCGGTACCTGGCAAGTTTGCGCGTGGCCATCGGAAGTAAACGAGTTCAAGTGCGCCAGGTCCGGAAGTGCCGGCGCACGCAACGCCGCGGAGGCGCTCGCGCGAGCCGCGCGTGCGGCCCCTGCATAGCGCAGGTCGAGCGTGGCCCGCGAAAGAAAGACGCGCTTGTAATAGCGACGCACCATGGCGCTGCGCAGGGTCACCGGATTGGTCGCGAGGATCAGCATGAAGATGAGGATGCACTCGCCCAGACGATGTAAGAGGCCGCGCGGACCGCCGTCGCAGTTCTCGACCGACTCGAAGCCGTAGCGTGCGACGATGCGTGTGAGCTTCGAGCACTGCCGCACCGTGCCGAGGTGCATGTCCCCGCAGATCACGGCGACATTATCCAGCTCGACGCGCTGCGCGCAGTAGCGCGCGAGCTCGCGCAGCGATGCGTCGATCGCTCGACTCACTTGCCGGGCCCAGGCGACGGTCGGTCCCCGCTCGCCCATGGTCGGGATATGCTCGTTCCAGAGGTGCAGCTTGAGGATCGGATCGCCCAGCCGCACCAGGGTCCCGTCCGCCAGGGACACCGTCTGATCCGCCCGCGCGCGCTCGAGCCTGAACAGGCAGCGCGGCTCGCTCGTGTATTCAAACACACCGTAGCGGCGTCGCAGCCAGCTGTCGAGACTGAAGACTGCGTGCTCGATCCAGGCGCTCACCGAGCTGCGTTTTTCAGAAAGCTCCGCAGACAAGACAAACTCCCGCGAGCACGGTTGCGCAACTGAGCATGGCGTTACGCCTCAACCTGCGGGTCACCGTAACTGACCGCCAGAATGGCCTTGATCGATAGCGCAACGGGCACTGCCAAGATAAAGCCCACGATGCCGAAAACGATTCCACCCGATAGAAAGCAGAAGATGACCAGCACGGGATGTACCCGAGCTGCCGTTCCGAGCACGATCGGCCCGACGAATTGATCGATCGATAGACGCAGCGCGATCGCATACAGAACGTAACCGATTATGTCGGCGGCGCTCACTGCGTGATGCACGGCCACGAGGCCCGCGATCACCGCGGATGCTCCGGGCCCGATCACGGGAATCACCTCGAGCAGCCCGGTGAGCAGCGCCAGCAGCACCGCGTGATGCAGACCGAGCACGAGCCCGAGCCCCACATACGCCGCCGTGGTGGCGTACGCGACGACGAGCGCCACGCCGAGGAAGTAGCGGCGCAGGAGGGGATCCAGGCGTTGCCAGACGCGCACCGCGAAGGCGCGCCGGCGCGGTGGCACCAGCCACGCGAGCCCGGCTGCGACGCGTTGCGAATCGAACAGCAGATAGCCGAGCACGACCCACAGCAGAATGAAGCCACCGGCGCCTGCAAAGCCCCACGCCGCGAGACTCAGCACGCCGCCGCTGCGCACGAACCAGCCGCGCACGCCATCGACGCTGGCGGTCGCGATCTGCGCCGCATCGAAGGATTGGCCGAGCAGCTCGACGCGGCGGTTGCCGATGAAGGAGCGCAAGAATCCTTCGATGGTTGCCTGCAGGTCGCCGAACACCGCGACGATCTCATCCATCAAGGCCGGAATCCACAGCAACCCGGCCAACACCGCGAGGCCGATGAGCAGCAGCAGCACGGCAGCGGCAAAGAGCCAGCGCGGGCGGCGCGTGTACGCCGCGCAGCGATCGATCAGCGGCGCGCATAGATAGGCGAGGATGCCGGCGAGCACGAAGGGCAGCAGGATGCGGCGCACGGCGTACAGGAACATCACCGCCGCCGCGAGCACCGTGATGCCGACGAGCGCGGGGATGCGCTCGGCCTGCCGCTGGGGCTGCAGCAGCTCGGTAGAGCGCACCGACGCATCACGAACCTTGCGTTGCCCTTCCATCACTCGTAAACCCGACCTTTCCAGCGCACGCGCCCGGCCACGCGCCAGCGTACGCTGTCTAACGCAATGATCGCACCCGCCGAGTAGCCGAGCGGAAACAGCAAGCCATACCACAGCGGAATGCCGAAATGCAGCGCGCCCGCGAGGTGCAGCGCGAATGCTGCAGCGGAGCCGAGCAGCGCCGGCCACAGCGCGATGCACGCCGCCTCCGAGCCGCTGGCGCACCCGTGTGCGTCCGCGAGCGGCAGCAGCACCGCGGCCCAGGCGAGCACCACGGCGAGAGCGGCCATGACCAAGGTGCGGCGCGCACCACCGAGCATCTCGATGAGATTCTTTGCGATGCCGGGCCAGAGCGTGCGCCAGCCGGTATACATCCGCGTGCTGAGCACGGCGCTGCCGTCCTCCAGTAGCACCCGATAGCCTTGACGCTTGAGCAGAGCGGCCAGTTCCACGTCTTCACAGATCGCGCTGCGCACACTGGCATGGCCACCGACACTCGCATATGCGCTACGCCGCACCAGCATGAATTGTCCGGTAGCGACCACTGCGGCGCTGCCGGCGGCCTGCAGTTTGACGAGATTCTGCGAGAAGCCGAGCAGATACAGCCCGCAAGGCAGCATCAGCCGCTCCGCAAAGCTCTTGAGCTCGTGGCGAGGCGCGAGCGACAGCAGGTCAAGGCCACCGGCAACGGCCGCTCGGAGGGCACTCGCCATGAGCAACGGCGAGGCGCGCATGTCGGCATCCAGAAAGCACAGCCAGAGCGTGTCGGCGGCTGCCGCGGCGGCACCCATGCAGCATGCATGGACCTTTCCCTTCCAGCCGGCGGGCAGCGGCGGCGTTCGCAGTAGACGGATGCGAGGATCCGCTGCGGCGAGCGCCGCGACGATCTGCGCCGTCGCATCGGTTGAATCATCGTCCACGACGATGATCTGCAGGTGGCCGGCGGGATAGTTCTGCGCGCGCAGCGACTCGATGCACGGCGCGATGTTCGCGCCTTCATCGCGAGCCGGCACGATGACCGCAAGGGTGGCGGCGGAGTCGAGCGCGTCTGGCGTGCACGGCTCTACGCGTAGCAGCGCATTGCGCTGACGAAACGCGCGCCCGATCAACCAGACGACGATCGCAAGCCACGCAGTGGACAGGACGAGCTTCATTTGACTTGATGTCCGGCCCGGGTAACGCTCTCGTATTCAACGACGGGGCGAGGAATCAAAGCAAGACACAGACCGGCGCTGATGCGGCGCAACGGTCGGCTCTGCCAGCTTGTAACATTGCGTAACGCGGCAGGCCCGATGGCGCGCTGCCGGTCGGCCCTACGCTGGCGCAGGTGTCCCGCAGACACCTCTAGCCGCGCTACCCCGCATGAACATGCTCATCATGGTCGAGGTGTTCGAGAACGTGAAGCGCATGCAGTCGCTCATTCAAACACCGCTGACCGGCCGCTCCGCGGGCATCACGCCAAGCAGCGTGAGCCCGCGGCGTGCGGCGAGCACGGCTCGACCGAGCGCCTCATAGAGCGCGCGCTGTGACCTCGTGAGAGCGTCGACGTTCGGAATCCAGCCGGTGATACCGCGATCCCGCAAAGTCCACATTGCCGCCGGCGCGGGAATCACGGCGATGCCCGCCTGCTCGAACTCCATGACCGAGCGCGCCATGTGCGCGGCCGAGGTCACGAGCACCACGCGATGCACACCCGCCTGCACCAGGATGAGCGCCGACTTGCGGGCGTTCTCGTGCGTGTCGCGGGAGCGGTTCTCCACCCAGCTCGCCCGCAGCGCGAGATCGCGCCGCAGGAAATCCTCCATGGCGGCCGCCTCGTAGCGACTGCCGGAGACGAGAATCGGCAGACCGGTGGCGCGCGCCACGCGAGCGCCGTACACAAGGCGCTCCAGCGTCGTGGCACCCGGAGCGGAGCTGCCGTACTCGGGCGCATCGACACGCACGCCCCCGGCGAGAATCACGATCGCCTGCGCATCGACCGACTTGGACAGATCGAGCGCCGGATATTTCTCGGCCCAGCGCACCAGCGTATCGGCCATCAAAGGCGTCGCGAGCAGCCACAACAGCAGGACCCCCGTGGCGCAGAGGCTCAGGCCGAGACGGCGCAGTCGGCTTCGTGCCGTGAGTCCAAGGCCCGCGAGGGCGAGCAGCAGCGGCCCGGTGGGTGGGAGCACCAGGTTCTTCAGCACGATTTTCCAGATAAACACGTCCAACGCGCGCGCGCTCCGACCGCGGCCGCTCTGTTCGAGCCGGTCCGACTGCCATCCACCCGTGGGACCGCGGCGAACGATAACAATTCTGCGCAAGGCTCGCGGGTGCGAGCTACTGGCGCGCCGGCGTGTGCAGGTCGTTGCAGGAAGGCACGGAGGGGGTAGGCGCGAGCCCATTGGGCCGGCACGCGACCAAGTTGCTCTCGAACTGCCGTGTGCAGTCCTCCCAGCTCGATTGCAGGGCGTACTCGCGACAGGCGCGAGCATCGAGCTCGAGCGCCCGCGCCGCAGCCTTCGACAAGTCCCAATCGAGCGCACCGGTCACCCCGTCGCGAATCACATCGATCGGACCGGTCACCGGGTAGGCGGCCACCGGCACACCGCAGGCCATGGCCTCGAGGTTCACCAGCCCGAAGGTGTCGGTGCGGCTCGGGAACACCATGACATCGGCGGCTGCGAGGTGCGCGGCGAGATCCTCGCCGAAGCGAAAGCCGAGATAGGCGGCTTGCGGATACTGAGCCTGTAGCCGTGCCCGCTCGGGACCGTCCCCGATGACGATCTTCGTTCCGCGCCAGGGCATGCGCAAAAAGTCATCGACGTTCTTCTCGACGGCAAGGCGCCCCACGTAGGCGGCGATCGGCCGGGGAAAATCGAGCAGCGCCTTGGCGCGCGGCCGGAAGAGCTGCGTGTCCACGCCGCGCCGCCAGCGCACCACATTGGTGAAGCCGTGAGCGGCGAGCTCCGTGTGCACGCTTTGTGTGCTGACCATGCAGCTGTGCGCGGCGCCATGAAACCAGCGCAGTGCCACGTAGGATGCGGCCGGCGGGATCGGAAAGCGCGAGCGCAGATACTGAGGAAACTGCGTGTGATACGAGGTCGTGAAGCGCAGCCCGTGACGGATGCAGTGACGCCGCGCCGCCAAGCCGAGCGGCCCCTCGGTCGCAATGTGCACAGCGTGCGGTTGCAAGGCGGCGATCTGCCGCGCGAGCTTGCGGCGCGGAAAAACCGCCAGGCGGATCTCCGCGTAGGTGGGGCAGGCGATCGTGCGGTGCTCGCCGGGATGGGCGATGTGGACCTCGTGTCCGAAGCGGCGCAGGCAGTCAGCCGTTTGCGCAAGCGTATGGACCACTCCATTGGTCTGGGGGAACCAAGCATCGCTGACGATCAGGATCTTCATCCGCTGCGTCGCTCCAGCGGCGCGATTGCCGCCGCTATCTTGCAGACGCATGTGACGCTGACATGAAGGCAAGTGAGGAGTACGTCGCAAAGCCCGCGCTGCGGGGGTGCGCCGTCATCTGCGTGTAAGAGTCTTGATATATCAGCTTCATGCCCCTGCTTGCGGGGTCAGGTCACGCAGAGGAAAGGTCGAATGGACGGTTTCCTTCAGGCACTGAAGACTCAGCGATGGGACGACCATCGCTACTACCACCACAGCCGCATCAATCAATCGCTGCATCTGCTCAGCGCCATGAGCTTCCTGACGACATATTACCTGGTATTCAAGAACCCGGCCGCCGCGGGGTTCCTCGGCTGGTTCGGCGCGATGGTCAGCCGGCAGGTCGGACACTTCTTCTTCGAGCCCAAAGGCTACGATGAAGTTAACCGCGCCACGCACCAGCACAAGGAAGCGATCAAGGTCGGCTACAACCTGCGCAGAAAGACGATCCTGCTATCTCTGTGGGCACTCTCGCCGCTCGCCCTGTGGCTCGATCCGAGCCTGCTGGGCATTTTCGAGCGCCCCGAGAGCGGCGCCGAATTCGTGCGTAACGTCGGGCAGCTCTGGCTTCTTCTGGGTATCGGCGCGCTGCTGTTTCGCACCATCCATCTGTTCTTCCTGCAGAGCGTCCAGACCGGGCTCGTGTGGCTCACGAAGATCGTCACCGACCCCTTCCATGACATCAAGCTCTACCATCGCGCGCCGCTTCACTTGCTGCGCGGAGAGCTCATCGACCCGATGGAGGATGTCGCCGAGGAGGAAATGGCCCAGCGCGCCTGAAGCATCTCGCGCAGCACGCACCGTCGGATGGCTCTGTTGGTGAGCGCCTCATCCGCCCACCACCAGCCATCGGCTTTCATGGCCGTGGCGGCCGACACGACCCTGTCGGCCACCTCCTCGAAATCGGCCTCGGTGTAGTCGAGGCTGAAGATCAGCCGGCCGGTGCCGATCCAGCTCAAGGCGAGACCGCAAGCGCGCAGGTAGTACTGCAGCATCCAGTTGTAGCGCGAGGGCTGCAGGTAATTGACGGTCCAAATGGAGGAGAGATTCGAGACTTGAACCGGAACGTGCGCGGTGCGCAGCCGCTCGTTGAGCTCGTGTGCGCGGCCATCCCAGATGCGATCGAGATCGCGATACAGGGCTTTGATGGCATCGCTCTCGAGGCGTGTGAGGAACTCGTGCATCGCGCCCATGACGTACGGGTGCGAATTGAAGGTGCCCCGAGCGAAGCAGATGTCCCCGGGACGCTCCTCGCGGAAACGTCGCATCAGCTGGCGCCGGCCGCACAGCACACCCACCGGCAACCCACCCCCGAGCGACTTGCCGTAGGTGACCATGTCGGCGCGCACGCCGAAATATTCTTGGGCGCCCCCCGGGGCGAGGCGAAAGCCGACGAACACCTCATCGAAGATGAGCACGATGTTCCGCTCGGAGCACACCCGGCGCAGCTTCTCGAGCCATTGGCTATAGGCGGTGCGATCGAAGTGAGCGCGGCGCGCACTGTCGATCAGTGCCCAGTCGGCAGGGGCCGGGGCATTGGGGTGCAGCGCCTGCAGCGGATTCACGAGCACGCACGCGATGTCGCGCCGCGTGCGCAGCACGGAAAGCGAGCGCTCGTCCATGTCCTTCAGCGTGTAGGTGTCGCGGGCCGCGGCGGGGTTGCCGACGCCCGGTTGCACATCGCCCCACCAGCCGTGATACGAGCCGCAGAAACGCACGAGGTAGCGGCGTCGCGTGTGATAGCGCGCCAGGCGCACCGCCTGCATGACCGCCTCGGTACCAGACATGTGAAAAGAGATCTCGTCGAGGCCGGAGATCGCACGCAAACGCTGTACGTTGTAGAGCAGCGTCGGGTGATAGGCGCCCAGTACGGGTCCGAGCGCGGCCACGCGCTCGCTGCCCCGCGCTATGCAATCTTTGTAGAAGTCGTAGCCGAACAGGTTGACGCCGTAGGAGCCGGTCAGATCGTAGAGGCGGTTGCCATCGAGGTCCGTCACGGTCTTGCCCTGGGAGGAGGCGACGAAGGATCCTGCGCGCAGGTGCTGCCGCACAAAGCCGCTGAACTGGAAGGGAACGCGGTAGCGAGCGGTGAACTGGAGGTCGGACACGCCCCCTTCCAGCTCCGCGGTCAGCGCCGCGGTCTTGGCGAAGCGCTCGGCGTACTGCGCGGCGAGGCGTGCGAAGGCCGCCTGGCGCTGCGCGGCCACTTCCTCGGGCGCACGGTCGGCCCGAAAGAAATGCGCCTCGTCGTACTCGTAGAACGGAATGAGCGCGCCGATGCGGCGCGCGAGGCGCGCGTGCCCCGCGAGCGATCGGTGCTTGGCACGCGAGAGCAGCAGGCGCAGCTGCAAGGCACGCAGCAGCAGCGCCACAATCACCGCCGCGGCGACATAGAGCAGCATCATTGTCGTACCCGCATCATGAGGGTCCTCGCCTCCTGGGAGCCGCGCGCAAAGTATGGCGGTCGTATGACACTTCCATGACGCTGCGCTCGGCCCTCATCAAGGTCGTCCAGCAGGAGGATCTGAACTTCTTGCTCACCAATCGTCTGCCGCGCCGCTGGGCCACCCTGTTCGTTGGCTGGTTGAGCCGCTTGGAACAGCCCCTGGTGCGCGATGCGTGCCTGCTCGCCTGGCGGCTGTTCTGTGATCTGGACCTGAGCGAGGCGCGCACCACGCGTTTCAAGAGCCTCCACGACTGCTTCACGCGCGAGCTGCAGGAAGGCGCCCGCCCCGTCGATGCCGCGGCGGACGTACTGGTCAGTCCCTGCGATGCCATCGTCGGTGCCAGCGGCTGGGTCACCTCGGGTTGCGTGCTGCAGGCGAAGGGCTTCCCGTACGCGCTGAGCGATCTGCTCGGGGACGACGAGCGGGTGCGCAGTTACGCACAAGGCAGCTATGTGACTCTGCGCCTCACGGCCGGAATGTATCACCGCTTCCACGCCCCGCACGACTGCCGCGTGGAGGAGGTCGTCTACATTTCGGGGGACACCTGGAATGTAAATCCGATCGCCCTCGAGCGGATCGTGAACCTCTTCTGCAAGAACGAGCGCGCGGTCATCCGCCTGCAGCTCTCGGCCAGTGGCCAGCGCGTGCTCCTCGTGCCGGTCGCGGCGATTCTGGTGGCGAGCATCCGCCTGCACTTTCTCGACGTGCTCCTGCATCTGCGCTACCGCGGGCCCAACGTCATCCCCTGCGATGCCGAGCTGCGCAAGGGCGAGGAGATGGGCTGGTTTGAGCACGGCTCGACCATCATCGTGTTCGCACCGCCGGGGTTCCGCCTGCACGAAGACCTTGGCAACGGAGCCCGGGTGCGCATGGGTCAGGCGCTGTTTCACCTGCCGGGTGGTGCGTGAGCGAGGTCGCCGTCATCACCGGCACTACCCATGGCATCGGCCTCGTCACGAGCCGCGAGCTCGCCCGCGCCGGCCGCACGGTCGTGATGCTCTGCCGCGACGTCGCGGCCGCCGAGCGTGTGCGCGCTGAGATCACGGCGCTGCAGGCGCGCGCCGACCTGCACGTGGTGAGTTGCGATCTGGCCTCCCTCGCCTCGGTGCGCGCGGCGGCCCAGTGCGTGCGCACCCGTTTCAAACGCATCGGGCTCCTCATCAACAACGCGGGGATGGTGAGCACCCGGCACCGCCTGTCGGCGGAGGGCTTCGAGCTCACCTTCGCGACCAATCATCTCGGACCCTTTCTGCTCACCGAGCTGCTGCGCGAGCACCTGCAGCCGCGCGCCCGCATCGTGAATCTGGCATCGCGAGCGCATTACCGCGGCCGCTTGGATCTGCAGAGCATCACGGCGGTGCGCGGCCGTTACAGCCCGATGGCCGCGTACGCGAACTCGAAGCTCGCCAATGTGATGCACACCCTCGCACTGGCGCGCCGCCTCGCGGACTCGCACATCACCGTCAATTGCCTGCATCCGGGCGTCGTGGCCACGAATCTGCTGCCGCGC
>Ga0335085_10002763_pt1 | contig 31988 bp, 26 predicted proteins | sample Lox_Sample_45_FD_206712 | JGI IMG/M metagenome (GOLD analysis project Ga0335085, IMG submission 206712) | Soil microbial communities from Loxahatchee National Wildlife Refuge, Florida, United States - Lox_Sample_4.5 | ecosystem: Environmental > Terrestrial > Soil > Wetlands | place: USA... | reverse complement strand
AATACGGACGACGGAAAAATCGAACAGTGGGACAAGGACTTCATCGGCCCCGTCGAGCACTATTCAGTGACCGCCGACAACGTCCTCACCTCGGCCCGTATCGGTACTGAAGTTCAGATGTACAACATTGCAAAACCGTCTGAAAAACTGCATCGCCTGACGAACACGCCGGGCACTTATTCCCAAGTCTCTACCGTGCCGCACTCAACCAAAGTTGCCTTCATCTACTCCAGCCTGGGCAAGCCTGAAGAAATCTACCTTGCCGATTCAGCCGCGAAACTCGATCAAGCTCACCCGATTACGTCCTTCAACAGTAAACTCGCGGAAGCCGATCTCCCGCAAGGCAAGCCCTACCAGTGGAAAGCCGATGACGGCACAACCGTCGAAGGCATGCTGATCTATCCTCCGGGCAAGTTCGAGCAGAAACATCTACCTATGTTTACGTTCATCCATGGAGGCCCTGCCGATGCCGATGGCAACCACTTCGAGGCCGATTGGTACGACTGGGCAGCCCTCGCCGCCACGAACGGATGGCTTGTGTTCCGTCCCAACTACCGCGGCTCCACCGGATACGGCGACAAGTTTTTGATGCAAATCGTCCCAGTCATCGTGTCGCGGCCCGGCAAAGACATCCTCGAGGGCATCGATGCGCTGGTGAAAGACGGCATTGCCGATCCCGATCGCCTGACCATCGGCGGCTACAGTTACGGCGGATACATGACAAACTGGCTCATCACGCAGACCACGCGCTTCAAAGCTGCTGTGACCGGAGCCGGGGCCGTCGAGCACGTCGGCAACTGGGGCAACGACGACACCACTTATGACGACGCCTACTTCCTCGGAGGACGTCCCTGGGAAGCCCAGCAGCGATACCACGACGAAGCCGCCATCTTCCAGATCGACAAAGTGAAGACTCCGACGCACATGGTCGGAGGCGCCAGTGATATCCGGGTTGCCGTGCTTGAGGACTATCTGCTTGAGCACGCGCTGTACTCGCTCGGCGTCCCGAACAAACTGCTGATCTTCCCGGGCGAAGGTCACGGCCTGGGCAAGAACCCCTGGCACGGCAAGATCAAAGTGCGCGAAGAACTGAAGTGGCTGGAGAAATACGGCGGCGTGCCCGCTAATTGATCTTGTTTAGGGGCGGACGAAGTCGTCCGCTCCGCGAGACACAGCCGGGTCCGACAGGGCTTGCAAGCATGATTCAAACCTCAGGCCTGTGAACTCCCATCCGTGACTCGAGTTCTTTTCGATATCTCCGACTCATCCGAACTCGCGCCCCGGTCCGCAACAGCACTTCGTATTCGCCCTCTTCGTCGAGCTTTAAACTCGATACACGTTCCAGGTTCACGATGCTGGACCGATGCACGCGGCAAAACTGGTTCGGATTGAGCTCAGCCTCCAGTTCCGACAAGCTGCGCCGCAACAGATGATTCCTCGTCCCAACATGGAGGCATGCATAGTAATCAGCGGCTTCGATCCAGTCGATATCGGCGATCTTCACGAAGCAGACTTCTCCAGCGCTCTTGACGACGATCCGCTCGACTTCACGCCGGCCGTTCTCGCCTCGATTAGCTGCACGAACGCGCTGCTTGGCCCGCATGAGAGCAAGTTCGAACCGCGCATTGTCGAATGGCTTCAGCAGATAGTCAAGAGCCCCGGCCTCGAAGGCTCGCACAGCGTATTGGTCATACGCGGTTACGAAAATGACAGCAGGAGGCAGATCATTCCCGAGCATCTCCAGCACATCAAAGCCATCGCACTCGGGCATCTGGACATCCAGAAATAGCAAGTCTGGCTTCGAGACACGAATCTCGCCTAACGCTTCCGTGCCAGATCCGCACTCGCCGATGATGTCAATCTGCGGATCCTTCTTCAGCAGCACAGAGATGTTGCTGCGCGCGAGTGGCTCGTCGTCCACAAGCAGCGTACGAATTTTGGCTTGATATTCGGAAGCCACAACGCCGACCGTTCCGAGAAAGTGATTTCAGACCGCTGCAGTCTCCTGCACGACTGGATGATTCGTCTCGACCGGCTTCGGTAAAACGAAGGGTATGGAGAGCGATGCTTCCACTCCTCCACGTCGATTGCGCAAGCTGAATTCGAAATTGTCCGCATACAGACTCTGCAACCGTGTTCGCACATTCCGAACTCCAATGCCGGATGTGGTTCTTTCCCAATCCGCAGGCAAGCTGGGCCCGTCGTTATATATATGCAGTGTCAGCATTCCGTTCGCACATGATGCCGCGATACAGATCGAACCTCCCTGAACGCGCTTCGCGATCCCATGTTTCACAGCGTTCTCGACCATCGGCTGCAGGATCAGGCTCGGTACCTGTGCAGACAAGAGCTCTGCTGGTACGTCCACCGAGAACGTGAGCCGGTCGCCGAATCGAACTCTCTGAATGTCCAGATACTTCTGCGTAAATTCCAGTTCTTGCGATAGAGGAACCTGCTGCCGGTCGGAATCGTTGACCACTCGCCGCAGAAAGTCGCTGAGGCCCGCAATCATGCTGACCGCTGCATCGTTGCGCTGCTCGCGTACCAGTCCGGCGATGGCGTTCAGCGTGTTGAACAGAAAATGCGGCTCAATCTGTCGCCGGAGCGCGTTCAGCTGTGCCTTCGAGAGTTGCTCATTCAGGCGGGCGGTTTCAGCTTGCTGGAGCACAAACCGCCGCTGCGTTTCCCCAATATGAGCAACCAGCAGAATCAGCCCGTAGAGGATCAATGTCGACAATAGTCCGCTATAAAACTTCCGCAGCCACATCTGCAGAAATGGGGACGGGCCCGGCGTCAACGCGTAGGGATTCAGTAATTCCTCCCACATCGAAAGCCAAGCTGCCGCCAAGAGGCCGGTTACTGCGCAGGCTGCGAGATGTGAGATCCAGAATGCTTGGTGCTTCCATTGCGACGTAGAGAACTTCTGGTTTAAACGAAAAACGAGCGGAGTTGCGAGCATCCAGGGAAGCCACGCCACCACATTAGTGAAAAACAGGCGAGTCCAATGGTGTTGCATTCCCTCGGCTCGCATCACTACGACAGTTTGCGTGGCATCAAAAAGGCCGATGCCCAGCCAGACAGCGGATATCCAGTACCAGCGCGGTGGTTTGTTGCGGAGGCTCACATCCATATTTCGGAATCGTACTCCAGCCTCTGGCGGACGGGTCAAGAATGCAGTGAATTGCAGCTTCCATGCAGCCGACGGCGTGGCGGCCGGAAATGGTCCCGTGGCACAATCCTGCGCATGATCAGCAAAGCGAAACCCCTCATCCTCGTGGCAGTTGTGCTATTTGTGTCGGCCACAATGCTAAAACCGTCGCCCTCCCCGGCTTCCACAACTGACCCGGAATATGCTAGCGACGACCAGTTGAAGTTGCCCGAGAACTATCGTCAGTGGGTGTACCTGACCACCGGTTTCGACATGAGCTATAGTGCCGGGTCGATGGCGATGGATCATCACATGTTCGACAATGTCTTCGTCAACCCGGAGGCTTACAAGGCGTTTACCGAGACCGGAACGTGGCCCGACAAGACAATGCTGGTCCTCGAAGTGCGCAAGGCCGAAGGGAAGGGGTCCATCAATCAGCGTGGCAATTTTCAAGGCGGTGAGGTGATGGGTCTTGAAGTCCACATGAAGGATGAGGCGCGCTTCCCCGGAAAGTGGGCGTTCTTTGGATTTGATGATGCCAAAACCGCGAAGATGACTCCCACCGGCGCAGCTTGCTATAGCTGCCACCAGGACCACGGTGCGGTTGATACGACATTCGTCCAGTTCTACCCAACACTGCTGCCAATCGCGAAGAGCAAAGGAACGTTCAGCGCAGGGTACGTAAAAGACAGCGCAGCGGAAGGAAAGAAGTAGGCGTCAGGCGCATTCACAAACAGTTGACTGAGTGCTGTCCGAGCTACTGCGCGTTGCCTGCAGGCGACTGCCTGGCTGCCATTTTCACGCCCTTCGACGTGGCGGCATATCTTGCGATTCCCCGATACAGCGCTTCGGCGATCTGTTCCCGGTAGCCATCGCTGCGGAGTCTTTGCTCGTCCGTGGGGCTCGAGACGAAGCTGACTTCGGCAAGGATTCCCGGCATTGCGCTTTCCGTAAGTACGATGAATCCAGCTTCCTTGATGCCACGATCGCGCAGACCCGGATTTTGCATCGAAAGCGAGCCATACAACGAGCGTTGCACACTCGCGGCCAGGCGTCGTGACTGGTCAATGCGGTCGTGCAGTTCCGCCGGCGTGAGCGTCGGGATGGGAACATTCTTCGGTGGCGTCGAGCGCATCGCCATCTCTTTGGGTCCTGCGGGATTGGTGAGATCCTTCGTGCCTGGAGCGGTAAAGAAGTTGGTGTAATACGTTTCCACACCTCGTGCCGACGGCGTGTCGCTGTAGTTCGCATGCACGGACACGAACAAGTCCGCTTGTGCCGTATTGGCGATCACGGCGCGCTCGTCAAGCGGAATGTAGGTGTCCTCCTGCCGCGTGTAGATGACCTCTGAGCCTAGCCGCGATTCAAGCAGCTTGCCCAGTCGCTGCGCAATTTCGAGCACCAGATCTTTTTCCAGCAAACCCCGCCGCCCTACCGTGCCGAGGTCCCATCCACCGTGGCCCGCATCCACCACAATGCGCATCTTCGGGACCCGCGCGCGCAGTTGCAGATCCTCTTTTCTCGGAGGCGGGACCACAATGGCGAGCTGATTCTTCTGCGCCTCCGGCGTGGACGGAAACAAGTTCACTGCAGCTTTGGGAGCGGCTCCGGCCTTCGCCACCTTGATGACTAATCGATAGGGATCGCGCTCCAGGCTGACTTGGGGCGCCGAGAGATTCCCGCTGCCCTTAGCCTCGAGCACAATGCGTGTCATGCCGGAAAATGGCTGTGCGATGCGAATGTGATTCAGGAGCACGTCGCCTTCGAAGGACTTGCCTTGCAGTTCAGAGGCAAGTTGCGTGTCGCGTAGATCGAAGTAAAAGCGCTCCGGATTCGACAGATGCCCGGGTTCGTACTGCACCTGGTCTTCGAGATCGAGAACGACTGTGCTCGAGTCGGCAGCCGACCAGTGGCGCACTCCCGTCACGCGCGGGAACTTCGCCAATTCTTGCGGGCTCGCAGGAGCACTCTGTGGCTGAGTGGAATCGGAGAGTGTGTCGCTTGGAGAAGACGTGGTGTCTATCCCAGTCGGTGCAGGTGCGCTTGGCGTCGCGTCTGCGGCAACAGGCGCCTGTGCGACAGGCTGGTTCTGCACCATCGCGCCTCCAATCTGCGCGGTTTTAACTTTCCACCAGACCCCCACCGCGAAAGCCGTCCCCACCACAACAGCGACCAGCATCACGATCATCCACGGGCGCCCGGAGGATTCCTCCCTTTGAAGACCGAATGTCAGTTGAGGTTCCGCCGCAGGTTCACTTTTGGTTTCAGAAACAGCAGGAGATTCGACCTTTACGGCCTCAATCGGTTTGGTTACCGGCCCGCCCGAAACCGCAGCCGGGGCCGCGGGGATGGGGGTTAGTGTGGTGCTGAGAGAAGTGGTGACCGGTTTGGAAGATTCAGGGGCAACCGGAGGCTTCGACGCCACTGTGGCCGCGGCTGCTGATATCACCGCAGGTATTGCAGGAGTCGTAGTTGCCACAGGTGCAGTTGGCGCCGTGACGACCTTCGCCGGCACGGCTGTCTGTGGCAGTGATGCGACAGGTGTCCCCCCTTTCGGCGGTAACGAACCAGTCGCTGCGGCAACCGGTATAGTTTTTGCTTCTGGCTTGGGCAATTCCCGTTTTGTGGGCTCTAGAACAGTTGCCGCGACTTGCGCCGATTGCACAAAACGGTCTTCGTCCTCCGGCTTGAGTGCGGCGAGCACGAGCTCCGCTAACAGGCTCAGGTTCCGGATATCGATCTCATTGAAGGCGAACGGCCATGAAGAAAACGCCTCGAGTACTCCAATGACGCGGCGGCGTCCGCATAGCGGGACGGCAACCATGGAGCGCGCACCCATTTTTCGGCACGCCTCAAGATTGACGCGCGAGTCTGTCTCGGTGTCGTCACAGTTGATGATCTGTGCGGAGCGGAAGCATGCACCGGAGAAAGCAGAGTCCCGGTCGATGCGCGCCCCGATGTCCGGGCGAACGGTTCCCGCAGCTGCACGCAGAACAATTTCATTGTTCTCGGCCAAGGCAATGGCAAGACCATCCGCTCCAGTGATGGCTACGGCCCGCTCGGCGACAAGCTGCAACACCTCTTCAAGAACGAATAGCTCCGTTGCGTCAAATTCCGGCAACGGGGCCTGCACATCGAATCCCTGATGGCGCGATGCCAGAGCCCGGCGGCGACGTATTTGATCGTGCAGCGCGGAGAAGGCAAGCAAAGCCTGCAGAGCGTCATGCTGCGAAGGTTTCTCAGGGAGATGCTTTTGTCCACCTGGATTGTTGCTCTGCCCCTGCGGCCAAGCGGGCAGAGTCATCCCTGAGAGGGAGTCCGCCATTTCAATGTCGGGCTTCGTAGTCGTCGTGGCCATCTGGGACAGCTCATGGTTAAGTTAAAGGGGATTGAGGTGACTTTCAATTACCCGAGGATGACCCTTTGGGCATGTACCTTCGTGCTCGGTGGTTTGCAGTCCCGAACAGCCCTCGGCTGATCGACTCATCTTCACGCAGTTTGCGGTGGCTTATGGCATTCGCAATTTCGCTAATCCCTCCTCCCAGTCCGCGATGATGGAACCACACGAGGTACTAAGGCCGCTCAGTTTGCGGGATACCATTTCCCCAAAGCCCTCTGGCCGATCAGCGATTTCCGGCGGTGTACATGGAAGCAGGCCTCTCTCCCGCGCGGCAGACACGAACACAGTATCGGCACGAACTGCGCACGCTCACCTACGTTACGCTCGATCAGGCAAACGGCGGCATCGTTCGCAACCTCACGCATCAAGGCATTGGGTTACAAGTAGTGGCGGCGGTGCGTCCCCGGCAGCAGTTGCGAGTGCGTTTTGAGTTGAAATGTCCGAAGCTGAGGGTGGAAATGCATGGGGAAGTGGTATGGGCAACATTCTCAGGCCAATGTGGAATTCGCTTTCTCGACTTGCCCGTTACCATGAAGCGCCAGATCGACGAATGGATCTTCGGCGACCTGCTGGAAGGAATCTCGCTGCACACAGATGCCACAGGGCCAATGTTTGCCACGATTCCTGAAACGACTGACGAGCCATCCCTGCCGGAAATCTCAAGCGCTCGGGAGGCTGAAGAAGATGCCGGACTGATTGTCTCCGCGACACCGGTGAAGGTGATCGAGTTGCCCATGCATCGTGAGCCACCGCGGCTGGTCATTCCACGCGACAGGATTCCTGCGGCCGATTCTCAGGCTGCGCAACTTGACTGGCTGTCACAGCCGCTTTCCGGTCGTAGCCTGGCATGGACCGTGAACATCTTGATGATCATTGCTGCTTTGCTCTTGTTCGGGCTCGTCTTTCTCGCGGTGACCCGAGAAGCCCCGCAATGGCCTCTGGCAATGGCCGGGGGTGGCGCGGTTTGTGTCGCGGGATTGTACTGGGCGTTCTTCAGGGTTTTCGCCGGACGAAGCCTTGGGACCAGGCTTGCGCGTTTGGCTGGAAACTATGACGACGAAGATCACTCAGCACGCTTTCGCTGAGTTTAACCGGGGATTGAGCGGGACATTTGCCTAGTTCGCGAGGAACTGCTGGGCTAGCCATAATTGCAACGCCCGCCGCTGCGGGGGCGAGACCCTAACGAAGCGAATGCCGCAATTTCCGCTTTTGTCTTGCCAGACGACTTCGGCGCGGGCTTTCAAGAGGGATTTCACACCGGGCAACTCAAAAGAGACTTGCAGTTCCGAGTCGGCCTCAATGTGCCGGTCTGTATGAATCCGCATGCCCCCTTGACTGACATTCACGACCTGTGCGTCCGCGGCCTTTTCTCCCCCGTGCCTCAGTGAAACGGGGATTTCGACGCCGTTCCGGTGATAGCGAAGACGTCCGTCCAGAATCATGCAACGTGCAGCCGACAGAGTCCGGACGGCCTGTTCGACGGAAATCGGCTTCTCAAAGGCGAATAGCGCGCTGGTCTGGTCTAGCCGGGGCATGCATTGTGGGCCGCCCATGATCACCAGGGGCACGGTTTTTGGCTGTCCCTGTGGATCCTGAAGGTTGCGCAGCAACTGAGAACTTCCGTTCAGATCGCAATCGACAATGAGGGCGTCAATCTTCGACCGGCAGAGGCGATCGAGCGCCCGCTGCGGTTCGCTCTCCACTGACACTTCCATGTGAAGACCGCCCAGGATGCATTCCAGAACACTGACTTCCTGCCAGTCCCGTGAGACCACCATCGACGAGAGCGTCATGCTGTCCACTCTAGCCAGCGGCAGGCATTCACCCTAGATCACTAACGTAATGACAACTCCTCGGAGTCAGACCGCAGACCCCCGGACAAGAGCACTCGACGCTTCGCGACCTGCCGCTTAACCAAATCTCCGCAACTCTCTCGTTTCGAGGAACTTTCCTTTGGTTTGGGACGTAACCTTCCACAGTGTCCCACGTCAAACATGAGTGGAAGAGTCTGAACCTGCTAGTTCATCGGTCCGGATTTGTGCATCTGAGTGGGAAAGGTCCGATTCAAGCTATTTCTGTAATAACTTCGAGGTATTGAACGTCTTTCACACAATGGCCGATTTTCAGCCCTCCATAGCGTCGGCGGGGTTCGCGACATGAGAACTTTAGGGGATATCTTCGTTCAGATTTTTCGCAACCTCTGGTCGCACAAGCTGCGCTCTTTCCTGACGATGTTCGGGATCGCATGGGGCGTGGGGTCGTTGTTGCTCCTGGTGGGAGTGGGCGAAGGGTTCCGTTCGGGCAATAAGCGCGAGCTGGCCGAGTTCGGCAAAGACATCATGTTCCTGTTTCCCGGCCGCGCTCCCGCGGTTAAGGGCAACATGACTTCCGCGCGAAATTATCTCCTGACCTACCAGGATTATCTCGACATCCGTGACACTCCGGAAGTACGGAATGCCTGTCCCGTTATTTCCCGGAATGACTTGCATGAGGTAAGTGAGTTCTCGAATGGCAGTGGACAGGTTCTGGGTTCTGAGCCGCAACTCAACGAAATCAGCTATCTGCCCATCATGGAGGGCCGCTGGCTCAATGAACTGGACGGGACACAGCGCCGCAACGTTGTCGTGCTGGGGAATCAACTCGCCAAGACGCTATTTCCCGGTCGCCCGGCCTTAGGAGCATTCATCCTCATCAATGGTTTGCGTTTCGAAGTGATCGGCACTATGCCGCACCTCGGGCGGGGCGACAACATGTGGCTCAACAACAGGGTCTACATTCCATTCGAGGTGATGGCGGCCAACTTTCCCTTGAAGGGAGAGAACCACCTGAACTCGATCTCCTTCGTCGAGTACCAGCCCCACGTGACCGCCTAACATAAGATCGCGCGCCAGGCCGTGCACAAGATTGTTGCCCGTAATCACGGATTCGACGCCAGTGACGAGAATGCCTTCGATGAATGGGATTCCATCCAGGAATCGCAGATGGTCGGAACAATTTTTGACGTGATGAACATGTTCCTTGGAGCTGTGGGACTGGTCACGCTCGCGCTTGGGGCAATCGGCGTAATCAACATCATGTTGGTCGCCGTGAGTGAACGGACGCAGGAGATCGGATTGCGCAAGGCGCTTGGCGCCACAAACCGGAACATCTTGTTCCACTTCTTTCTCGAAGGGTTGCTGCTAACGTTGGGAAGCGGCCTGCTCGGTCTGGCCTTCGCCGGAGGATTGATGGGGCTTGCGAGCGGAGTGCAGGGGCCACAGGGATTCGATCCTCCGAAACTTGTGCCCATGTCGGCGATGCTGGCAATTGGATGCTTAACGATGGCCGGAGTCATTGCTGGCCTGTACCCTGCCCGCAAAGCAGCGATGTTGCAACCGGTCGAGGCGCTGCGGCAAGAATAGGATTGCTGTAGACGAACATGATGCGCGATCTGCTCCAGGAAGCGTATGCGGCGATGCGCCACAACCGGCGGCGCACGGCTCTCACCATGCTCGGCATGGCTTGGGGCATCGCCACGGTTGTGATGCTGCTCGCGTACGGCGACGGCTTCGGGCAAGCCTGTGCGAACATCTTCGCGAACTTCGGTACCCGGCTCGTGATTGTGGTGCCAGGCAAGACCTCTATGCAGGCCGGCGGCCAGAAATCGGGAGTGCCGATCCGCTTTACGCAGGAGGACATCGAGGCCTTAGAAACCAACCTGCCGCAGATCACGCATATCACGCCCGAGGTTGGCAAGGATACCAACGTGCAGTATGAGAACCGCACCTTCACCTTCCCCGTCAGCGGGAATGACCCCACGGTTTATGACATACGCTCGCTGAAACTGGGCCTTGGCCGCTTCTACAATATGGAAGATCAGGTCCAGCGGGCGCGCGTGGCAGTGATCGGATCCGAAGCGAAAGAGAAATTGTTCTCGGGCCGCAACGCCCTCGGCGAGCACATCCGGCTCGATGGGCTGAGCTTTGAAGTGGTCGGCATACTCGCGGCCAAGATGCAGGAAGGAAATGATGACATCAACCGTGTCGTCTACATCCCCTTCAGCACGATGAACGATCTGAAAAGTACGCACTACCTCGACACGATCTGGTTCAACTATCAGACCCCCGAGTACCAGCGAATCGAACCAGCCGTGCGATCGATTCTCGCTGGGCAGCACAAGTTCAATGAAGGCGACCGCGAGGCCGTCAGAGTCTTCAACCTGATGAATCAGTTGCACCAGTTTGAAATCATTACGCTGGGATTGAAGATTCTGATGGGTTTCATCGGTACGCTAACGCTTGGAATCGGCGGTGTAGGCCTCATGAACATCATGCTGGTTTCTGTGACGCAGCGTACGCGGGAGATTGGCGTCCAAAAGGCGTTGGGCGCGCGGCGAGGTTACATCTTGATGCAGTTCCTTGCCGAGGCCCTGACTATCACCTTCATCGGTGGCGCGCTGGGTGTGATCTTGGCATACGCCGTGGCTCTCTCAGTCGGCCGATTGACTCTCTATAGCGCCTTTGCGAAAAACGGCGAAGCGGGCGACATCCGTCTGATCATCGCTCCCGCCACGCTGATTGCTTCGACCCTGATTCTTGGAATGGTTGGATTGGTCAGCGGTATGATTCCCGCCGTACGTGCCTCTCGCCTGAATCCCATTGAGGCGTTACGGCACGAGTAAATGCCCCAAAGGCTGGTCCTGGTATAAGCTTGAATCCGGCCCCGACTGACCTCATGCCTACCCTCATTTCCCAGCCCACACGCATTCAAGCCGCAGGAAATAAACCCAAGATTATCGACGAGTACATCGGCCGAGTGAACTCGAAGACTTCGGCCGCCAGCGTCGCCCACATGCGCAGCCCGCACGGGTGGATCGAGCCCGGACAAACTCCCGAGTTCGATGAATTCACGATCGTCCTCAAAGGGACGCTGTGCGTCGAGCACAAGGGCGGCATGCTTGACGTTCATGCCGGACAGGCCGTAGTGGCTCACGCCGGGGAATGGGTCCGCTATTCGACTCCAGGAGACGGGGGGGCCGAATACATCGCGGTTTGTTTACCAGCCTTTTCGATGGAGAGCGTCCATCGGGATCCATAGCTTTCAGGCCCACCGTGCCCCATCGTAATATCCGGTGCGTGCATCCACTCGCAGGAAAGGCCGCAGCTTCTTGGGTAATCGCAATTTCACATTGATCTTGTGCCACGTGCCGTCTTTCTGTTGTGTTGGAGGCCGGCAGGCGATCATGTATGGATGCCGCAGCCTGTTTCCGATGGCTCGCGTGACCGCCGGCATTTCCCGCACGTGGCTCAGAGTGTAAGCTTCACTCACTTCGCTCAACAGTTCCGGCGGGCGGCCTCTTTGACGGCGCATTTGACGTCGCGCTCGCTGTATCGGCTGTGATTATCGCCTCCGTCTGACAGGATGAGCAGCGCGCGCCGGGCATAGCTCGCATCCTGCATTTTGCGAATGCCCATATAGATCGCATCCAGAGATGATGGAGAAAGCAGTTAGGTAATATCTCCGACTCCTAACTCTCACTCCCACTCAATCGTTCCCGGTGGTTTCGAGGTTACGTCGTACACCACGCGGTTGACGCCTTTCACCTCGTTCACAATTCGAGTGGAGATCGTCTTGAGAACCTCATAGGGCAACGATACCCAGTCCGCCGTCATCCCGTCTTCGGAATTCACGGCCCGGATGGCGCAAGTGTAGGCGTACGTGCGCGCATCCCCCATCACGCCGACCGACATTACTGGAAGCAGAACGGCGAAGGACTGCCAGATCTTGCTGTAGAGGCCGGCCTCTTTAATCTCGCTGACGACAATGTCGTCGCACTCGCGCAGCAACCGCAGGCGTTCGAAAGTGACTTCTCCAAGCACGCGGACGGCAAGTCCAGGACCGGGGAAAGGTTGCCGCTGCAGGATTTCTTCCGGCATGCGGAGATCACGACCAATGCGGCGTACTTCGTCCTTGAACAGGTCCTTCAGCGGTTCGATCAGTTTGAGCTTCATCTTCTCAGGTAAGCCGCCCACGTTGTGATGTGACTTGATGACCTGCGACGGACCTCGCACCGAGCGTGATTCAATCACATCCGGGTACAGCGTCCCCTGGACAAGCCACTTCACCTTGCCTTCGGTTTTCTCGATGCGTCGCGCTTCCTTTTCAAAGACCTTGATGAACTCGTTGCCGATGATCTTGCGCTTCTTCTCCGGGTCGGTGACGCCAGCAAGCTTGCCGAGAAAGCGGTCGGTGGCATCGACTGCATCGAGGTGCAAGCCAAGCTTGTCGCGGAGTGTAGCCTGCACTTTCTCGAATTCGTTCTTTCGTAATACTCCGTTATTTACGAAAACGCAGGTCAAGCGTGTTTTGCCATTGGCATCGCGCAGTGCGCGGTCCACCACCACCGCTGCCACGGACGAATCCACCCCGCCTGAGAGTGCGCAGATGGCGCGACCGTTTCCGACCTGCTGCTTGATCTGCTCTATCGTTGAATCGATGAAGTGCTGTGGCGTCCATTCCGGTTTCGCGTGACAAATCTCGAAAACGAAATTCCTCAGAATCTGCGTGCCCTGCGGCGTGTGGTGCACCTCAGGATGGAACTGGACGGCGTACCACTTCTTCGCGACGTTCTGAATTCCTGCAACCGCGTAATGGGTTTTCGCCATCAACTCGAAGCCCGGAGGCAACTCGAGTGCTTCGTCGCCATGAGACATCCAGACGGCAAGTTTCTTCGCCAGCCCCTGAAACAGGACCGAATCCGAGACGATGTCGATTTCCGCATGGCCATACTCGCGCTTGTCCGCCGGCCGGACCTTGCCCCCGAGAGTGTGCACCATGAACTGCAGTCCGTAACAGATGCCCAAGACCGGCACGCCGAGATCGAATACATGCATGTCGGCGGGCGGCGCGTCCTTGTCGTAGACAGACCACGGCGCGCCCGAGAGCACGATCCCAGCTGGGTTGTAGCTCTTGACCTCAGAGAGTTTCGCCGTGCAGGGCACCACGACCGAGAAAACATTCTGCTCCCGGATGCGGCGCGCGATCAGTTGTGTGTATTGGGCCCCAAAATCGAGGATAACGATCGATTGGGTTACTGAAGTTTGTTTGTTGGGGGATTTGGATTCCACGCATGAGTTTCTCAAATTCGGGGAGAGGGTGTAAAGAGAAGAGACGTGGCGCGGTGAAAACGCGGGATCTAATCTGGATTATCTATCGCCCAGTCGCAGCCTAGTTCACGCAATCTTTGCTTAATTGCCATGTCTTGCCTGGGCTAGTGATATGCGCCACAACTATTCAGGCGAAAAAGCGTTCATGGCGCAATCCAATTCAGTCGGAGTCTGGGGCTGTTTCTTGAAATAGCAGTGGCTGTTCCGGGGTCGGGAATGGATCGCTTGTCCATGTCGGGAGCATAGCAATCCCGAATTCGTTCCTTAGATACCAGATGCGGGAATTGAGACGTCACTCAGAATCAGTTCGTCACGATCGATCGTCTCGATGGGAACAGGTGGCGGCGCGATGATCGGCGGCGGTGCGAGCAAAGCATCCGGCATTTCCGCGACGCAAACGTATCCAGCTAAGCGCGCGCTATAGAGCCAATCTGCAATGGCGAAATAAGCGAGGGTCACGACAATCACACCAAGTGCAATCAGGCGCCAGGGCAGCACTTCCGCCAGTCCCAGCGGGAACCCGACGAGCATAGTCGCGCCCACAAAGGCAACGAGATGTGCTAAGCCAGTCCATGTGCTGACTGCCAGTACGACGGCAGTTCGCTCTCGGCATAAGGTTACCGCTGACGAAATGGATCCAATGACATCTTCTCCGTCACGAATCGCAAAAACAGCGGCCAGGGAGAGAAGCCAGTTCAGCCCGCTCCCGATGAAGCAGATGCCCCCCGCCAGTGGTATGAACACCAGCGAAGCCAGTGCCGGCTGAGGATCATCGGCCGGTGACGTTGATCCTGCGATTACAGCTGCACCAATAAGGCCAACCACCGCAGCCACGGCCAGCGCAGCGCGAAGAAAGTTCAACCGGTAGAGAATAAGAAACCCCGGCCAGATGTTGCTTGCCATGTCTCGTTCGGGTTCCCGCGATACAGCAATTGCTTCTTTGGATTGAGCAAATCGCTCGCGAAAGTATTCAACCATCGCGCCGACAGTCACAATTCGTCCCACCGACGCAGCGATGATCCAGAGCAGAGCTATCAACACCGTTGCGAGGATCAGCGATATCATCCCCCGACCCAGGCTCCCACGCAGAATGTGGGAGAGTGCCTGCAATACAAGGAAAGGATTGCGCGTCCTCAAGAAGAGCATTTCGCCGCTCGTGACCGGAAGCGTGTCGAGAAATTCAAAGAAGCCAAAGAAGAGCAGCGCGATGCACGTGGTGCCCACTACCCAGCGCCAGGAGATTTCAGCAAAAGTCAGCAGCGGACGCCGAAACGTCGCCCGAAAGCCTTCGCCGCTGGGAGAGATACGTGGCATGCCCGTTAGCATAGCGCAATTTCTGCTTGCGCCGCGCTTTGCGGAACGCGGACGGGCTGGATTTCAGGGTTTTACCTAATTCTTTTATTTGTCTCGTGCCACGACATGTTCGGGCATCCGCCTCTCAGTGCGTCGCATCCAGATCGTTAAAGGGATAAACGTAACGCCGTGGAAACGGCGCCAAGATTATCTGTGGAGGAATTGGAATGCGATTCGTAAAATATTGTGCATCCGTTGTGGCGCTGACCATGGTCTTTTCGCTCGGAATGCTTGCGAAAGACACGAATTCAGGCAAGTTCGATCTGGCCGAAACTGCTCAGATCGGGTCCACTACCCTGCAACCAGGTCACTACATGGCAGAGTGGACAGGCTCGAATAATGCGCTGAATGTTACTATCCTGAGCCACGGAAAGACTATTGCCACGGCACACGGTCATTTGAAGGAGATGCCACAAAAATCTCCCTACAATGCGGTCGAGAGCCATCCCGGGCAAAATAACACTCAACAAGTGGATGAGATCGACTTCGATCATTCCAGCGAGGCGCTGGTTCTGGCCGGGACTTAGTCGAGCATGAGACGCGAAGGCGGGCCGCCTGGCCCGCCTTCTGCAGGAATCGATTTTCGGCTTACTTCACCAACACGTTCACCATCTTGCCTGGCACATAGATCTTTTTCACGATCTGCTTGCCTGCAATGGCAGACTTCACTTTCTCATCAGCAAGTGCGTGTTCAATGACGAAAGACTCGTCCGCGGCGGCAGGCACTGTCACGCGTCCGCGCAATTTGCCATTCACCTGCACGGGAATTTCGATTTCCTCTTCCTTCGCCAATGCGGCGTCGTACTTGGGCCACGGAGCCTTAAGCAGGATTGTCGACTCGCCCAACATTTCCCATAGTTCATGCGCGAGATAAGGCGCAAACGGAGCTAGCAACAAGACGAGATTGCGCTGTACGTCAGCGAGAAACGGCGCGGCTACCACGCCCCGCGAGATCGCGTCTTCCGCGGCGTACAACGTATTCACCAATTCCATGACCGCCGAAATGCAAGTATTGAAATGCCAGCGTCCCTGAAAGTCATCGCTGACGCGCTTGATCGTCTGATGCAACTTGCGCTGAATCGTTCGCGCTTCGGCAGTCAACTCCGACGGAACAGGCTTGCGCCGCTCGGCATCATCCGGATGCGTATTGCGTACGAAGAATCGGTAGACACGTCCGAGGAATCGCTGGATCCCCTCAATGCCAGAGTCCTGCCAGTCAAGATCGCGATCCGGTGGCGCGGCGAACAGGCTGTATAAACGCGCAGCATCAGCGCCGTAACGCGCCACCATCTCGTCGGGCGACACGACGTTGCCGAGGTTCTTGGACATCTTTCGGCCTTCTTTGATCACCATGCCCTGCGTGAAAAGCCGTTCGACAGGTTCGTCGTTGGTGATCATGCCGAGATCGCGCATGAACTTGGTCCAGAACCGCGAGTAGATCAAGTGCAAAATTGCGTGCTCGACGCCACCGATGTATTGATCAATTCCACGGTCACCGAACCAATATTGGGCAATTTTTCCGTCAAACGGAGCGTGGTCGTTACGGGCATCGGTGTAGCGATAGAAGTACCACGACGAATCGACGAATGTATCCATCGTGTCGGTCTCGCGGCGCGCAGGGCCACCACACTTCGGACATGTGGCGTTGACGAATTCTGGAACGTCACCGAGAGGAGATCCGCCCGCCAATGTGACCTTCACGTTGTCGGGCAAAACCACCGGCAAATCTTTCTCTGCGACCGGAACAATCCCATCTTTTTTGCAATAGAGCATCGGGATCGGTGTTCCCCAGTAGCGCTGCCGAGAAATGCCCCAATCCTTCAGGCGATAGGTAACCGTCGCCTTGCCGAATCCCCTCTCTTCAGCGTAGGCCGACATCTTCTTGATCGCGTCGTCGCAATACAGGCCGCTGAAGGGGCCGGAATTGATCAGCATGCCTTCGTGTGTGGTGAAGGGAAGTTGCGGCTCAGCCATCGTTTCTTCCGGATCGTTACTCCCCGGAAGAATCACCAGCCGGATCTCAATCTTGTACTTCTTCGCAAAGTCGTAATCGCGATCATCGTGCGCCGGTACGCTCATGATGGCGCCTGTGCCGTAATCCATCAGGATGTAATTGGCAATCCAGATCGGCACACGCTCGCCATTGAACGGATTGATGGCAAAGCGGTGCGTGTTCACACCGTGCTTCTCGATCTCGCCGATGTCGCCCTGTTCCTTAGCCTTGCGCTGCTCCGCAATCAACTGCTGCACAGCTTCGCCAAGCGGCTGGTTGTAGCGGACAAAGTCGGCAACCAGCGGATGTTCCGGTGCAAGTTGCACCGACGTGGCGCCAAAAATCGTATCAACACGCGTTGTGAACACACTGATCGTCGATCCTGCCGGCCCCGCATTGCCATCCAGTTTGAAATCGATCAGCGTGCCTTCACTGCGCCCGATCCAGTTGCGCTGCATGAGCCGCACTTTCTCGGGCCAGTTCTCCAGCTTGTCGAGATCTGTCAGCAATTCTTCCGAATATTTCGTCGTGCGTACGAACCACTGCTCCAACTCACGCTGCTCGACGAGGGTATCCTCGTGGCGCCAGCACGTACCAGTGCTCAAGACCTGCTCGTTCGCCAACACCGTCGCGCACTTGGGACACCAGTTCACTTTGCTCTTCTTGCGGTAAACCAATCCCAGCTCATAGAGCTTGAGAAAGAACCACTGGTTCCAGCGATAGTATTCCGGCAAGCAAGTCGTGACTTCGCGCGCCCAGTCATACGCGAAGCCAAGCCGCTTCATCTGCGCTTTCATGTTGGCGATGTTGCGCAGCGTCCACTCGCGCGGCGGAGTGTTGTTCGAAATTGCCGCATTCTCCGCCGGCAATCCGAACGAATCCCAGCCCATAGGATGAAGCACGTTGTAGCCATTCATCCACATGTAGCGCGCCAATGCGTCGCCAATCGAATAATTCCGCACGTGCCCCATATGCAACGCGCCGGAGGGATACGGCAGCATCTCGAGCACATAAAACTTCTTCTTCGTCGAGTTGGGTTCAGCAGCGTAGAGAGACGCATCCTGCTGCCAGCGCTCGAACCACTTCTTCTCGACGCTTTGCGCGTCATAGCGCTCGTCATTCGGACGAGTCACAGACGTGCCGCCTTCAGGGCTGTTCGTCAGGGTATTGGCAGATTTTTGTTCGATCGCCATAGTTCGGTCTAGGGGCTAGAGAATAAACCTATATTTTACACGGGACATATCGGAGTCGACATTAGGTACGGAGACCCTTAGTGAACTTCGTGCCCTTCGTGGTTAATGATTTTGCATTGTCATCCCACGACATTTGTCAGCGTTCCAATGGGCGGAATGGAAATGCTGATTTCGTCGCCGTGATTCAATGTGAATGAGTCCGGGGGCACAACGCCGGTGCCGGTAAACAGAAAGCAGCCATAAGGAAATGAACTGCTGCGATAGAGATACTCGACGAGTTCTTCCGGTTGACGCTTCATTTCCTTCAACGCAGTCGCACCGGAGAACGCAGTTTTCCCGCCTCGCCGAATCTCGATTGCGATCTGAGTGGACTCCGGCAGCGGATCGCCCGATACCAGCAGGCATGGCCCCAGCGCACAACTGCGGTCGTAGACTTTCGCCTGCGGCAAATACAAAGGATTCTCCCCTTCAATATCTCGCGAACTCATATCATTCCCGATCGTGTATCCAGCGATCTTTCCGCCGGGCGTGATGAACAACACGAGTTCTGGCTCCGGCACCGACCATGACGCATCAGCTCGGATTGCAACCTTCGCCCCGTGCCCCACTACGCGATGCGGAGTCGCTTTGAAGAAAAGCTCGGGGCGCGCAGCAGAATAGACCCGATCATAGAAGTCCCCGCCGCCCGCGCTCTTCGATTCCTCCATCCGCGCATCTCGACTCCGGAAGTACGTGACGCCAGCCGCCCACACTTCCTGACTACCGATAGGCGCGAGAAGATCTTCAGGGGGTTTATTCAGAGCGTTGCTGGTTGTCACCTTCGCTGCCAGGTGCTCGGAGAGATGTTCGCGCACAATGATCTCGTCCCAGGAAAAGTTCTGGATTTCGTAGAAACGACCTGCGTCCTCAAGCACCACACGCTGCTCGCAACGATAGAGTTTCATGCCGAAACAGTATCAGACCATTCGCGCGCCGCTGGCAACGCCCTCAATACACGGGCTCACGCTAGGCTCCTGCGACAAGGTTCTTCAGAGTCTCCACATTTCTTCGATCATCGCCCGGCCGGTCGATCGGTGTTTCAGCAATGAACGCCGCATGAGCCAATCGCGAATCATTCAGCAGTCGTCGGAACGTTTCAATTCCGATCGTGCCCTTGCCAATGTGCTCATGCCGATCGAGCTTCGATCCCCGAGGAGCTTTCGCGTCGTTGCAGTGCCATACCTTTACTCGATTCAGGCCGATGGTCTCATCAAGATGTTGCAGCGTCTGATACAAACCGTCTTCGCTGACGATGTCGTATCCGGCAACGTGTGTATGGCAGGTATCAATGCAAGCTCCCACCGGCACGATTCCATGCAGCCGCTCCAAGACTTCGGCTACCTGCTCGAAGCTCCCGCCGAGAGAGAACTCTGCTCCAGCCGTGTTCTCGATCAGTATTGTCAGTCCTTCCTTCGCCAAATCCAGCCCCTGTGTCGAAGCGGCGATAGCGGCTGCCGTGCGCAGGAATCCCTGCTCGCGATCCGATCCCCGAAACGATCCCGGATGCAGTACCAGATAGTCCGTGCACTGAGCTAACGCCCGAATGACCTCGCCCCGGAATGCCTCAAGTGACATCTGCAGAAATCTCTCGTTCGAACTGGCCAGATTGACCAGGTAGTTGGTGTGGATCACCAGCGGCTTGAGGTCATAGCGTGCCCGCAGACGATTCATCTCCACGCGTTGCGGCTCGCCGAGTTCATAGGGTGCCCAGCGTCGCGGACTTGAAGAGAAGATCTGCAGGGTGTTGCAGCCCAACCGGTAAGCACGCTCAGCCGCGTTCTGCACGCCTCCGGCGGTCGACCTGTGAATCCCGATGCGCCTGGAAGTCAGCCGTGGCGGGCGCTTTGGAGCACGCCGTTTAAGAACATCCCGTTCACCTGCCATTCACCGAGTATCGTTTGCGGGCGCGGTCACTGGCAACTCAGCACAAGACATTCAATTCAGCAGCCAGGCTGACAACTGGTCCACATAGGGACAGCCGCCTCGGCTCTCCAGCGAGTCGAAGCCGAGCATGTACAGCACGAATGTAGAGCTGGGGAACCCAAGCAAAAGAGCACAAGTTCAACCTGCGATCATGCGGATTGTTAGGCTCTTTAGAAATAGGAAAAAAGCCCCTCCGTGAAGATCCGCGCAAATCCGTGGCAAGTCGAAGTCCACATTTGCGGTCCGATACCACCGCGGGTAAACTTGATAGGCGGCTTCTCCTGCAGCCGTTGCGGAAAACCGGGACAAGACGCCGTCCCAATCGTCCTTTCTCAGGGTGAATCTATGCTGGTCGTGATGAAGGCGCACGCCACCGAAGAACAGGTGCGCGGCGTTTGCGAAAAAATCGAAAAACTCGGCTATCGGGCTCATCCCATGCCCGGAGCCACCCGCACCGCCATCGGCATCACCGGCAACAAAGGGGAAGTCGAGCAAGGCACCCTTGAAGAGATGCCGGGCGTGCAGGAAGTCATTCAGGTCTCGAAGCCCTACAAGCTTGTCAGCCGCGACGTGAAGGAAGAAAACACGCTGATCCGCTTCCCGGGGTCGGGCGCTACGATCGGCGGAATGGGATTAGCTATCGTTGCGGGTCCCTGTGCCATCGAGAGCCGCGAACAGGCCTTCGCCGTAGCTGCACGCGTGCATCGTGCGGGAGCGCAGTTCTTTCGCGGTGGAGCCTACAAGCCGCGCACCTCGCCTTATTCTTTTCAGGGGCTAGGGGAAGAAGCCCTGCAGATCCTGTCGGAAATTCGCCAGCAGTTCGGCATGCGGATCATCACCGAGGCGATAGACCACGATTCTCTCGATCTCGTTGATGAGTATGCCGATGTCATCCAGATCGGCGCGCGCAACATGCAGAATTTCTCTCTGCTCAAGCATGCCGGACGCGCCAAGAAACCGGTCCTGCTTAAGCGCGGCATGTCGGCCACACTCGAAGAATTCCTTATGGCCGCTGAGTACATCCTGAGCGAGGGCAATTACAACGTGATCCTGTGCGAGCGCGGTGTGCGGACCTTCGCCGACCACACCCGCAACACGCTCGATCTCAGCGTCGTACCAGCCGTGCAGCGTCTGAGCCACCTGCCAATCCTGGTCGATCCCAGCCATGGCACCGGCAAGCGCAACAAGGTTACTCCTTTGTCGCGCGCGGCGGTCGCGGTTGGCGCCGATGGATTACTCGTTGAGGTTCACAACAAGCCGGATGAAGCTTTGTCCGACGGCCCGCAGTCGCTCTTCCCGGATCAGTTCGACGAATTGATGAAGCAAGTCCGCCAGATCGCCGCTGTGGTGGGAAGAAGCGTGCCGGAAATCGGGGTCAGGGAAACGGTCGCGGCGAAATAGTAACCAAGCAGTTCTGCCGGGGGCCTTCGGATCTGCTTTTTTCGTCGAAGGTTGCGGACAAGAGCTTTCTAACCTGAAATCATTTCATTCATCGAATACGCCCCCGCGTAGATTGCGATGCTCGTTCGCCGCCCCGGACGGCGCGACACTGGAACCGGATGGCAAGTCACCATTCGAGACCAGCAGGTCGCGGCCGAACGCAGCGAGCGTCAATGATCCCAGTGCGACACTCCAGCTGGCGAAGAATAGAAACCCGGCGTAGGAAAAGAATGCCCCATTCATCATGGCGAACCTGCCTCGGCGCGGGCGGTCGGAGGAGACCGCCTCGCGCCGGTTCACGAACCCTCGATCCCAGACGAGAGTTCAAAGAATCGAACTATTCTTCAGGAGGAGCCGGAGGTTGCTGATTCATGCGCTCCTTCATCCGCGCTTCACGGTCGGCCTGCAGTTGCTTGAGCTGTGCCTTTTGATCCGCGGTCAGTACCTGGTACATTTCGTTATGGGTGCGGGTCTGCGCGATTGTCATCTGGGCCTGGATCTGGGCCTTCTGCGCCGCCAGCGCCTGGACCTTCGCCTCGTCAAACGTGCCCTCGACATACTGACGCAGCTGCTGCTCGATCTGTTGATCCTGCTGCATCAGCGGTTTCATCGTGGGACGTTCCTTCTCCATGATGGTCTTCATCTGCGCCTTCTGGTCGTCGGTCAGGTTCAGCTTCCTGGCGAAGAATCCCATCATCTGACCGTGCATGCCAAATCCGTGGCCATGCATCGGAGGCGGTGGAGGCGCATCCTCCGCGGTCTGGGACTTAACGATCGTCGAGGCCATCAAAACGGCCATCGCTGCGATCAGCATTCGGGTGCGAATCGATTTCATGTTGTGACTCCTGTTTCGTCCGGGCATCCGGGACATTGCGTTCTCTGATAGAAACACGATTTAGACGGAAAAGGCGGTAAAAAGTCGGTCAACCCGAGTAAAGTTTTGTAATGGCTGGGAAGATGGTTGGGTAGCTTCGAACCTGAAGACATAGCAGTTTACCATTTGACAATTCTTTACTACGAACAGCCCCTGATGGGTGCACAATTATTTCGGTGATGGAACGGATTCTGGTCATCGACGACGACGTGGAGCTCTGCCATCTCGTAGGGGAATACCTCCGTTCGGAAGGCTTCACGATCGAGTGTGTGCATGATGGCGAGAGTGGACTGAAGAAAGCCACCGCGGGCGAGTATCTGCTGGCCGTGCTTGATGTGATGCTCCCGGGCATCAATGGCTTTGAAGTTCTGCGAAGGATTCGTGCGACCTCGAAAATGCCGGTCCTGCTTCTCACCGCACGTGGAGAGGACGTCGATCGAATCGTTGGGCTCGAAATCGGCGCAGACGACTATCTGCCCAAGCCATTCAATCCGCGGGAACTCGTAGCACGAATTCGCGCCGTCCTGCGGCGAACTCACGGTGACGGCAGTGGGTCTCCCGCAGCGCCGGAAATAGTGATGGTGGGTGATGTCGAACTCGACCCGGCGACCCGTACCGTTCGGCTTGAAGGCAAGCCCGTGGATCTGACATCCGTAGAGTTTAATCTGCTGGAAGTCCTGCTGCGTGAGGCCGGACGAGTGGTGCCTAGGGAGCGACTTGTGAACGCAGTCCTGAGCCGGAAGTTTTCCCCATTCGACCGCAGTATCGATATGCACGTCAGCAAAGTTCGTAAGAAGCTGGGCGACACCGAGAACGACGAACACATCAAAACAGTTCGGGGCGTGGGGTATATTTTTGCGCGACCCCGGGAGAAGGCAAAGGTCTGACAGCTCCCTCGGATCGGGGTTGACAAATTCCGGGATCGAATTTGCGGGTACGAACGCTGCACGTTAAAAGCTAATCCATGAAGAGCCTGTTTTTAAGAATTTTCTTGTCGTTCTGGATGGCGCAAGCACTGTTTGTTGTGCTCGCCATACTGGTGACGATTGCCTTTCGTCCGCGGACTTCCACCTGGGAATCGCTGCGTACCACCGTGCTGACCGACGCATCGAGCGCCTACGAAGAAGGCGGCGGCGAGCGGCTTCGCCAATACCTCGAAAACCTGGACGAGACGCAACACGTCAGAGCCTTTCTGTTTGACGAAAAGGGGAATGAGCTCTCCGGGCGCCCGGCTCCGGAGTGGGCGATGCGCGTGGCGGCTGGTGGCCCGCGTATGCCCCATGATGGTTTTCTTTTTCCCGCCCCCCCGCTGCAGCGCGACTCGCGGGCCTCGTCCGACGGCAAGCATCGCTTCACCGTGGTACTCGGATTGCCCCCGGGGCCCCGCGTTTTCTTTGGCCCTCGCGGCTTGCCAGTTCCCGGATTAATCATTGCCATCATCTCTTCCGGGCTGGTTTGCTACTTCCTCTCGTGGTACATGACCAAGCCCATTGTCCGGTTGAGAACGGCGGCCCGGCAGTTGGCGGCGGGCGATCTGACCGCGCGCGCCGGAGCTCCTCTCTCGAAGAGGCGAGACGAAGTGGCTGGCTTGATGCGCGACTTCGACGCCATGGCGGAGCGAATCGAAATTCTGCTGAAAGCACAGTCGAGGTTGCTGAATGACATTTCCCACGAACTTCGCTCCCCCCTCGCTCGTTTGAATGTGGCATTGGGCTTGGCTCGCCAGCGCGAAGGGATAGAAAGCGCCGACATGCTCGATCGCATCGAACTTGAAGCCAGCCGGCTGAACGAGCTGATTGGCCGCATTCTGACACTGGCGCGGCTGGAGGATGGCGAACAGCGCATTCCACAAACGCCCGTTCCTTTGGATGAACTGGTGGCGAGCGTTGTCGAGGATGCCGAGTTCGAAGCGCAAGCGCGGCATTGTCATGTGCTCTCCTCGATTGTTGAGGGCGATTGGAGCGTGCGGGGGACCGCGTCATTGCTGCACAGCGCTGTCGAAAACGTTGTCCGCAATGCGATCCGCTACACTCAGGAGGGAACATCCGTTGAAATCGAACTTACCCGGGACTTACGCGCCGGCGAGGCGGTGTTGCGCATAACCGATTCCGGTCCCGGCGTTCCAGTCGATGCACTGGACAAGCTCTTCGAACCCTTCTACCGGCTGGACGACGCCCGCGGGCGCCAGACCGGCGGAGTCGGCTTAGGCTTGGCAATCACCGAGCGCGCGGTACGCTTTCATGGCGGCAGAGTCCGTGCCTACAACCGCGACAAAGGCGGCCTGGTGGTAGAGATTCGCCTCCCGTTGATTTCAAGCATCGTGCGCTTGCAAAAGACAGGCGAGCCCATAACAGCATAGCGTCAGGCGTGCGATGCCACCGGTCGACGGTCTGTTGTATGCCGCAATACCGCATCTATTAGTCCGTTCAACATCTTCCCAATTTCTTCTGACAATCCGAGCAACGATTCACACTCTGTTTCGGAGACGTAATTCAATTGTTTAGCAATGAGAATTTGTGTTTCCAGCTCCAACAGCGAGCCCCTCGCCTGAAAATAGAAATGAGTTTGGTCACGATCTGTGAGTCGTCCCTTTCCCTCAGCAATATTGCTCGGAATCGAGACTGCAGCCCAGCCCTGAGCATTTGACTCACTAGTCCGTACAATTCTTCTTTAGGAAAATGTCGCGTAGTTGTATGGACATCGACGACCAATGTCATCGAGCACTGCCACACACTTTGAGATTGCGATAGGAAAAGCTCATCGAGGTGGGTCACCTCAGGTCCAAGTCTGGCAGGTCGTGAATAAGCGAAGCAAGGGCAGACGTCACACATCCGGAACTATTCCTGTGAAATACTCCCTAAGGGGAAGACCAGAAATGAGAGTGCTCCGCGGTTCCCCTGACGCCTGCCGCCTGAGGCCTACCGCCTGCTGTGCCGTCCCGGGCAACTCCCCGCCGCTTCAGGCCTTCCAACACTCAGGCGGGGGACATTGCTCTTCCCGCGTATTCCTGATACACAAGTAGGTTGAGTTTCCCGCGTTTTCCAGGCTGAGGAACCCCGCGAGGGGGCGGTTGGGCGTGTGTGCCCTGGCCTCACAATAAACATCATGGAGATGAAGGTACGAATGTCGAAAAGAGTGTGGCTGCTCGGGCTGGCTGTTTTGATCTCGATTGGGCTGCTGGTGGCGTGCGGGAGTAACTACAATTCCGCGTCCGATGGCCTGGTGCTGGTGGGCAGTCAGGGATCGAACCAGATCCAGACATTCAGCTTCAACCTCAACACCGGGCACGCATCAGGAATCGGCAATCCGCCTTCGACGACGGACCAGCCTGCCGCCATCGTTGTAGACCCGGCCGGAGCCTATGCCTATGTGATTGTGGGAAAGGCCATCCAGCCGTTCAAGGTGAATTCCGGAGGCACGCTCACCGCAGCGGGGGATCCGGTTTCGGACCCGAATCCATTGGCGTTGTCGATGGATGCTGCAGGAAAATTTCTATTCGTAGCCGAAGGCAATGGCGGCGCGTTGGTGAATGCCTATGCAATTAGTAGCGGCGGTGGCCTAACGCTGGCAACACCAACTTTCACGCTTCCATCGACAGCCCTTGTTCCCAATATCGTGGCGGTAGCATCTACCCCAACGGTTTTTCCTCCGGTTGGCATCAACGGTGTTCAAAACGCGGTATGTTCTGTACCTGAAAACAATCCTCCCAACTCGCAGTACCTGTACGCTGTGGACTCAGTGAATTATGTCGTCTGGCAATTCACTGTGGACACGTCGACCGGCGCGTTGGGAAATCCTGTAGGTACCGTCGCGGTGCCATCATTTGAAACGGAAGCGGTGCCTGCCGGAATCGCCGTTGATCCCTGCGATCGCTTCGTTTACGTCAGCGGCAGCCTGCACAACAAAGTCAGCGCATATACGATCTGCACCGCTGTTTCGCTGACATGTCCGCTCGCGAACGGTACTCTGGTTGACGTACCGGGATCGCCTTTTGCGCTGGCGGGCAGCGCCAATGGCGCTGGACCTTTGGTCGTCGATCCATTCGGCAATAACGTCTACGTCCTCGGTACACTCTCCAATACCGTTTCGCCTCTAAAGATCAGCCCAGCGTCCGGAGCACTAACCCCAATGAGTCCCGCAACTATTGTGACCGGTTCGCAGCCCAAGGCGATTGCCATTCGCGCGGACGATAACTGGTTGTTCGTCACGAATTTCACCTCGGCCAATGTTTCGCAGTACTCCGTAACTCCGTCCACGGGTGCGCTAAATGCTGAGGCTCCCATCGACACCGAGACCTACCCGTTTGGAGTGGCAGTGAAGTAAACGCATCCGGAGATGAGCAGAGCTCAGGTGACGACGATCGGCGTTCGGCCTAAGACCTAAGGCCTCTGCATTCCCGGACTCAGTTTCTAGGTTGGCACCTTCAGAATCAGGTAGCCCCCTACAAGCACGAAGATCAGATCAGGAGACCAGGCTGCCAAGGCAGCGGGCAACAGGCTCTGATTTCCCATCGCCTCGAAGAATCGCGTGACGACGATGTAGAACACCGTGACTCCAACTCCCACGGCGATGCCTGTGATCGCTCCCCGCTTGCCGGTCGAAATCGCGAACGGTATTGCCAGGATCGCAACGATCAGGGTGATGAGCGGATACGAGAGTTTCTCGTGCAGTTGCATCCTCAGTCGCACGACATCGAACCCGCTCTGCTGCAGGTCCCGTATGTAGCTGTGCAACTCTCCGTAATTCATCTCGTTGTACTGCTTCACTTCCTTCTTGAAGTACGCAGGAGTTTCCGGCAAGTCGGGGAACGTTGAGACTTCGAAGGGCCGGTAATTTTCGATGGCCGAGACTTTCAATGAGCGTTCCCAACCTTTTTCGTAGATCCAGCGATTCAGGTTCTCTGCCCAGTGGGCACGCTCAGCGTGGACACGCCGGGTAATCGAGAACGTCGATTTGTCGAGTCGAAATACGCTGATGTTGCCGAACTGATCGCGGTCAGGGTCGAAGAACTGATAGTAGTAAATGTCATTGTTCTGCCCGAAGATCCACTTCCGGTCAGGACGCAGGTACGTTTGCGCCGGCTTGCCCTTGATCTGGTTATGCAGAGCTTCCTGGCGCTTGTTGGTGTGCGGCAGGTAGAACTGATCGGCAAAGAACAACGCTCCCGCCAGGACCGCTGCGGCAACGATCACTGGAGAAACGATCCGATAAATACTGATCCCCGTCGCCTTGATGGCGGTGATCTCGTTGGATCGTTGCATCAGGCCGAATGTGATAAGAACTGCCAGCAGCATGACGAGCGGTGCGACGTTGTAGAGCAAGTACGGTGTGACGTTCAAGAGATATTCAGCCACGACCAATGCCGGGACCTTGTTCCGCAGAATGTCTCCCAGCAACTCGAAAAGAGTAAAAACAAGCACGAGGACCAGAAAGGCGGAAAGAATCATCCCCAGGTAGACAAAGAAATCGCGCAAGACGTAATCGTCGAGCAACGTGGGGAAACTGGCGCTAAAAACGCGACGCCGGGTCGAGGCTCGCTCGAACGCATTCTCGCGGCCTACGCGGCCATTACTGGCCGCTCGCGACGAAGCACTCCGTCCAATTCGTAACGACGCCAATTCGAAAGGACGTTTCTCTGCGCGAAAAAGCAGAAAGACGCCGAGGGCCAGGAATACCAGATCCGCCAGCCATGCTCCGAACCACGGCGACACCCGGCCTTGCCGTGCCAGCGAGACTCCGATCAACGACACAACGTAATAAGTGAAGACCAGCAGAATAGTCAGTACGAATCCGCCAGATTTCCCGCTTTTCTTCGACGACAATCCCAGCGGAATTCCCACCACCGCCAGCACGAGACACGCCGTGGGAAGCGCGAACCGGCGGTGGAATTCGATCAGATACCATCGCGCCGTGACCGTGTCGGAGGCGACTGCCTTGTGAAGCAGAGCGGCGGTATCCATGACGCTTGCGGGCTGGGATTCGTCAGATTTGTTTTCGGTTGAAGGCAGGTCGATAGGGATGTCGGTTTGTTCGAAGGTCGAGATCTGGTAGTGGTCGGAATCTTTGGGATCAGTCTCGTGCTCCGAGCCGTCCACCAGATGCAAGTGCAGGCGGTCGGGGCCTTCGCTGATGACGACGCCCTCCCGCGCCAGCGTGATCTTGGGATTTGATGCATCGCTCAGATCAGCCATGAACACGCCTTTCCACACCGCGGCGCCCTGGGCTGTCTTTACATCCTGTACGTACACTACGATTTTCGGGAATCCCTCATAAAAGACCCGTGGCTGGATCTCAAAAGAAACCTGTGACCCTTTGAGTCGATCTTCGAGACGTCCGAGCGCCGCCTGCGACCGGGGGGCAACGTAGATCCCATTCAACAACGCCAGAAGCCACGCTCCAAGCACGAAAATGGACAGCACGCGCAGGAAACTCCAGACTCCCATGCCACTGGCGCGCATCGCGGTGATTTCGCTGTCGGCGGCAAGCCGGCTCAATCCGATCAGGATGCCAACCAGCACGCTCATCGGGAGCGTATATGTCAACGCTAGAGGAATGGTGAACGAGAAGATTTCCACCACGCTCGGCAGAGGAGCGCTCGCGCGTACCACCAGCTCCAGAATGTGTCCAAGATCGCGCGTGAAAAGGACAAAAGTGAAGATGGCCACGCCGATGAGCGCGTGAGCCGTCACTTCACGCAAGACGTAGCGGGTGAGGATCCGCATGCAGGACCGCTTAAGGCGAGGATAGCACGGAGCGCTCGCAGCGTGACGAGGACGAACGGTTCCGATTGTCGCGAACCCTGCGAATTAACTGGCTTTGAAAAACAGCGCCGCCAGCGGCGGCAACGTGAGTCTCAGAGAGAACGGCCGGCCGTGCACCGGAGTCTCTTCAGCTTGGACTCCCCCGAGATTCCCCATGCCGCTCCCGGCATATTCTCGCCCATCGCTGTTGAGCATCTCCCGCCAGTAACCGCCGTGCGGAACGCCAACGCGATAGCCCACGCGCGGAACCGGAGTGAAGTTACAGACGATCAGAACTGTGTCTCGCTCGTTCTCGCTTTTTCGCAGCAGGGAAATGGTGCTCATCGAGGTGTCGTTGCAATCCACCCACTCAAATCCATTGGCGTTGTTGTCAAGCACGTGCATCGCTGGTTCGCTGCGATAAAAGCGGTTCAACTGCTCCATCCAGGCCTGAATTCCGCGATGTACCTGAAATTGCAGAACGTGCCACTCCAGGCTCGTATCATGGGCCCACTCCCGCACTTGCCCGAATTCTCCGCCCATGAACAGCAATTTCTTTCCGGGCTGTGCGTACATGTAGGCAAAAAGCAGGCGCAGGTTCGCGAACTTCTGCCATTCATCGCCCGGCATCTTTCCAATTAGCGATCCCTTGCCGTGCACAACTTCATCATGCGAAAGCGGCAGCACGAAATTTTCGTGCCACGAGTACAACATGCGGAACGTCAGCTTATCGTGCTGATATTTCCGGTGGATGGGATCGTTCTGAAAATACTTGAGCGTATCGTGCATCCAGCCCATGTCCCACTTCATCCCGAACCCGAGACCGCCCACGTAGATCGGCTTCGACACCATCGGCCAAGAAGTCGACTCCTCGGCCGTCGTCTGAATGTCGGAATGTTCCTTATAAGCCTCCTGATTAAAGCGGCGCAGGAAGTCAATCGCCTCCAGGTTCTCCCGGCCGCCGTACTTGTTTGGAATCCACTCGCCTTGCTTTCGCGAGTAGTCCAGATACAGCATCGACGCAACGGCATCCACCCGTAGCCCGTCCACGTGATACTTGTCGAACCAGAACATTGCGCTCGACATCAGGAAGCTGCGGACCTCGGCCCGGCCATAGTTGAAAATGGGTGTCTTCCAGTCCGGATGGAATCCCTGCCGCGAGTCTGCATGTTCGTACAGATGCGTGCCATCGAAATAAGAGAGGCCGTGCCCATCGGAAGGGAAGTGCGACGGAACCCAGTCGAGAATTACGCCGATCCCGTGCTGGTGCAAGTAGTCGACGAGATACATGAAATCCTGCGGCGTCCCGTACCGCGACGTCGGTGCGAAGTATCCTGTCGTTTGATATCCCCACGACCCGTAAAACGGATGCTCCATCACGGGGAGGAATTCGACGTGTGTGAAGCCCATCTGGCCAACGTATTGGGCGAGGCGGGGCGCGGTCTCTCGATAAGTCAGCGGACGATTGTGCTCTTCCGGAACGCGCATCCACGACCCCAAATGTACTTCATAAATCGCTTGCGGCGCGCGCAGCGAATTGCGCTCGTGGCGCTTCTGCATCCACTCCTGGTCGTTCCATTGGTAGTTGAGGTCCCAGACTACTGACGCCGTGCGCGGAGGCTTCTCGTGCAGCAGGCCAATGGGGTCCGCCTTGTCGACCCGGTATCCGTGGCGGTTCGATTCGATGTGAAACTTGTACAGAGCTCCATGATGTGCGCCCGGAACAAATCCCTCCCAAATGCCTGAGGCCCCGCGCGATTCCAGACGATGTGATTTCGGATCCCACCCATTGAAACTGCCGACTACCGACACCGAGCGGGCGTTCGGAGCCCAGACGCTGAAGATCACGCCAGACTGTCCCTCGTGCGCGGCGAGGTGGGCACCCATCTTGTCATAAATGCGATAGTGGCTGCCTTCGTTGAAGAGATAGAGGTCGTGGTCACTGAGTAGTTGTGGGACACTGAGTGTTTCGGGGCTCATAGCGGTTCCGGGGATAGTGTACCGGAGCGGTAGCCCGTCTGAAACTCGGGCGCAGCCCCACCTCGCAAAATTAGCAAGAACGTAGGCGACGACGACTCGCCTTCCCCTTGCGGCCTTCGCGGCAGTTCTTAGCGTCCTTTGCCGTAAGGAAGTACGCCAGCCACAAGGGACCTACGCCTTTCGCCGCGCGTTCTTCTTCCCTTTCGACCTCTTCCGTACCGCGCCATCCTTAACTGTCTCCGCGTCCGCAAACTCATACGCTTCCTTGAGCCAGTCTGTGATCGGACACTCCACCTCATCGCGGTGTCGGATTTGAATGATGTGCCAGAACTTGGATTTCGAGGACTGATCCACCTTTCGGACCTGCGGAGCCTTCAACGCACGGCCCAAAAAGATGCAGACCTCGAGAAAGTTTTTCTTCGGGCGCACGAAGAAATAGCACGACTTCCGCGAGAACATGATCGACTTGTGCGAAGCGTAGATTCGCTGCTCCCCGAACTCAGACGCACTCTCTCGCAGTCGCTCCCAAGCGTCGCGCAAATCCTCCGACAGTTCCTTCGTCAAAGCAGCTTCGGTCGTCGTCCAGCAATCGTGCGCCTCACCCTCTTCCACCCACTGCTTGCAGTGATAGCATTCGTGACCACTCATGCCCCCGATTGTAAACGCCGGGCCCAAAGCACTGAGCGAGATGTCATCCTGAGCAACGGCAAAGCCGTTGCGAAGGACCGTACGAGTGCGTAAACGACCGATGCAGCCGAAA